>Ga0265294_10004640_pt1 | contig 17101 bp, 10 predicted proteins | sample MunlanPumphouse3_FD_192504 | JGI IMG/M metagenome (GOLD analysis project Ga0265294, IMG submission 192504) | Groundwater microbial communities from a municipal landfill in Southern Ontario, Canada - Pumphouse #3 | ecosystem: Environmental > Aquatic > Deep subsurface > Groundwater | place...
TCTGGCATCTGCCGTTCAAAGAGGGCATTGCCGACGACTATTTCTCTACCCGCTGGTATGTCAAATCGATGGAGGCACTCACCGGTCAAATAATGCCCGGTGTGCGGGAAATCGCCGAGGAGGCTCGTCGAAACCCATTGATTGCCAGGCTTTTCGAAGAGTTTGGATCTAATATCGGAACATTCCTGGGTGAATGGCTCAACCACTTTGAAGCTGAGGTTCTGGTGATTGGAGGGAACATGGCCGGAGCAGCCGACTTGTTCATGCCTGCCTTTGAGCAATCATTGGCCCGCTTGAACTGTTCTACCCGCATTGCCTGGTCCGAGTTAAAAGAAGACGCAGCTATTATTGGAAGCGCCAGGCTGATTGACCCGGGTTACTGGTCAAAAATCGAACCCCTGATTGAAAAAATGAATTAACCCTATAAACCTTTACTCATGACTGCTGAAAAAGTTAATATGAAACAGATCCTTCCGGTGTTCATGTCGTTCATCGTGATGGGATTCGTTGATATTGTCGGAGTTTCTGCCGGATATGCTCAGGAAGATTTCAAACTGACCGATTCGGTTGCCCAGCTGATCCCTTCCATGGCCTTTGTCTGGTTCTTCCTCCTGTCGGTACCTACCGGTATTCTTCTCGACCGCTACGGGAAGAAGCGGATCCTCAACATCGGGATGGGCATTACCGGATTGGGAATGGCCTTGCCGATGGTTACGTATCTATCTGAGTCACTGTATTCTTTTCCACTGATGTTGGCTGCTTTCATCCTGCTCGGAATCGGAAATACGATTGTCCAGGTGTCAGCTAATCCGCTGCTGCACGACGTGTCGCCGGCGGCACGATTCTCCAGCTTCATGAGCTTGTCGCAGTTTGTCAAAGCGATCATTTCACTCCTCGGACCGATCATCGCCACAGCAATGGCCACCACTTTTGGCGATTGGAAGCTGGTATTCTTGGTGTACGCCATTACCTCTTTCCTGTCGGTTATCTGGCTCTATGCTACGCGCATCGAGGAGACGAAAACCGACAAAAAACCGGCTACCTTCAGCTCCTGCTTTAAACTTCTGGGTAATCCACTGGTGCTGCTGATGGTCCTGGGAATCTTCCTGGTTGTTGGCTCGGATGTCGGAATGAACTCTAACATTGCCAATTATCTACAGAAAAATTTTGATATCGGACTGGATCAAGCCTCTCGCGGGATCAGTATCTATTTTGCTGCTCTGATGATCAGCCGATTCCTGGGTGCGGTACTGCTTAACTTTATCAAACCCAAGCCGTTCTTGGTGCTGACGACCTTATTGGCGATCGTCAGCCTGATCGGGATGATCTTGTCACCTACCGCCCTGGTCGGACAAATCTTTATCTTCCTGGTCGGCCTCGGCTCCGGCAACCTCTTCCCGCTGATCTTTTCCATTACCGTCAATAAAATGCCCGAACGGGTGAACGAAATATCCGGATTGATGATTATGGCCGTATCCGGTGGTGCCATCATTCCTCCGATGATGGGGCTGGTGAGCCAGCACTTTGGAGGAACCGCCAGTATTTTTGTGGTGGTGGGTTGTATGATCTACATCCTTTTTGCCGGATTATACGCCAGAAAAGCAGCCTGATCCGCCAATTATCGAATCTCTAAAACCTTAACCAAATGAAAAATGCGTGGACTAATAAGAGGAATTTTATCCTTCTTGGACTGATCGTTAGTGCGTTGTTTTTTCAATCCTGCACTGTCGGTCACGGCAAATATAAGTGGGTGAAAGAATCTGGTAATCAGGTTCTTTACTATGGATCCGACCGGATTGGGTTGCTAAAAAGTGCCAACGAAGCCGATTTGAAAATCTCAGATCAGATCAGTGAAGTAAGTGACGGGCTTTTCCGAGTTGTTCGGACCGTCAGGAATGCTGGCTCAGAAGAGATTAAGGATCTGAGGCTTACATTAGATTTCGTGCATGTTTCACCGCCATCATGGGTTATGATTCCGTCGGTGAGTTATAATGGTAACGAGTGGGGTCGGGGGTTGGAGCCGAAAGGATTTCAAAAAGACGGTACCTGGTGGAGCTTTTCGTACACGCGGACGCCAATTCCGGGGGTGACCTACTCGGAGGGGGCTCAATGGGCGATTGCTTGGTGGGGCGAGCTTGACGAGCAGAACAGGCCTTTTTCCTGCTCTTTGATGCCGGAAGAGGCAGAGGTGACTCATTCCCTGATCTGGCCGGAAGAGGAGATGCCACTGAGCTATTCGAATAGAGATGAGTATGTTCCGGGGTTTAAGCGTGACCTCGCCCTGAATCCGGGCGAGACGATCACCCTCACCGCCATGCTGTCTGTTACCCAAGTTCTGCCCGACCATACGGCTATCCAAACTTTCCTGGATCAGGCCTGGAACCAGATTCCCCACCCCGAAATTCCGGTAAGGGAGCCCGCTGAGATCTGGGATCTGGCTGTACGGTTCATCAAGGAGAGCCTGTGGGCTGAAGAGGATATTTTTAAAGGATTCAGCATTGGTCTCTGGCTCCGTGATGGTGGCTGGATTCAGCGTCCGGGTTGGAAGTATGAGATTGGATGGGCCGGACAAAATGCATCGATGGCTAATTCATTGTTGGAAAACTACTTACGTTCGGGCGACCAAGAATCACTGCAGATGGGCTTAGCCTGCCTCGATTCCTGGGCGAACCATGCGTCCCTGCCTAATGGGCTGATCCGTACCCATTTCGATTATATCATCGGAATAGAAAAGGGCGAAGAGGTGTTGGATGCCTGCAATCTGGGTGATGCAGCTTATGATCTGCTCACGGCTTGGGAATTGGCTGGCAAGTGCGGGATGGAGCGTGACAATTACAAAACTGTTGCGCTCGGAATCTGTGATTTCATGCTGAACGATCAACAGCCATCCGGGCAATACGGTAAAGGATGGTCCAAAGATGGGACCTGCCTGTATCGCGATGGAACCATTGGAGCCTTTGTCATTCCCGCTATGCTCAGTGCCTACCGGGTAACCGGAGATAATGCTTATCTGGCATCGGCAAAAAGAGCCTATGATTTTTATTATGAGGATTTTACAAGTAATGGTTATACGTCGGCCGGGGCCCTCGACACGTGGTGTATCGATAAAGAATCCTCTCTGCCGATGCTCCGTAGTGCTCTCATGTTGTACGATCTAACGAGCGACAAAACCTATCTGGATAAGGCTGAGAAAAGCTCTTGGTATATCACGACCTGGATGTGGCACTATTCTGTGCCCTTTGCTGATTCGACCGATTTTGTCCGGTACGGCTATGATACATTCGGAGGCACCTCTGTTTCAACACAGCACCACCACCTGGATGCTTTCGCGCTGATGATGGCGGCCGACTGGCTTAAGCTATCAGAATTGACCGGTAATCCGGTCTGGAAAGAGCGGGCACTGGCTGCCTGGGCTAATGGTAATCAGTGTGTTGCTGATGGTAAAACTGAATATCACAATGTGATCCGACCTGCCGGGTCGCAGACGGAGGCCTATTACCAGACCTACTGGTGTGGGACTCCGGGTTACTTCGCCGATTGGCTTGTTTGCTGGATGTCGGCCTTTAGACTGGAAGTACTTAGAGCCACTGAAGATTGGAACGCGTTGAAATGAAAAAGTACTGGTTGGAGGGCCTTGTATTCCTCCTCTCCTGCTTGATTTTCGCCTCCTGCGATCCAAAACCGATCGAGGTGGAGGCTGATGGGTCTTTTATTGATCAGCGTGACGGGCAAGAGTATCACTACGTGTATATCGGCACGAAAGCCTGGATGATGGAGAACCTCAATTATCAGCATACTTCTGTAGCTCTCTCCTGGTGTTATAAGGATGATGTGGATAACTGCCAGGATTACGGTCGATTGTACACCTGGGATGCTGCTATGTCGGCTTGCCCCGCCGGATGGCACCTGCCTTCTGATCAGGAGTGGAAGGATTTAGAGATTCATCTTGAGATGGCTGAAAATGAAGCTGATAGCCTAAATTGGCGAGAGTCGGGCCATGTGGGTATTAAGCTGAAATCCACGTGGGATTGGAACTCCGGAGGTACTGGTGAAAATACCAGTCGGTTTACTGCCCTACCAGCTGGCTTCAGGGACACCGATGGGAGTTATTATTTTATCGGTGATCTCACCACATTCTGGAGTTCTACTTGGAGCGATGAGGAGCATGCCTGGGGTAGGGCGCTGATTTATCGTAGCTCAGGAGTTTATCGTTGGAAGTACCAAAAAGCCGGCGCTTATTCGGTTCGTTGTGTACGGAATGATTGAAAAACTTTAGGCCAAAACGGGCTCAAACTGATAGATGGTGTTCAGCACCCGTTCGCGTATCTCTTCAGGCGTGGGATTCAATTCTTCCGTAGTGAAGCTCCCATTCTCCGGATCGATCCGTTCGTAAACCATCTGATAGAGATTGAAAATGATCTGCAGACTTAGTCGGTAACGGGGTTCAATCAGTGGACTGATTTGCTGAATGACCTCAAGCGTTTTCAATCGGTAGATATCCGCTATCCGGAGATAATCCCGAATCAATCCCCTGAAACCCTCTGTTATTTTTGCCCCCTTTGCAATTGCTCGCATATCTTTGGTAGTCAAGCCATTATTACTCATGAGATCGCCAGCGAAGCAGTTGAGGTTGTTCAGTTGGTCTTTCTGGAAATCGCGTATGGTATGGACCAGATAGCTGAACATGGCGCAGGGGGTAGCTGCTTCCCTGACATTAAAGGGGGGTAAGGAGAAGGAATTACCGTTTTTCTGGAGTCCGCATAAATGAACAAATACTGATGAGGGGGCTACGGAAGCGCCCTGAGAGTAGTCCAAGAATTCTTCGAGCGTGTTGTACCCGTTGTGGCAGATATCGTAGATCATGGCCCTGGCGAACTGTTGCATAGTCCAAATGGGAATTTTAAACCGTTTGATGGTTTCTTTCAACTCCCTACGCAATGGATCGCTGGTTTTGCCTTGCTCCTGCAGTGCACGGAGCCAGTCGTGAACTCTCTCTTCAAAAATGCTTCGTTCAGTTTCCCGGATCTTCTGGTGTGTAGCCTTGTAATCATCAATGAAATCATCAATGGCTCGCATGACCCGGTAACAGGCGTGTGCTGCCTCATATCGCTCTTCATCCCAGAAACGAGCGGCAATAAGAATGTTGGGGTGTTTTGTAACCTTCTGGAAATCAATCTGATGAAACAGATCCAGGTAATTTTGGTTCAATTCGTTCATTTGGTTTTTTTTGGTTGAATGGGTTTATTCGTGTCCCGCAAAATCCGTTCCGTTGTTAGTTGGGCTGATAACAACACGAGCGGGATGCCATTTCCGGGGTGGGTACTTCCTCCGGCAAAATAGAGATTTCGGTAGTGTGGATGCTTGTTGTGGGGCCTGAAATAACCCATCTGGAAGATATTATGGCTTAGGCTTCCGAAGGTGGCTCCACGGGAAATGTTATACCGATCTTCCCAGATTTGTGGTGTGCTGCAGATCTCGAATTTGATATGGTCTTCCAGGTTGGTCATCCCTAATTTTTCCAGGCGGTTGATCACACCAGTGCGGGCTCGAGAGACGAGACTTTCCCACTCTTCGTCTGTCTGTTCGGTGAGGTTAGGCACTGGAATCAAGATGGAGATAGAATCTTCTCCTGGCGGAGCAAAAGCAGGGTCCATCCTGCCGGGTGCCTGGATGTAGAAGCAAGGGTTGTCGGTGAGTGTTCCGTCTTTAAAGATGGCGTTGAGGCACTCCCGATAATTATCCGACAGGAATACGTTGTGAAGAGATAGCTGGCTGTAGATCCGATCGAGCCCCCAATGCAGGACGATCGCTGAGCAGGAGTATTTCATCCGCTTGATTCGTCGCGATATCCGGCTCTCCGGCAGCATTTTGCCATAAACAGATGGCAGATCGGCGTTGGCCACCACCAGATCGGATTCCAGGGTGGTGCCATCTTCCAGCTGAATGCCTTGAACCCGATTGATTTCCGTGACTATCCGGCTAACCGGACTCTCATAATGAAACTCAACTCCCAGACTCTTGGCAATCTCCTCCAGCTTCTCCGGGATGCTGCTCATGCCGCCCGAAGGGAAAAGCGAGCCTTCAATCAGCTCGGCAGCCGGCAGCATGGAGAACAGCGCTGGAGCATTAAAGGGAGTTTGCCCGACATAAATATTCTGAAAGGTGAACGCCATGCGCAGATGGGGATGGCGGAAATAGTCTTTTACCAGGCCATGGTGCGTGCGGTGAATCTTGAGGCGCCCCAGGAGAACCATGTTTTTCAGGTTAATGAAATCAAACAACCGATAAAAATTCCGACCAAGAAGTTGATCGGAAGAAAGTTCCAGAAATCGGTAGCCCTGTTTTACCAGTTTGGTCATTTTTGGATAACTCCCGGGTTCCAGTGCTTCGAGCTGTTGTTCCATTTCAGCTGGATCGGTGGTAAAGTCAAGCATCGATCCGTCATCAAAATGAATATGATAAAGGCTTTTAACGGGCTTGAAATCAAACACTTCTTCCATGTTCAATCCCATCTCGCAAAAGACAGCCCGGTAAGTTTCGGGCATCAGAAAAATGGTAGCTCCCAGGTCGAAACGATGTCCTTCATGGACAACCCGGCCGCAGCGACCGCCAGGCCAGGGGTTCTTTTCGTGTACCGAAACCCTGAATCCTTTTCTGGCCAGCATGATCGCTGTGGCAAGGCCACCAACTCCAGCTCCAATAATGATGACTTCTTTATTCACCAGGTGAGATCTCAGACCACAAAAATAGGAATGAGAATTGGTTTTTCATCATCCTGTCAGTGAGGGAGAGAGCATTCCGTACTGCTTCCTTTGCTTCAGGAATCATCATAAACTCATATCTTTGGTTGAATTAACAAATATCAAACGCATGAAGACACGGAGAATTTTATTTATTGTTTTGATTTTTATGCCCTTAGTGGCTTTTTCGCAAACGGATAATAATCGTTGGGCCATCCAGGACGACGGGTCCATCAGTTGGAACCCCAGGATAGGGGACCCCCACTCGGATCATATCGAGATGAGTGGAGAACGGGTGTCTTTTTGGGTTAATTATAAGGTTGACAGTGTTTTAGGATCTGATTTTGAACGTGTGGTGATGTTTCCCGGATTTCGGATGAAGCCAAATGATACGCATGCTACCATGATGGTTGCCATCAGTGACAACGATCTTCCCCGTGTCTTTCACGGTAGCATGCCCCTGAAACGGAGCCTGATCAACGGATACTATCGTAACGGTCTGGCCGAGAAAACGAAATCCCTGACTTATAACGGATTATTGGAAGTTATCAGTGATCTGGAGCGGGTGGAACGGTCTGGAACTACCGGTAAGCTTCAGATGAAGCGCACGTTTTACCCGTCGCCCGACAAGCCCGTGGCTCTTGAGCGGCTGGTATTTATCAATACCGATGATCGCCCATGCACCGTGACAATGGAGTATCTCATGCGGGAGTCCATCATGGATACGCTCTATACAACCGAAGGGCCACACACCTTTGTGGTTTACAGTGTCAATCATGGAACCAAGAAGCTCCAGCCCGGCGAATCGGTTGTGTTTGGAATTGTATATCAAGCACTTAAGAAGGGTGAATCACTAAGGCCGGTCAATCCGGAGATTGAGATGGCAGGTCGTATTGATCGCATTGAGGCAATCAAATCGAGCCTGACGCTCGAAACGCCTGATCCGGTACTAAACACTATGTTTGAGTTTGCCAAGATACGGGCTGGTGAGAGTATCTTTCATACCCGCAATGGGTACATCAACTCACCCGGTGGTTTCCGGTATCATGCTGCCATTTGGGCTAATGACCAGGCCGAATATACTGGTCCGTGGTACGGCTATGCCGGCTATCCTCTTGGTGTTGAGGCTGCCTTGAATGCTTATCGGTGGTTTGCTGGGTACATGAACCCCGAATATAAGCCGATACCCAGTTCGATCATTGCAGAAGGCATTGATTACTGGAATGGGGCAGGAGATCGCGGTGATCAGGCGATGATTGCCTATGGAGCCGGGCGGTTTGCCCTGGCCAGCGGTAGTCGTGAAGTTGCTGAGGAACTCTGGCCCCTGATCGAATGGTGCCTGGAGTTCAGCAGGAGAAAAGTGAACAGCGACGGAGTGGTGGAGTCGGACAGCGATGAACTGGAGGGACGTTTCCCCGCCGGAGATGCAAACCTCTGCACGAGCAGCCTGTATTATGATGCCCTCCTTTCTGCCGCAATGCTCGGTAAGGAGCTCGATAAACCTAAAAAATTGACCAACGAATACCTAAAACAGGCCGCTCAACTCAGAAAAGCTATCGAGAAGCATTTCGGGGCTAACGTTGAAGGGTTTGATACATATCGCTATTATGATGGTAATGAGGTTCTTAGGGCCTGGATTTGTATTCCTTTGACGGTGGGTATTGATGAGCGCAAAGAGGGAACCGTCGCAGCGTTGTTTTCACCCAGGCTATGGACTCAAGACGGGTTGGCTACTCAGGCGGGCGACAAAACCTTCTGGGATCGGGCTACGCTCTATGGATTGCGCGGAGTATTCTCGGCAGGAGAGACAGAAAAGGCGATGGAGTATCTGAAGCGTTATTCCACCCGGCGGTTGTTGGGTGATCATGTACCCTATGCGGTGGAAGCCTGGCCCGAAGGTGACCAGAAACACCTCTCCGGTGAATCGGCCCTCTATGGCCGAGTGATTACCGAAGGACTGTTTGGCCTCCGGCCGGCGGGATTGACCTCTTTCTATGTCGATCCGAGGTTGCCAGCCGACTGGGACGAGATGGCCCTGAAAGGTATGGTGGCTTTCGGCGATGAGTTTGATGTGCAAATCAAACGTTCCGGCAAAACAACTCTGGTGGAGATCATTCGCGAAGGTAAGCCAGTAATTAGCCGAAAATGGAACGAGAAATCTCCTGTATTGATCAAATTGTAAAATCCTCTTGAAAAAATAGATCTGATTATGAACAAAAAAGCTGTGACCAATCTGGTTTGGAAGAGAGTGAGCATCCTCCTCCTCATTCTTGTGACAAGCATGAATCTGATGGCCCAGCGAACGGAGCCTATTCAACGGATGGGAGCTACCAACACCAGCCTTTTTGATAAGGGCTGGTTGTTCGAACGCTATGGCCCCCAGCCTGATGGAACGATCTATCCAGAACCGGACGGGGTGGAGCATCCGGATTATGATGATAAGCTCTGGAGGCATGTTGACCTTCCGCACGACTGGGCGGTTGAAGGCCCATTCAGAATCGACCTGCCAGGTGAAACAGGGAAATTACCCTACAAAGGAATCGGATGGTACCGCAAAGCTTTCTCCTTACAGCCCAGCGATATCGGGCGAAAAGTTTTCCTTGATTTTGACGGTGCCATGGCTTATGCCCAGATCTGGCTCAACGGCCACTATGTGGGCACCTGGCCTTATGGGTACAGCTCTTTCCGGATGGATCTGACCCCGTTTGTGAATTATAGTGGCCGGAATGTGATCGCCGTTCGCCTCGACACCGAAAAGTGGGACTCCCGCTGGTACCCCGGGGCTGGGATTTATCGGCATGTGTGGCTGGTAAAATCTGGGAATGTGCACGTGGATCATTGGGGAACTTTTGTGACAACTCCCGAAGTAACCCCTACTTCCGCCATGGTGAATCTTGATGTAACGATCAAAAACGAGAGCTCTTCTCCGGCGGAAGCCAGCATCCGAACTGCAATCTATGAACTGGATGAGCATAATGTTCAGGGTAAACGGGTGGCTTCATTCAAGGATACCATCATTCAAATTGAAGCGGCCTCCACGATGACCCAAGGCTTCCAAACCCGGATTTCTAATCCAAAAATCTGGGATATTGACGCTCCTCATCGGTATGTGGTACAGACAACAGTACGTGTAAGAGGCATGATTACAGACAGTTATCTTACGCCTTTTGGGGTTCGTACGTTTGAGATCACACCGAGAGATGGGTTTGTGCTGAATGGTCGCAAAGTTTATATTCAGGGAACCTGCAACCATCACGATCTCGGGGCTTTAGGAGCAGCCGTCAACAAAAGCGCTCTGCGCCGCCAGCTTACACTGCTGAAAGAGATGGGCTGTAACTCCCTCCGCACCTCGCACAACCCGCCGGCACCCGAGCTGTTGGAACTGGCTGATCAGATGGGCTTCCTGGTGATGAACGAGGCATTCGATACCTGGAGAACAGGGAAAAAGCCGCAGGATTACCACCTCCTGTTCGATGAATGGCACGAAAAAGACCTGAGAGCGCTCGTCAAACGCGACCGGAACCATCCGTCAGTAATTTTCTGGTCGATCGGCAATGAGGTAATGGACCAGCAGGATGCAGATCTGACCCGCCACCTGGCGGAAATTGTCCGGAGTGAGGACCCCACCCGGCCGGTGACCAATGGGTACAACGACCCCGACCGCAGTCGGGAGGCCGGATCACCGCTAGCGCTGGATCTGATGGGCGTGAACTACTTTTTTGCTCAACAAGCCAAATGGGATGCTGATCCGCGGTATCAGGATATGCCAACCATCGGCACAGAAACCTCCTCTTGTGTCAGCTCCAGAGGCGAATATTTCTTTGATGAGCTTTACCAAAACTGGCAGATCAGTTCGTATGATCAGGCTCACCCTGCCTGGGGATGCACCCCCGATGCTCAGTTCAGGATCAATCATCAGAACCCACATCTGTTGGGTGAATATGTGTGGACTGGATTTGATTATCTGGGCGAACCTACCCCTTATAATTCAGATGAGACTAACTTGCTGAATTACAGGAATGATCCTGCAAAAAAGGCGGAGCTGGAAAAGAAACTCAAAGAGCTGAAAGAGACGACGCCGCCCTCCCGAAGCAGCTATTTTGGCATCATCGACCTGGCCGGATTTCCGAAAGACCGCTACTATCTCTACCAATCCCATTGGCGTCCCGATCTTCCCATGGTACATATCCTCCCCCATTGGAACTGGAACGCCAAAGCCAAACCTATTCTGCCGGTTCATGTGTACACCTCTGGAGATGAGGCAGAACTCTTTGTGAACGGGAAAAGCCTCGGGCGACGGATGAAGCAACCGGGTGAGGATTTTCGGCTCGTGTGGGATAGTGTGATATATGAGCCTGGTCAGGTGGATGTGATTGCCTACAAAAACGGCCAGCAATGGGCAGAGAAGAGCATAAAAACTACCGGAAAGGCTTCGAAACTTGTTCTGGTGCCGGATAAAGGAATCATCAACCCCGCCGAATCTGAGCTTGCTTTTGTCACCCTTCAGGTGGTTGACCGGGATGGACTGGTTGTTCCAGATGCGAAAAATCTGATCCGTTTTGAGATAGAAGGACCCGGGAGAATTATCGCTACGGATAATGGCGACCCAACAAACTTTACTCCCTTCCGCAGTTTAGAGCGGGAAGCTTTCAACGGATTAGCCCTGGCGATTGTAAAAGGTCGGGCTAATGCTCCTGGACGGATTGTTATCAGGGCACATAGTAAAGGATTACAATCGGCAGCAATTTCCATTGAACTGCAGAGGAAATCTAAGCCTAGTGAGTAAGAGAACTTAATACCGATATGATCCAAGCCCCGATCTCCATCCTCTGGCTGAGGCGCGACCTGCGACTTGAGGACAACCGTGCTCTGGATGCTGCGGTTAGATCAGGGTTGCCGATCCTGCTACTGTTTATTTTTGATCCCCAGATATTATCTGAGCTTCCTGCTGATGATTCTCGTATAACGTTTATTCATCAGTCGCTGAGGAAGTTGCATGATGATCTGCGATCGAAAGGATCAGCCCTGATGATCCGGCAGGGAAATCCGCGGGAGGTGTGGGAGCAGCTCCTTGAGGAGTTTACTATCGCTGGCGTGTTTGCCAACCGTGATTACGAGCCTTATGCGGTGGAGCGGGACAAAGCGGTTGCCCGGGTTTTAAATGCCAGCGGTGTTCCCATCAGTTTTACCAAAGACCAGGTGATTTTCGATCGTGAGGAGGTGATCAAAGCTGATGGCACTCCATATACCGTTTTCACCCCTTACAAAAAGCGCTGGCTGGAGAAATACAAGCAGATTGCCAGTGAGATACACAAAAACTATGGCCCTCCTGCTTTTATCGAGGCATCCTGGTCTTTCCCTGAGATCGAGGCGTTAGGATTCCGGCCATCAGCTATATCGGCGCCTCCGCCCAACCTCACCAATATCCGGGCCTATGAGCAATATCGCGATGTGCCTGCCCTAGGAGCTACCACGCTGGTTGGACCGCATCTGCGTTTTGGAACCATCAGCATCCGGGAGCTGGCCCGCCAGGCAGAGCAAGAGAGTCCTGTGTTTCTGAGTGAACTGATCTGGCGGGAATTTTTCATGCAGATTCTGCATCACTATCCTGCTTTGGTGACACAGAGTTTCAAAAAGGTTTACGATTCCATTCAATGGAGGAATCATGAGGCAGATTTCCAGCGGTGGTGCCGGGGTGAGACAGGCTACCCTTTGGTCGATGCCGGGATGCGCCAGCTCAACCAGACCGGGTTTATGCATAACCGGATCCGGATGGTGGTGGCCAGCTTCCTGTGTAAGCATCTCCTGATCCACTGGAGCTGGGGGGAGGCCTATTTTGCCGACAAGCTCCTGGATTATGAGCTGTCATCAAACAACGGAAACTGGCAGTGGGCGGCTGGAACTGGTTGTGATGCAGCGCCTTACTTCAGGGTGTTCAACCCCTCGCTGCAACAACAGCGCTTCGATCCAAACCTGGAATACATCAGGCAGTGGATCCCTGACTATGACCCCCAGCGATATATCCCACCCATGGTGGATCATGCCATGGCACGGGTGCGCGCCATCCAGACCTACCGTGCAGCGCTGTCTTCCTGATAAAGCCTAACCCAATAGTAACTTCTATGAAGCGCTCCCGGTGGGTAATGGCCGCCTGGCAGGCTGACCAAGGCCTTTATTCGTTCCCAGAAAGGAGGAACCGCCATGATTGCCCATAATGGTGGGATCATGACGGTTCATCTCTTCCCCGGCGAAAGTCGGGAGTTCATTTTTTAACTCACGCTGCTAAACCTGGGGTACCGGATAGCTGGCCAAGGCTTCATGATTTTTGTCGATAACCTCCTGAGGCAACTCATAATCAGTGAGTTCGCCGTTCATGTACTTCTCATAACCTTTCAGGTCGAGCAATCCATGACCGCTGAGGTTGAACAGGATGACTTTTTCCTTGCCTTCTTCTCTGGCTTTGATGGCCTCCTGGATCGTTGCAGCGATGGCGTGGCTTGATTCAGGAGCCGGGATGATCCCTTCGGTACGGGCGAAGAGGAGTCCGGCCTCATAACACTCCAGCTGATTGAGAGCTCTAGGAGTCATCAATCCATCCATCACGGCACGGCTGATCAGTGGCGACATTCCGTGGTATCGAAGTCCGCCGGCATGGATCGGGGCTGGGATGAAGTTATGGCCGAGGGAATGCATGGCCAGCATTGGGGTCAATTTGGCGTTATCGCCAAAGTCGTACACATAATGCCCCCGTGTGAGGGTTGGGCAGGAAGCTGGTTCGACCGGAATGATCTCAATATCAGCGCCATGGATCTTATCATAAGTGAATGGGAAGGATAGTCCTGCAAAGTTGCTCCCGCCACCGGCGCAACCGATCACGATATCCGGAAGTTTTTCCCCAGCCTTTTCCAGCTGTTTTTTAGCTTCCAGTCCGATGATGGTTTGATGGAGCATCACATGGTTGAGTACGCTGCCAAGGGAGTATTTAGTTGATCCGGTGGTATCGGAGACTGCGGCTTCTATGGCTTCGCTGATGGCTATACCGAGGCTGCCGGGGGTATCGGGCTGTTGTTCGAGCACCGACCTTCCTGCTTGGGTTTCCATGCTGGGGCTGGCGATGCACTGGGCGCCCCAGGTTTGCATCATCAGCTTGGGTAGCGGTTTTTGTTCAAAGCTGACACGCACCATAAATACTTTACAGTCGAGCCCAACGAGTGAGCAGGCAAAGGCCAGGGCTCCACCCCATTGTCCGGCACCTGTTTCGGTGGTCAGGTGCTTGGTGCCAGCCTGTTTGTTGTACCAAGCCTGTGCTACTGCCGTATTGGGTTTATGGCTGCCTCCGGGGGAGACGCTCTCATTTTTGAAATAGATGCGGGCGGGAGTTTTCAGAGCCTTTTCTAGCTCATAAGCACGGTACATCGGAGCGGGCCTCCAGCGGGTCAACAGACTCAGGATCTCTTCCGGGATGTCTATCCATCGCTTCGTGCTGTATTCCTGCTCAATAAGATTCATCGGAAAAACAGGGGCCCAGGCTTCTGGTGGAACCGGACCGTTAGGACTCATAAAAGGTGGACATTTGACATCGGCGGCAAGGTTATACCATTGCCTCGGCATCTCATTTTCGTCAAGGACGATTTTTCGGATCTGTGTCATATTGGTTTAAAAATTAAATGGATGATCATATTAAAAGCAGAACGGGCATGCTGTAAACAACATGCCCGTTCTGAATTGATAAGAAATAGCAAAGTTGGTTACAGCCACCCTTTTGGGGGATGCCAGCACCAATTAGCCATGTTCTTATTCAATATTGTTTGAATCATTGTTCGTAGAAAAGTGGGTACAAAGATTAGGTCCGGAAATGAATATTCCAAATACTTTCCAAAAAAATGATCGATGGCCCCGATTTTATTATTCCGCTGCCTCCAAATCGACCTTTTCTACCTTTTGGATGTCTTTCTTATAAAAGAGCGATCCTACGAGGAACAGCACGGAGGCCAGAACCAGGAACAACGGAAGAATTGAAAGGGCAGTCTGAATATCGGTCCGGTCTGATATTGCTCCGATGACGATTGGTCCGAGTGAGGCGCCGAGCAGGTTTTGGATCACTACCGCAATGGCGTAGGAGGTGGCTCTGAGGCCGGGGTGAACCAGGTCCTGAGTAACCGCTCCGGCGGCCGGGATGAACATGGTCACCGTGACACCAACCAAGAGAAGGAAGACATACTGAAGCTGATCACGAAAGACGACGAAAGCAAAAAAGCAGATCACAGCAGCCACCAAAGAGGTGATGCCGGGCAAGACCAGGCGAGCATTCAGCTTCCGCCTTCTCCATCGATCGGCCAGAAATCCCCCCAAAGGTGCTCCAATAATAGCTAGAAGCATCACTAGAGATGCTTTGGTCCCAGCGGCTTTTGGTGCAATGTCATACATCCTTTCAAAATAGGAGGGTAACCAGGTGAGGAGGGAGGTGGTCACAAAAACCGTTGCCATGAATCCAAAATAGGTCAAAATCAGAGAAGGCTTTTCAGAGAATTCATGGATAATATCTCTGGTACTCATCTTGATCTTGACAGCACTTTTCTCTTTGGCCTGAGGTTGACCATTCTTGAGTAACCTAACGGTTTTGTAATCTTTACTGAAGAAAAAGAGGAGAGCCACGATCAGCCCCGGCAGTGCCACGATACCAAAGGCACTTCGCCATCCCCAGTGGGTGGCAATGATCCCTCCTGCAGCAACGCCAATAGCACTTCCCAGAGGAATAGCGGCGTTCCATAAACCCATCATCCAGGAGCGTTTATGCTCGGGATAAAGCCCCGAAATCATGGCTGAACCACCAGGCGCATAACCCGCTTCACCAATCCCGATAAAGGCCCGCGTGGAAAAGAGCTGCCCAAAATTACGGGTTAAAGCCGCTGTTGCTGTGGCAACACTCCAAATGGCCGCCATGACACCAATGGTACGTCTCCTGCTCCACCGATCGATGATGATGGACACCGGAAAAGTAAATGCCACAATCGACCAGTAAACCACCGAAACAAGTATGCCTAGCTGTGCGTCAGATAATCCCCATTCCTCTTTGATAAAAGGAAACAGCGACGTAACTACCAGTCGGTCAATGTAATCAAACATGTATAGGAGAAACAACAAAACGAAGAGATAATTCGTATACCTTTTTGAAAACAGGTACCCTGGGGGGGCTACACCGTGCTTTTTCATGGGGAAAAAATTAAGAATTTGTCTCAGGTACTCTTAGCCTCCGAAATTAGCCATTCAATACGATTTGCTGTTTCAGTACTTTTACCTAAAGCTTTTGCCATGCGTTACCTCATCCTCATTGCAGTATTTCTGCTGGTCTCTTGCAGTAACCAAGGGACAATCGAACTGTCCGACAAAGGGTTATCCGACTATGTGATCCAGATTCCGACCCATCCAACCAGTGAGGAAGAACGCGCAGCAGGGTTCCTTCAGACTTATGTTAAAAAATCCGGTGGAGCCGAATTGCCGATATTAACCGGTGAGCGTAATGGAGAAGAAAAAATCATCCAGATTCGGAGCGATTCTTCCATTGCTCATGAGGATGGATTCCATATCCGGGTCGCCGGCGACAGCCTAATCATCCTGGGTGGCCTGGATAAAGGTTGTATCTATGGCGTGATTGACCTGCTGGAGAAACAATTGGGTTGCCGGTTATATGCCCCAGGTTATGAGGTAGTCCCACAGAAGCAGAGAATCAAGATCCCAATGCTGAATTACACCGATGAGCCTGTCAACCAGTTTCGCTCAGTCAATGGGTTCTTTGGTATGGACCCGGATTACCGCGACTGGCATCGGCTGGATCAGGTGGATGTCCTGTTTGCAAGAGGGTATTATGTCCACACCTTCAATCGGTTAGTCCCTTGGGAGAAGTATTTCGACCAGCACCCTGAATATTATGCCTGGATGAACGGCAAACATATTATTGATCAGATCTGCCTGTCTCACCCCGAGGTGTTGAAGATCGCCAAACAACAACTTAGAGAGGAGATGGAACAGCAACCCGATAAACTCTACTGGTCGGTTAGCCAAAATGATAACTTCTCCTATTGTCAGTGCCCCTCCTGCCAGAAAATCATCGAGGAAGAGGGTAGCCCCGCCGGTCCCATCATTCGGTTTGTCAATGAGTTGGCCCGGGAGTTTCCGGATAAGATCATCTCAACCCTGGCTTATCAATACAGCCGGCAGGCCCCACGAGTCACGGTTCCCGAAAGCAACGTTCAGATCATGCTGTGTACCATCGAGTTGAACCGCAGTCAGCCGATCGCCGAAGATGAACGGAGTGCTTCCTTCATGAACGATATCGTTGATTGGGGACGCATTGCCAACCA
>Ga0265294_10004641_pt1 | contig 17101 bp, 16 predicted proteins | sample MunlanPumphouse3_FD_192504 | JGI IMG/M metagenome (GOLD analysis project Ga0265294, IMG submission 192504) | Groundwater microbial communities from a municipal landfill in Southern Ontario, Canada - Pumphouse #3 | ecosystem: Environmental > Aquatic > Deep subsurface > Groundwater | place...
TGAGTAAAAGTATCAGTCCTGCGAAGAAAAGCGCATGATAATGAGTGGATCCTACCGGGGTTTCTCCCATTTCGGCTGCAATAGTAGAGGTCAAGGGACGAACGGGGTCAAAAAGAGAGATAGGGATAAGTGCTGCTCCTCCCGCAGCCATGAGGACGACCATCGTTTCTCCCATTCCGCGCATAATTCCGAGTAAGCAGGCAGAAAGAATGCCTGGAAGAGCTGCGGGAAAGACGACTTTGCTGATTGTTTCCCAGCGAGTAGCTCCCAGAGCGAATGACGCGTTACGTATCTCTCGTGGTACTGCTGAAAGAGCTTCTTCTGCAAGGGATCCGACGATAGGAATGATTAAAAAACCCAATAGTATTGATGCGTTTAAGAGATTGAGGCCTGAGAGAATAGCAAAACGGCTTTGAAGCCAAGGGGCAATAACGACCATGCCAAGAAATCCAAGAATAATCGAAGGGAGGAAGCCCAGAAGTTCCAGAATCGGTTTTAATATATTTTTCATTTTTTGAGAAGCTATTTCTGAAATAAAAATAGCAATGAACAAACTTATTGGAAGGGCTATGAGTGATGAAAGAAGAGTTACTGCTACGGAGCCGGCAATAAGGGGCAACATCCCCAGTGCTGGTGGCGTTTCTGTAGGATACCAGTCTGTTCCAGCCACTATTGATGATAATGTTGTTTCTTTCAACACGGGAAGTCCTTCCTTTATAAGAAAAAGAAGGATAAACAGCATAACAAAGATGCCGACAGATGAAATTGACATAATAATGATAGCTGGTGTTCGTTCTTTTTTCATAGGCATCACAAATCCTTTTTTGAGAATATATTCTCTTGAGAATCAGGCAAGAATTCGCCTGCCGGGAACAGGCGAATTCTTGTTGTGCTTATTTATGATTAACGAAGAGGCACAAAACCTGCTTCTCCGACTATTTTTTGTCCGTCATCGCTAAGAACGAAATTGATAAAGTTTAGGGGCTCCCCTGTCGGCCACCCTCTGGTGAACATGTACAGATAGCGAGATACAGGATATGTTCCATTTAGTGCATTTGCTTTATTACCTTCAATTCCCTCTACTTTGATAGGTTTAACGGAGTCGTTCATATATCCTAAACCGATATATCCAATAGCATTCTCATTTTTAGCGACAGTTTGTACCATAGCTCCGTTGGATGCGACGACGAGTGCTCGTTTGTCCACTCGTTCTTTGTGAAGAATTTTTTCTTCCCACGTTTCATATGTTCCAGAGCTCGTATCTCTGCTAACAACTGCTATTGGTTTGTTGGGGCCGCCGACTTCTTTCCAGTTTTTGATTTTGCCCATATAGATTTTTTTGAGTTGTTCTATAGAAAGGTCTTGAACAGGATTTGATGTATGAACTACAGGAATAAGTGCATCCATCGCTACAGCGAAGGGAACAGGATAAGCACCATTCTCAACAGCTGCTTTGACTTCTGTGTCTTTTATGAATCTTGAAGAATCAGCTATATCTGTTGTTCCATCAATTATAGCTTTAATACCATTACCGCTTCCACCACCAGAGACAGTAATGGCTACTTCTGGGTGCGCTGTCATATACTTTTCAGCTGCGGATTGAGCAATGGGAAGAACTGTTGTGGAACCTTTGATAACAAGTTCTGCGGCTAAGGCTGCACCACTTACGGCTAAAACAGCAACAAGTGCTGCACCGGCTATTAATTTCTTCATCTCTTAAAGACCTCCTCGTATGTCTTTTTTCTTTTTGTTACGTTGAGACATAGTATAAGGACCTTATGTAACGAACGTGTCTCGCATTTGTAACAATAATGTTAAGAACATAGGTGTCTTTTTGCCTTTTTCCCCTTGATTTTTAACCATAAGCATGTCTTAATAGCATATAAGGTTCACATGACGGCTAGTTGGTCCTCAATGCGGAACGAGGTGTTTGGGAATGGGGTCTTTTCAAGGTTTAAAGTTAGGAATTAATGATACGATTTCGGTTACAACACATGAACTTCATAAAGGTGATTCACTCTTCATAAACGATAGTTTATCCATTCAGATTCAAGAAACTATTCCAGCGGGACATAAAGTAGCGTTAAAAAAAATAGAATTGGGCGAGAACGTTATAAAATACGGTCATTCTATTGGTATAGCCACAAAAAACATTGAGAGCGGAGATTGGGTCCACACCCATAATCTTTCTACGGCTCTCGAAGTTGAATGGTCTTCACGATGGCATTATGTTCCCCCTCAGATCACTCCTCCTTTTCAGACAAAAAATTTTATGGGATATCGACGTTCTACAGGTCGCGTTGGAATTCGAAATGAATTATGGGTTATTCCTACAGTAAGTTGTATCAACGATGTTTTACGAAATCTTATTCCTCAGTACGAAGCTCCTCAATGGGTTGATAGAGTCAGAGTTTTAGCTCATCCATATGGTTGTTCTCAACTTGGTGATGATTTTGAATATACGTTACGTGCCCTTTCTGGCCTGGCTTTTAATGGGAATGCTGCTGGAGTTTTAGTTGTAGGTATGGGATGTGAAAATTTACAGATTTCTTATATGAAAGATCGTCTTTCTAATCATCCTAACGTTGAATATACCGTTTTGCAAGAAGAAACAGATGATCAAGAAGCTCTTTTTTCACGTCTTGATTTGTTAGCAGAGAGAAGTCAGGTTTTGAGGCAGGAATGCCCTCTTTCAGATCTCGTGGTAGGCGTGAAATGTGGAGGTAGTGATGCCTTTTCGAGCATTACAGCCAATCCTCTCGTAGGGCTTTTCTCTGATTATCTTACATCTTGGGGTGGAACTCTTCTTGCTACAGAAATCCCTGAAATGTTTGGAGCAGAGGATATCCTTACTTCTCGTATAGAAGATGAAAGTGTTTATCTGCGTTTCGTAGAAATGATCAATTGGTTTAAAGAATATTTTACGTCTTATCATCAGCCGGTTTATGAAAATCCTTCACCTGGTAACAAAGAAGGCGGAATTACAACTTTGGAGGAAAAATCTTTGGGCGCAGTCGAAAAAACTGGGTCAGGTCTCATTTCAGATGTTTTAGGATATGGAGAACAATATAAACGTCCAGGTGTAAATATTGTTTTTAGCCCCGGTAATGATCCCGTTTCTGTTACATCTCTTGCTGCCAGCGGAGCTGTTTTAACTCTCTTCACAACGGGACGGGGTACGCCATACAGTTCTGCTGTTCCGTCGATAAAAATTGCTACGAATACAGCTCTTTACAACAAGAAGAAAAATTGGATGGATTTTAATGCAGGTCGTCTTCTTGAAGGGGAGGAGTGGCAACCTTTACTTGGAGAGTTAATTGATATGGTTATTAATGTTTCAAATGGCCGACCAACCTGTAATGAACATTTGAATATAGGAGAAATCGGTCTTTTTAAGCACGGAGTGATTTTATAAAAAGAGGAAGGGGGTTCTATTCTTTATTAGGGGAATAACGCAGTAGGGTAGGCTTTTGTACACTATTTTTAAGGAGGATGTTTTTCGTGAAGATGATGAAATTCGTTCGTACTATGATTCTTACAGCATTAGTGATGGTCATGTGTTCCTCCATGGCTTTTGCCGCAACCACATTGAAAATAGCGAATTATTTTCCTGTGGATCATCCAGCCAATAAAGTACTTGCTGAAGTCTTTAAGCCTATGGTTGAAGCTAAAACCAATGGCTCTTTGCAGGTTCAGGTTTTCCCAAACAATCAGCTTGGTGCTGAGCAGGAGTTTGTAGAGGGAGTACAGCTCGGAACTATTGAAATGGCTCTTACAGGAAATCTTTGGGAAAATACTGTAGATCTTTTTAAGCTGCTTCAGCTTCCCTATATGTTTAATAGCTACGAACATGCAGACGCTGTCTTTAACGGCCCCATCGGAGAAAAAATTTATGAAAGCCTTAAGCCCCTCGGTGTAAAAATACTTGGTGCTTTCCCGAGAGGATTCAGAGTGATTTCTAATAACAAAAAGCCCATTAATTCCATCGAAGATTGTAAGGGCATCAAAATCAGAGTTTGGCAGGGTGAAGTTATTATTAAATTAATGCAGGGTTTTGGATTCAGCACTGTCGTTATGCCTATGAGTGAGGTCTTCACTGCTTTGCAGCAGGGTGTTGTTCATGGACAGGATAACCCTCTCATGACCTCCTATTATGCAGGTTGGTACGACGTTCAGAAATATGTTGCTATGACAAATCACATTTTTGGTTTCCAGTATTTTGTAATTAACCAGAAAGTTTGGGATAAGCTCTCTGCAGAAGAGCAGGCTGCCGTTAATGAAGCAACAAAAGCTTCTATCGCAGAGATCACAAAACTGACAAAAGCTGAAGAAAAGGATGTTTTACAGAAAACTATAGATAAAGGCCTCGAAGTAACATATCCTGACCTGAAGCCTTTTGTGGAAAGTGCACAGCCTATTATCGACAGTTATGTTAAGAGTTGCCCAGAAGCAGCTCCCTTCATTGAGCAGATTCGAGAGGTAGGCAAACAGTTCGAAAAATAAGATGTAAATAAACGTCACTTTTCCCGGCAGAAAATAGGTGAGTTGCATATCTTTTCTGCCGGAATTTTCTATTAGGGAGAATATGGCGAGAGGAGCTCGTTTTTATATGAAGAGTGTTATAAATGCCCTGTATCGCTTAATGTATCGCTTCGCAGATGGTATGGCGATCTTCATGCTTGGGGTCATGGTTTTTTCTGTTTTTACAAATGTCATTTTTCGCTTTTTTTATATGGCCTTCCCATGGGTGGATGAGGTGAGCCGTTTTGCTTTTGTATGGATGTCTTTCATGGCTATAGTTTCTGGACTCCGCATAGGTCTTCATCCTGCTTTTGATGTTCTTGTCACAAATACGCATGGTGTTGCGGGAAAGATTTTGCGAACGGCTATATCTGTTTGTATTGTTGTTTTCCTTGGCTTCTTGTTAAAGGGTGGAATTGATTATATTTCAAGAATCTACGTTCAGAAGACGTCTATTCTTGTTATTTCCGTAGCGTGGCAGTATTCTGCTGTTCCCATTGCAACAGTGATGATGCTTTTAGAAATGGTTCGTCAGATTATGCGTATTTGGACTTCGAAAGTGGAGGAAGCCTGATATGGTTGTATTGTTAGCTTTTCTTGGTTCGTTATTAGGATTTACTATTGTTGGTGTTCCCATTGGTTTTGGAATAGGACTTTCTGCGTTGGTACTTATGTTTGTAACGGGAACAGTTGAGCCTATGGTTCTCGCGCGCAGAATGATTACTGGAGTAGATGTGTACACCCTTTTGGCTATTCCTTTCTTTATGCTTGCAGGGGAGATTATGAACAAGGCTGGATTAGTTCATGATATTTTGCTTTTTGCCAATGCCCTTGTTGGTCGAGTTAAAGGGGGCCTTGCCTATGTCAATGTTGTGGCAAGTATGCTTTTTGCTGGCATAAGCGGTTCTGCTGTTGCCGATACTGCGGCTTTGGGATCTCTGGAAATTCCCATGATGGAAAAAGGCGGATATGACAGAAATTTTTCAACAGCCATTACTGCTGCCTCTTCTGTCATAGGTCCTATTATTCCACCGAGTGTTCCCATGATTATTTTGGGATCTATAGCTCAAATTTCTATTGCAAAACTTTTTCTTGGTGGTGCCATTCCAGGACTTCTTATCGGTATTGCCCTTTTAACCGTTTCTTATTTTGTTGCCCGTAAAAATAATTACCCAGTAAGTGAAAAGGTAGGGTTCCGAGATTTCCTAAAAGTTTTCAGAAAGACCATATGGGCGTTGATTCTTCCCCTTATTATTTTAGGGGGGATTTTGGGGGGAATATTTACAGCAACGGAGGCGGGAGCTGTTGCCGTCGTTTATGCTGTTGTCGTATCATATTTCCAATACAACGTAAAATGGTCTGCTTATCCGGAAATATTGAAAAGAGCTTCTTTGAATACTGGTGTCGTTATGTTGGTTTGTGCTTCAGCTATGGCTTTAACATGGTTTCTTGCTGTAGCGCAAGTTCCTCAACTTCTTACGAATATAATAATGAATATCACAGAAAACAAGTTGGCATTTTTGCTCATCCTTAACATCCTTCTCTTCCTTGTTGGCATGGTTATCGATTTAACACCTGCATTGTTCCTTCTTGTTCCTATCCTTTTGCCGGTGTGCAGAAGTTATGGAATTGACGATATTCACTTTGGTGTCATTATGGTTACTAATTTATGCGTAGGACTTATAACTCCTCCAGTCGGAACGGTTCTTTATGTAACAAACTCCATTTCAAAAGTATCTTTAGGAGCATTGGTGCGGTCTCTTCTCCCTATGTATATTGCCCTTTTTGCCGTTGTGTTGTTGGTGACGTATGTGCCTCAGATTGTTCTGTGGCTTCCCTCTCTGATGTAAGTGAGAGATAAAGGGGTGATGTAAATGTCTGAAAAAAACAGGGTACAGGTTCTTCAGAAAGCAATAGCCGTTTTAGAAGACCTATCAGATCGACGAGAACCAGTAGGATTGACAGAAGTAGCAAAAGCGACAGAGCTTTCTAAAACCACAGCTTATCGCATTCTTTCAACTTTTGTAGAGAGTAATATCCTTATGAAGGATATTCATGGGCGCTACCAGATCGGGCCTGCTGTAGTGAAGTGGGCTGCGACTTATAACAGACGATCGGGATTGCTTGAAATGTCTCGTGATGTTTTAGAAATCATGAGGGACTATTCAGGGGAAACAATCCATCTTTTCGTTTTTGAAAATGGGAGAGCCTATTATCTCGAAAAACTTGAAAGTCCAAGTCCATTGGTTATGCGATCTAAGGTTGGAGCGGAGCTTCCTCTGTATAGTACAGCAGGAGGAAAAGCTATTCTTTCAGCCTTACCTCTTGAGCGTATAGAATCGTATCTCAAAAAAACTGTTTTAATAGAGCGAACGACAAATACTATCACCGATCCTGAAGAGTTAATTCAGCAACTTAAAATATATAAAACACGTGGATATAGTGAAGAAAATCAGGAGAATGAAGAGGGAATTCGTTGTGTTGCGGTTCCTATTGTTGATAGTAATGGTTTCCCTCTGGGAGCAGTGAGTGTGTCTGCACCGGCATATCGTTTTGATGATAAAAAGGCCGTAGTTTTAGGCCGTAAACTGGCACAAGAGACAGCGAAAATATCTCTTCGTATCAATCGGCGTCATTTAGAAACTATTAAGGAGGGATTCTAATGACATGTATTAAAAAGTATGAGGTCCTTTCGGCAGTAGAGGAACAGGGAATAGTAGGAATTATACGCACAGAAAATATAGAAAAAGGCATCGCAATGGCTGATGCCATGTTTGATGGAGGATTAAAGGTCGTTGAAGTTTCTATGACCTTTCAGGGCGCTTTGGATATAATGCGCACGACAGCTGAACGACATAAAGGAAAAGATCGCTTTGTGGGGGCAGGAACTGTTGTAGACGAGGCGACTGCCAGAATGTGCATTGTTAGCGGGTCTGAGTTTGTTGTTTCTCAAAGCCTTCACGATGATGTTGTTCGGACATGTAATAGATATGGTTTGCCTTGTATGCCTGGCATTGGAACGGTTTCAGAATTAATGCATGCCATGGAGCTTGGTGTAGATGTTGTCAAGGCTTTTCCTGGAAGTGTCTTGGGGCCACAGTTCATTAAGGCTGTTCACGGCCCGGTTCCTTATGCCAATATTATGCCAGTGGGAGGCGTGTCTCTCGATAATATGAAAGATTGGTTTAAGGCCGGAGCATTTGCTGTCGGGTTGGGAAGTGCTTTGACTAAACCCTCTGGAACTGATGGCGGTTACGATGCTGTACGAGAGACTACCGAAAAAGTTTTAGAGGAAATAGCTAGGATCAGAGCGAGTTTAAAGTAAGAGGAAGGGTGAGTTTTTATGGCTAAGTTTGTTACTTTTGGGGAAATAATGATGAGGTTAACACCTCCTGATCATGAAAAAATTCTGCAAACACCTAAGTTCGTAGCAACTTTTGGAGGCGCAGAGGCCAATGTTGCTGTTGCTTTATCCAACTATGGTGAGGATGCTGCCTTTGTAACAGTTGTTCCAGATAACCCCATCGGAGAGGGCGTTATTCACGAACTACGTGGCTTTGGTGTAGAGACTTGCTTTATTCGTAAAAGCGGAGATCGCCTTGGAATATATTTCACAGAAACTGGCTCGTGTATGCGTCCCTCAAAAGTTATTTATGACCGAGCGCACTCTGCTATCGCAGAAGTAAAACCTGGCGATTTTAATTGGGACACTATTCTGGAAGGAACCAAGTGGTTCCACGTAACAGGTATTACTCCTGCTATTGCTGAAGGAACAGCCGATGTGACCCTTGAGGCACTCAAAAAATGTAAGGAGAAGGGGATTACAGTTTCTTGCGATTTGAATTATCGTAAAAAGCTGTGGAAATGGGGCAAGAAGCCTATAGAAGTTATGCCTGAACTCATGAAGTATGTAGATGTAGTAATTGCCAACGAAGAAGATTGCCAGAAGTGTTTAGGCATAGAGGCAGACGTAGATGTAACTTCCGGATCCCTTGATGTCGATAAATATAGAGTTCTAAGTCAGAAAATGTTGCAACAGTTTCCCAGCGTTAAATATCTTGCCGTAAGCTTGCGCGAGAGCGTTAGTGCTGATTGGAATAACTGGTCAGCTATCTTGGCTGAGCCAGGAGAAGTGCATGTGAGTAAAAAGTATGAAATTCGCCATATCGTAGATCGTATAGGCGGAGGAGATTCCTTTGGCTCAGGCCTGATTTACGGGCTCAATCACTTTGAGACTCCACAAGAAGCGCTGGAGTTTGCAGTAGCAGCTTCGGCATTGAAACATACTATTTATGGAGATTTCAACAGAGTATCAGTACAGGATGTTATGACGCTTGCTGGGGGAGATGCCAGCGGGCGAGTTCAACGTTAATAAACGGAGAGAATAATGAGTAAAATCGCACGCCTTGAACTGTTCAAAGTTCCACCACGTTGGCTCTTTTTGAAGATTACCACAGATGATGGTGTTGTTGGCTGGGGAGAACCTGTCGTAGAAGGTCGAGCCTCAACAGTGGCTGCAGCCGTTCGGGAGATGGAAGAATATCTTGTGGGGCGGGATCCTACGGAAATAGAAGACCTCTGGCAAGTGCTCTATCGGGGAGGGTTTTATAGAGGTGGGCCTGTTCTTATGAGTGCCATTTCTGGAATAGAACAAGCACTATGGGATATTACCGGAAAAATATATGGGCTGCCCGTCTATAAAATGTTAGGTGGTGCTGTGCGCCAAAAAATTCGTGTCTATTCATGGATTGGCGGAGACAGACCATCAGATGTGGCAGCTGAGGCCCGGGAAAAGTATCAAGCAGGAATGACAGCCATAAAAATGAATGCGACAGAAGAGATGGGCTGGATAGATTCTTATAAAAAGGTAGACGATGTTCTGGCTAGAGTTCAGGCTATACGAGACGTTCTTGGCGAGAAAATCGACATAGCTCTTGATTTTCACGGTCGTGTTCACAAGGCTATGGCCAGAATATTAATGAAAGAGCTTGAGCCTTATCGACTTATGTTTGTGGAAGAGCCGGTACTTATAGAGAATAGAGAGGCATTTTTGGAATTACGTCGCCATGCAACGATGCCTATTGCTACGGGAGAGAGAAATTTTGGGCGATGGGATTTTAAAACTCTTCTAACAGATGGAGCAGTGGATATTATACAACCTGATTTAAGCCATGCTGGCGGAATCTGGGAAGTCCGTAAGATTGCTGCAATGGCAGAGGCGTATGATGTTGCTCTGGCTCCTCATTGTCCGTTGGGCCCCATTGCATTGGCAGCGTGCTTACAAGTGGATTTCTGCACGCCGAATGCTGTTATTCAGGAACAGAGCTTAAGCATTCATTATAATGTGGGAGCTGATTTGCTCGATTATCTTGAAAACCCAGCTCTCTTTGAGTATGAGAATGGATATGTAAAACTTCTTACGGCTCCAGGTTTGGGAATAGAGATTAACGAAGATGTTGTTCGAAAACGAGCTGACGAGGCTCTCGCTTGGAAAAATCCGATCTGGAGACTTGAAGACGGTACTATTGCCGAATGGTAAATTTATATTAACTATGTTGGATTTGCAGAGCGAGGCACCCATTTGAGGTGCCTCGCTCTTTTCTCTTTTAGAAAGCTGGAACGACTCCGCCATTGTATTTTGAAAGAATAAATTCAGCGACTTTTTCCGAGCGTAGATATTTGATAAGAACCTCAAATTTTTTATCGTTTTTGTGATCTTCCCGTACAGCTACTATATTAACGTAAGGAGATTCGCTCCCCTCTATTAGAAGTGCGTCTTTTGTCGGATTGAGACCGGCCTCCAGAGCATAATTACCATTAATGATAGCTCCATCTACGTCAGGAAGAACTCGTGGAAGCTGTGCTGCCTCTATGGCTTTGAAACGAAGTTTCTTGCTGTTTTCAACAATGTCGAGTTCAGTAGCTTCTAAGCCTGCTTTATCAGAGAGCTTAATAAGCCCGTGTGACTGAAGAAGCAGCAATGCTCTCCCCCCGTTTACGCTGTCGCTGGGTATGGCGATAAGTGCTTTTTCTTTAAGATTTTCAATAGCTTTTATTTTTTCTGAATAGAGCCCTAAGGGTTCTACGTGTACTGCCCCAATTGAAGCCAGTTTAGTTCCATGAGAGGCATTAAAACTTTCGAGATATGGTAGATGCTGATAAAAGTTAGCGTCGATCTCTCCGTCATCAAGAGCGAGGTTGGGCTTTACATAATCAGTAAATTCGATGATTTCAAGCTTTATCCCTTCTTTTGCAATATCATCTTTAATAACATTCAATATTTCCGCATGGGGAAGGGGTGTTGCTCCGATTTTAATAACTTCCTCTGCAGATACGGCTGTAGGTGCGAGAGTTACGCATAAAGAAAAGAGTACTGTTAAAAGAAGAATACCAATATGTTTTTTCACGTTCCATTCCTCCATTTTGTATGTTGTTATAAAATTTTTTGCGCGCGCAGTTTGCTGATCTAGCGATGACGGGCTACATGTTGGGCTATTTTATTGCCTGCTCCCTGAATCACTTGAACCAGCAGAATAATTACTATGACAGCTGCCACAAGTACATCTGTTTGAAAGCGGTGGAATCCGTAACGAATGGCCAGATCGCCCAGCCCGCCGCCTCCAATAGCACCAGCCATGGCCGAATAGCCGATGATATTGATAATAGTAAGAGTTTCTCCCAGTATGAGAGAGGGAAGAGCTTCGGGTATCATAACTTTTAAAATAATATCCTTAGGATGGGTACCCATAGAAACCGCCGCTTCTACAAGTCCTTTTTCAACTTCTTTTAGAGAGCTTTCCACAACTCGTCCAACAAAAGGCGCAGCTCCTATTGAAAGAGGAACAATAGATGCTGTTGTTCCAATGGTGGTTCCCACAATAATTCGAGAGAGTGGAAAGAGAACAATCATAAGAATAATGAATGGGAATGAACGACATATGTTTACGATGCTGTCGAGGGTGCGATAAATAGTTTCATTCTCTAATAATCCTCCTTTTTCGGTGACAACAAGGGCTACCCCTAAGGGGAAACCTAATAGAGTGGCAAAAAGAGTAGAGAAGAGAACCATGTAAATTGTTTCTAATGTTGGAGAAGCAATAAGGTGTGTAAGAGCTAAAATTTTATCCATTCCAAACCACATCCACTTCTACACTTTTAGATTGAATGAAAGAGAGTGCGTTGTTAATTTCAGAGGGGGTTCCTGAAAGCTGAACAGTAAGATTTCCAATTCTGCTGCTATGCAGATGATCAATCTCTCCCGATAAAATATTGATTTCAACGCCGCTTTGTTTTATGGCTTGAGAGATAACGGGGTGATTTGCCGTCTCTCCATTGAAAGAGAAGGTCAAGACCGGTTTCCCAGCTTCATGAGGAAGTTTTTCATGATCGTATGTTGTGCGCGGAAGGTGACTTAAAAATTCCCGGGCAGTTTTAGACTGCGGCTTCATAAAGACATCTTTTACCGTTCCTAATTCCACAACTTCTCCCTGTTCTAATACGGCGACCCTATGGCAAATTTGACGAATGACGCCCATTTCGTGAGTAACGAGAACAATAGTTATGCCGAGCTTACGATTAATTTCATCAAGAAGGCTGAGTATGGATTGAGTCGTTTTGGGATCAAGAGCACTTGTTGCTTCATCGCAGAGTAAAACACTTGGATTGTTTGCTAATGCTCTGGCAATACCAACCCGTTGCTTTTGTCCCCCGCTGAGTTGCGATGGGTAGCTTTCTGCCTTGTCTGAAAGGTCAACAATGTCAAGCATTTCAGTTACTCTTTTAGAGATAGCATCAGAAGACCATTTTTCTATTTCAAGTGGAAATGCTACATTTTGAGAAACTGTACGTGATGTAAGCAAGTTGAAATGCTGAAAAATCATTCCTACATGACGTCGAAGTTTGCGGAGTTCAGGGGTTGAAAGACATGTAATATCAGTGTCTTCTATGAAAATATTTCCCGAACTGGGCTCTTCAAGTCTGTTAAGTGTGCGAAGTAATGTTGATTTTCCTGCCCCACTTAAACCGATAATGCCGAATATTTCTCCTTTTTGAATAGTGAGAGTTATATTGCGTAAAGCTTCAAAATCTCCTCTTTCAGAGCTATACGTCTTGTGTAGATTTTGGATGTTAATCAATAGATTCATCTCCTGTAATAATAGCGATAAAAGCATAAAAAAAACCGGAGCCTTCAATAAGAAGGCCCCGGCCTGAAAGTCAATCGACAGCAGCACTAAACTGCGTCGACCACGTCAGGAGGGCCGCCGCACATGCACATCATCATGCTATTCAAAACTGTTGCCGCTGCTGCTCTATTTTTTGCGTGCATGCTGGTTCCTCCTTGCTCTTAATATGGTGGTGCGCAGATTGTGGCATATGATATCTAAAAAAATCGATGCTGTCAAATAAGCAAAGCAAAATTATAAAGTCATAAAAGTGCAGACTTTGTGGCAAGTAGTTTGCATTATAGCATTTTTTGGTTTCTGTCATTTCTTTTGTGACAGTAGTGGGGGGATGCTATCTTTGAGATGTTGATTAATTAAGCTTTTGGCGTTTTTCAAAACACCTTGCTTTTTACTGTCATATAGTTATAATACAGTAAGACAGATAAAGGGCCACTGAAAAGGAGAGTTGTCTTTTGAAATTATCTATTGATGCTTCTAGTGAGATGTCATTGAATCAGCAAATAAAAATACAGGTGAAGTATCTCATCATTAGCGGGGTCCTAAAATCAGGGGCTCAAATTCCGAGTGTACGCGAAATGTCAGCCTTTCTTAAAACGAATAGAAATACGGTAGCTAAGGCATACAAAGAATTAGAAGAAGAGGGGTTCCTTGAGATTCGTCAAGCGGCAGGAACTTTTGTAGCTAGCCAATTGGAATTTCCAAAAGAGAAACAGACAAGTAAATTTATTAATCTTGTAAAAAATAGTATGAAAGAAGCTCAAAAGTTGGGATTTTCTTTCGATGAATTTTTAAATGTTGTACAAATAGTGTGTCTTCATGAAAAGAACAGCAGCGCTGGTGTAAAAGCTCTTTTTGTCGAGTGTAATTCTTTTGCCTTGGAGCAATATGTAAAAGATCTTGCGGAAGCTCTTTCAATTTCTGTTGAAGGACTTCTTTTAGATGATCTTGAACAAGGAAAGGTAAGTAAACAGTTTTTACATTCCTTTGATTTTGTTGTTACCACAGCAGGACACTACCCCAGAGTTTTAGAGCTCATTGGAGACGAATTAAATATATACGGAATTAATATAGGTCCTTATTTAAAAGTTTTGGAGCAGCTGCTTTCATGCCCCAGAGACGCGAGAATCGGGATTGTCTGCATGTCTTCGCGTAGTGGAAGTGAAGGATTGAAACAGGTTTTGTTTAATTTAGGAGTGAGAAGCGATTCCATTATTGAGGCAGATGCGACTGAAGATGAAATTTATAAGATTGCTCAAGATGTGGATATCATAGTTGCCTCTAAATTTGCTCTCAAAGCTAATAAAGAAACTTTTGAAAAGATCAATAAGAAAGTTATCGAATATGAAAACGTTTTATCGGAAGCCTCTATAGAAATTTTGAGAAAAGTTATAGAAAAGATCCTCTCTAAAAAAGCCATTTCTGTTGATTACGTTTCTAACGAATGATGGATGCAATTTTTATCTTGTTGATTCACATATAAAAGGAGGAAATGGATTATGAATGGTAGCAGTCGTCGCAACAGATTTCGCGTGTCTTTAGTTATTTTATCTTGCATTATGGCAGTGGGTCTTGTTTTTGGCGGTTCTGGTATATGTGAAGCTAAGGCCAAATATGTTTTAAAGGTTGGGCACGTATTTACGTCGTCGCATCCGTGGCAGAAAGCATTGGAAGGAATGGCTTCTGATGTTGCTGAAGCAACGAATGGAGAAGTAGAAATAAGGGTTTTCCCCTCATCTCAGCTTGGTGGAGACCGTGACATGGCAGAAGGACTTCAAATGGGATCAATCGAGATGGCTCTTATCGGAACTGGTGCATTGCAGTCTCTCGATAAAGTTATGATAGTTGAAGAACTTCCATATGCTTGGGTAAAAAGAGAAAATGCATATAAAGCCTTGGATGGAGAATTAGGTGAAATTTTAAAAGATCGTATGAAGAGCAAAGGTATTATTGGGCTAAGTTTCTGGGCAAGTGGCTATCGTCATATTACCAACAATGTAAGACCAATAAATACAGTTGATGATTTAAAAGGTTTGAAACTTCGTGTTCCAGAAGCAGAGATGAGAATTGATACATTTAAAGAATTAGGAACATTACCTACCCCCCTAGCATTTTCCGAAGTTTTCACAGCTTTACAGCAGAGAGTCGTTGATGGTCAGGAAAATCCTCTCGCAACAATTTATTCCTCCAAGTTTTTTGAAGTTCAAAAATATCTTTGTATTTCCAGACATATTTGGGGTTCCGCTTTCTTAGCTATAAGTGAGAAGACTTGGAATAATCTTCCAGAAGAATATAGAACTATCATCTCTGACAAAGCGGAAGTATGGAAAGAAAAAGAGCGCCAGATGATCGTTGATTCGGAGAAAAGCATCCTTGAAGATCTGAAAGCAAAAGGGATGGTTGTTACTGAACCTGAACTCGGTATTTTTAAAGAGAAAGTAGCACCTGTATGGACAAAATACGAAAGTGTCTTTGGTAAAGATATTATTGATGTAGTGCGCAAATATTCCAACCTTTAAATTCCATATTTGAAATTGTTTTGCTAATAGAATCTGCGGGATGGTTGTTAACCATCCCGCAGTGCCCAGAGGTGAAAGCATTGTATCAGTTATTTAAGAAAAAACTAATGTCTTTGTTGAAATTTGCTGTTTGTTCGCTTCTTTTTCTTATGACAGCGGATGTGTTTACCGGGGTCATATTCAGATATGTCTTAAAAAAGCCACTTGTGTGGGTAGATGAATTAGCTCTTATTAGTGCTGTATGGCTGGCCCTGTTAGGAGCTAGCGTTGTATATGAAGATAATCAGCATCTTTGTGTAGATTTTCTTATGGAGAGACTATCAGAGCGAGGGAAGGTCCGCTTAGAGTTAATAATAAATATATTAATTATGCCTCTTTTTGTGGTTATGCTTAGAGGTGGGTTAGCTTTAATAGGAACTACATATACATCTATTACCCCCGGTTTAAAGGTGAGTGTAGCAATAGAGTATTTACCTGCATTTATAGGTGGTTCGTTACTTTTGTTATTTAACGTAGAGAAAATAATTAATAACATTAAAACATTATCTTTAGGAAAGTAAGGAGGGGTGTTCCATGGTTATTGTTTTGCTAGGTGCTTTATTTGTTCTTATTGGTCTTGGTGTTCCTATTGCCTTTTCTATAGGACTTTCATCACTGCTCTATCTGACGTTGTGTGGTTACCCCTCTTTTCTTGTTGCACAGAGAACTGTACAGGGCATTTATAGTTATCCTTTTTTAGCGTTGCCGTTCTTTGTCTTTGCTGGAATGTTAATGGATTCCGGTGGAATAACTGAAAGATTAATGAAGCTCGCAAGTGCTTTGGTTGGGCATTTTAAGGGTGGTTTGGCAGCTGTTACTGTAACTGCAAGTGTACTTTTTGGTGCATTGTCTGGATCTGGTGTAGGGGATACAGCGGCAATTGGCTCTATTATGATTCCTGCCATGAAGAAAAAGGGGTACGATGCGTCTTTCGCTGCAGCCCTAATGGGGTGTTCCGGAGTGTTGGCATCATTGATTCCTCCAAGTCTTACTACCGTTATTATAGGTGCTGTAGGTGGAATTTCTATTGGCGGGCTTCTCTTAGGTGGACTTGTTCCTGGACTTCTCACGGCTTTCTCTTTAATAGCGGTGTCAACAATTATTTCTATTAAAAAGGGATACGGTGGAGAAAAGAAAGCTACATTTCAAGAACTTTGTTTAGCGATTAAGGGGAGTCTTATCCCAATGATGGCTCCTGTAATTATTTTGGGAGGAATACTTACTGGAGTTTTTACAGTAACAGAAGCAGCTGTCGTAGCAGTAGTTTACTCTCTTTTTGTTGCTTTGTTTGTATATCGGGAAGTCTCTATTAAAGATTTACCAGATGTTGCTTTTAAAGCTGTGAAAATTTCTGTATCAATAATGATTATTGTTGGCTTAGCCTCTCTTTTCGGTTGGGTGTTAACCGCAGAACAGATTCCACTTATTTTAACGAAATTTTTTATAGCTATTTCTCCAAACAAATGGGTTTTCTTATTGATTATAAATTTGTTTGTTCTTCTCTTAGGAACATTTATGGAAACTACGGCAATAGTTATTATATTAATTCCTGTCCTTATGCCTGTAGTTGCTGCCTATGAACTCAATCCCATCTATTTTGGAATAGTTTTCTTGCTGAATACATGCGTTGGAGCAAATACACCTCCTTTAGGAGTAACCCTTATGACAGCGTCTAAAATCGCAGATGTTTCATTTACAAAGGCGTCTAGAGCAGTATGGCCTTTCCTTGGTGCTACTGTCGTAGCTTTGATTCTTACTGTTATATTCCCTGCACTCACCACCACGTTACCTGCGTTGGTCTTAGGAAGTCATTAGGGGAGAAAGGAGGATGGGCAGATAATG
>Ga0265294_10004643_pt1 | contig 17098 bp, 12 predicted proteins | sample MunlanPumphouse3_FD_192504 | JGI IMG/M metagenome (GOLD analysis project Ga0265294, IMG submission 192504) | Groundwater microbial communities from a municipal landfill in Southern Ontario, Canada - Pumphouse #3 | ecosystem: Environmental > Aquatic > Deep subsurface > Groundwater | place...
TCAAAATAGTGCTCCGCAGCTGATTAATGAATATGCCGATGGATATAACCGGCTGTCGGGAGGAGTTGCCTACGATCTTTTTATTGGATATATTCAGATTGATGATCAGAATGTTTTTAATTTTTATGGTGGTCTAAATTTTAAACATGCTTTTACAAAGCCATTGAGTAATTATCAGTTCGATTTAATGGGCCCGGAACCTAATGATCTTAGAAATGACCTGTTTATTGGAGTTAAACTGGGATGGATGTTGCCCCTTTATAAACATTCTGCAGCCTCATATTACTATTATTAATCCCTATGCGTTTTTTATATGAAATAGCTATTCGTCTGTATAGATTTTCTATTATTCTAGCCTCTCTTTTTAACCAAAAGGCGTCAGGTTGGGTGAAAGGACGGCAGCGAATATTTTCAGAATTACATCGTGAAATTGATGGCTCCGGCACAAAGTTGGCGTGGTTTCATTGTGCATCTCTGGGTGAGTTTGAACAGGGTCGGCCAATTATTGAAAAATTTAAACATCAATTTCCTGATTATAAAATCTTGATTACTTTTTTTAGCCCCTCAGGTTATGAAGTAAGAAAAGACTATGCAATGGCCGATTATATTTTTTATCTGCCGGCAGATACTCGGATAAATGCCCTGCGATTTGTGAAAATTGTAAAACCGGATGTGCTTATACTCGTGAAATACGAATATTGGTACAATTATATTGATGTGCTTTGGAAGAATAATATTCCCATATATGTGGTTTCCGGTGTGTTTAGAAAATCACAGCATTTTTTCAAATGGTATGGGTTCTGGTTTGTGAAGCAGTTAAAGAAAATACATACATTTTTCGTGCAAGATCAGCAAACCGCCGACCTGCTTGGGTCTATTGGCATAGATAATACGATGATCAGTGGCGATACCCGTTTCGATAGAGTGGTGGAGATAGCCAATAAGAGTATGCCAATAAAACCTATTGGTGACTTTTGTGAAGGGAAGAGAATCATTGTAGCCGGAAGCTCCTGGCCTGCCGATGAATTGATGTTGGCGAACGCTAAAGTACTCCAACAAGAGGATGTAAAGTTGATTGTTGTTCCTCATGAAGTACACCCACAGCATATTAGTGATGTGCTAAACGTTTTTGGGGCGTCTGCTGTTACCTTGTCGCAATTTATAACAAATCCTTCGGTGCACTATTCTGTTTTGGTGGTTGATAAAATCGGTATTCTGTCGTCTATTTATCAATATGCCGACATCGCATACATTGGTGGCGGTTTTGGAAAAGGAATTCATAACATTCTGGAAGCTGCAGCTTACTCAATACCCGTGCTGTTTGGGCCTAAAAATGAAAAATTTTTAGAAGCCGCCGGACTGAAAGCATCAAAAAGTGGATTTGAAATCACTGATGAGGTGTCGCTGAACACTACCTTGGAAAAATTGTTAAACTCTCCAGAGGATTATGCAGAAGCCTGTAGTGGCAGTGCCAAATATATTAGCGAAAATATGGGCGCCACAAAACTGTTTTTATCGAATTTGAAACTATAAAATTTATTATATGAAGATCTGTCTTACAACCGAAAAGGCCATTCAGGGTAATGAAATATATCTGATAAGTTCAATTAATGTTCTGCCTGAGAATGTACTCTCTCAACAGGAGGTTGATTATTTGGCCAATAAACTTATATCAAAAATTAATATTGTATCTTTTAACAGATACAGTTATCAGGTTGTTATTATACTTATTTCCAAAGAGAACGATTTTGCCGTGAATCTGGAGTTATGTAGAAAAGCTGGAGATGATGTGTGGCAATTGTTGAAAAAGGAAAAGGAAAATAATGTCTCTGTATACGACTTCTCTAAAGGAAATGAAGAAGTGATGGCCTTTGTTGAAGGCTTAATGCTGAGTAGTTATTGCTTCAACAAATATAAAGTTCGTGATAAAGCAGCTGCAATTATTCTCGACAACATCGAGCTGATTTCTGATAAAATAGAGAAGAACGAAATTCAGGAGCTGGAGATTCTTGTGAAAGCAACATTTAAGGCTCGTGATTTAGTGAATGAACCTGTTATGTCGTTAAATGCAGAAGGTTTAGCAGCGGAATTTTCTGCTATGGCCAAGGAAGCGGGTATTGAAGTAGCTATTTTTGATAAGAAGAAGATCGAATCGTTGAAAATGGGTGGCTTGTTGGGTGTGAACCTGGGAAGTGTTGATGCGCCTACATTTACAATTTTGGAATGGAAGCCTGCCAATGCAGTGAATAAAAAGCCTGTTGTTTTGGTAGGAAAAGGAGTTGTTTATGATACCGGTGGAATGAATATTAAAACCGGTAATTATATGGAAAATATGAAGATTGATATGGCAGGAGCTGCAGCTGTAGCTTCTGCCATATATGCAGCTGCCCTCGCCAAATTGCCTGTGCATATTATTACCCTTGTGCCGGCAACAGACAACCGTGTAAATGGAAATGCTTATGTAAGTGGTGACGTGCTTACAATGCATAGTGGCGATACCGTTGAGGTGATTAATACGGATGCAGAAGGGAGGTTGATCCTTGCCGATGCACTTTCATTTGCTAAACAGTACGATCCTATGGTTGTTATTGATATGGCAACGCTAACCGGTGCCGCTTCCAGAGCGATTGGAAAATACGCGATTGTGGGAATGCATTCGCATGCTAATAATTTCTTTACCTCGCTTACAGCCGCAGGAAACAGAATGTGTGAGCGGATTGTAGAATTCCCTCTTTGGGACGACTATTGCGAATTGTTGAAATCGGATATTGCGGATATAAAAAATATAAGCGATGGAACGGATGCCGGAGCTATAACAGCAGGCAAGTTTCTCGAATTTTTTACTAATTACCCATATATACATCTTGATATTGCCGGCCCGGCTCATGTAACCGCCCGATATGGTTATCGTGGTATTGGAGGTACAGGTGTAGGAGTACGTCTTCTTTTTGGATATTTTAAAGGATTATTGAAGGATTGAAACTATATTAGTGCTTTTGGTTTCTGATGATAAAGATTTTCCGTTTTTTTTGATTAACTTTGTGTAGCTTACAAACGAACTTGTTATGGAGAATCAACAATCTAACCAACGAAATGATACACATCCTTTTATTGGTGTTACCCATGGAAATATTAATGGAGTATCCTATGAAATACTAATGAATGTATTTTCAGATTCTCGTATTTTTGATTTTTTTACGCCCGTAGTATATGGCTCGTCAAAGGTGGCCTCTTATCACAGGAAAGTATTAGATTATGGGGATTTTAGTTTTAATCTCGTCAAACGAGCAGATTTTGCCAATATAAATAGAGCAAATATCATTAATATTACTGAAGATGAAATACGTATCGAGTTAGGAAAAGCAACTGCAGAAGCTGCTAAAATGGGTATTCTGGCTCTCGATACAGCAATATCAGATTATAACAACCATACGATTGATGGAATTGTTAATATGCCCCTTGGTAGCAGTTGCTTTACTCTTGCAGAAACCGATTTTAGGGACACAGAGGATTACCTGAAGTCTGCATTTGGATCTATTGAACCAATGATGATGTTGGTATCTGATGAATTACGAGTCGCTTTTCTTTCCTGCCACATCCCCTTTACCAATATTCATGATATTATTACACCGGAAAAGGTAGTAGCTCGTATTACTCAACTCGACGAGAGCCTGAGAAAAGATTTCGCTATTAATAGCCCCAAAATAGCCGTCCTTGCATTAAATCCTAATTGTGAAATTGATGATGTTATTGGTGATGAAGAAAAAGATGTTCTTCTGCCAGCCATTAAGATATGTTCAGACAAAGGGATTCATGTACTGGGTACCTATGCCGCTGATAAATTTTTTGATTCTAATAGTTATAAGGAGTTCGATGCAGTGTTGGCTTTGTATCACGAACAAGGATTGGTGCCATTTCGTTTGCTCTCTATAAACCCCGGCGTTATTTTTTATTCCGGATTGCCTTGTATTGTGGTTCAACCCTCTCATGATTCAGGCCTGAAAATGGCTGGGCAAGGAACGTATAATCCCGATGCCACAAGAAATGCCTTGTATCTGGTACAGAAAATATTTTTGAATCGTAAACAATTCATTGAAGATCATAATATGCGTAATGTTCCTGCTTATAAGAGTTCGGAGTAGAAACAAAGATAAATTTTGCATTACTCATGCCCGAAAAATATTCAATCACTCAAATAGCTGACCTGATAAATGGTCAGCTTTTTTCTACTAGAAATGATAATATTTCTATTGTGGAAATTCTTACCGATTCACGGAAATTGGTAACACCCCATAAAAGCTTGTTTTTTGCCCTTAATGGCCCACGTAACGACGGGCATAAGTATATAGCGGAATTATATGCCAAGGGCGTTCGTAATTTTGTGATTTCACAAAAGGGCCTCAACCTGAATTTGTATGAAAAATCGAATTTTATTCTCGTTAAAGATACATTACAGGCCTTGCAGAAACTTGCTGCCGAGCATCGGAAGCGCTTTTCTTGCCCCGTAATTGGCATTACCGGTTCGAATGGGAAAACAATTGTTAAAGAATGGCTTTATCAGCTTTTGTCGAAGGATTATAATATTGTAAGAAGCCCGAAAAGCTATAATTCTCAAATCGGTGTTCCTCTTTCCGTATGGGAACTTAATGGCGATCATCATCTTGCCATATTCGAGGCAGGGATTTCTGAACCTGAAGAAATGGATGTACTGCAAAATATTATTCAACCCGATATCGGAATATTTACCAATATCGGCCATGCTCATGATGCGAGTTTTATTAATAGAGTGCAAAAAGCAGGAGAGAAATTTAAACTCTTTAGAAACGCCTCGAAGATTATTTATTCACCCGATTACCCCGAGATATCAGAGGTCTTCGCTCGTTCAGGATTGCACGAGGATATAGAATCTTTTACTTGGAGTAGAAAAAACGCATCAAATCTTTGGGCAAAAACGGTTATTATTAATGACGGGAAAGCGAAAATTGTAGCTTCTGTTCAAGGTAAAGAGGAATATATTGAAATACCTTTTTGCGATAATGCATCTATTGAAAACGCGCTGATGTGTTGGGCCGTGATGTTGTCGCTTGAATATCCCAGTAATGTAATTCGTGAGCGAATGAGCAACCTCCAGAATGTGGAGATGCGACTGGAGCTTAAGGAAGGCGTGAATAATTGCTCTGTGATTAACGATAGTTATAGCCTTGATATCGACTCCTTACTTATAGCTTTGGATTTTTTACTGATGAGCCCACATCATAATAAAAGAACCGTTATTATGTCGGATATCCTACAAAGTGGAATATCTGAAAGGAATTTATATCAAAATGTGGCCGATATTTTAAAAGAAAAACAGATCGATCGGCTAATCGGAATCGGGACTGCCATAAGTCGTTTCCCGGAGCTCTTTACAATGGCAACGGAGTTTTATCCCGATACAAAGACTTTTTTACAAAATATGACTATCTCTTCTTTTAAAGATGAAAATATTTTGCTCAAAGGGGCAAGAATATTCTCTTTTGAGAGAATAAATAACGCACTCCAGAAAAAAGATCACGAAACAGTGATGGAGGTAAACATGGAGGCTGTAGTTTCCAACCTTAATGTTTACCGAAAAATGATAAATCCATATGTGAAAATTATGGCTATGGTAAAGGCCTTTTCGTATGGTAGCGGTAGTGTGGAAATAGCCAGTTTATTGCAATTTCATAATGTGGATTATCTTGCAGTGGCTTTTGCTGATGAAGGAATTGAGCTTCGCCAAAATGGGATCTCAATGCCAATTTTAGTCCTAAATCCCGAGAAGGATAGTTTTAATTCTATTTTGAAGTATAACCTAGAACCGGAAATTTATAACTTCAAATCGTTTAATAATTTGTTGTTGGCAATTGATGAATCGGGTCACGAAAATGGAGATAAGGCGAGACCCATTCATATAAAAATTGATACGGGTATGCATCGCCTAGGCTTTATGCCTTCTGATATTCCCACTTTAGTAAATAAAATTATCGATCATCCTGAAATTGTGGTGAAAAGTGTATTTAGCCATCTCGCTGCCAGTGGAAATCCGGCTGAAGATGAGTTTACCCTAGAGCAGATCAATCGTTTCAATAATTTATCAAACCTTATTATTAAAGGATTGAATTACCCGGTAATGCGACATATATTGAATTCCGATGGAATCGTTCGATTTCCCGATAATCAATTCGATATGGTTCGTCTCGGAATTAGTCTGTATGGTGTTTCATCCATAAAAAAAGTACAAAATTCTCTTATTCCGGTATGCACACTAAAATCGGTGATATCGCAAATAAAAGAAATCCCCTCCGGCGAGAGTGTGGGCTATAACCGCGCTTTTGTTGCTACTCGTAATACCACGATTGCTATTGTACCTATTGGATATGCCGACGGACTAAACCGAGCTTTATCTAATGGTGTAGGTCAGTTTTTGGTTAAGAATAAACTGGTGCCGGTAATTGGAGATATTTGTATGGATATGTGTATGATCGATATTACAGATATTGGCTGTGCCGAAGGCGATGAAGTGATCATCTTTAATCATATTCAAACGGTAAGTAAAATATCTGAAAAAATTGGCACTATACCGTATGAAATCCTCTCTTCGATTTCGCGGCGTGTAAAAAGAGTGTATTACCATTAAATATCTCTATTGTAAATCAGATCAGTTTAGTACTTTTGTCGCTATATGGGAAAATTAGTCGGAGTAGGTAAAGAGAGCGAACGTGTTGTATTAGTGGGACTAATAACACGTGAAACAGATGAGAAACGCGCTGAAGAATATTTAGACGAGTTGGCGTTTCTTGTGGAGACAGCAGGCGGTGAGGTGGAGAGAGTGTTTTTCCAGAAGCTAGATTCTGCCAATCCAAAAACATATGTAGGCACCGGTAAGCTAGAGCAAATAGCTGCTTATGTGGAAGAAAATGAAGTGGATGCTGTGGTCTTCGACGATGAATTGTCGTCATCACAGGTGCGTAATTTGGAAAATGCATTCAAGGTTAAGGTGTTGGATAGAACAAATTTAATCCTGGATATATTCGCGGCAAGGGCACGCACTGCTCACGCAAAAACACAGGTTGAATTGGCGCAATACCAATATCTCCTGCCTCGTCTTACCCGTATGTGGACTCACCTTGAGCGACAACGTGGTGGTATCGGAATGCGTGGACCCGGAGAAACTGAAATAGAAACCGACCGTCGTATTATCCGCGATCGTATTGCTCTACTCAAGGTAAAGCTGGAGCATATCGATAAACAAATGGCTACGCAACGCGGCAACCGTGGCAAAATGGTGCGAGTTGCCCTAGTTGGTTATACCAATGTGGGGAAGTCAACCATTATGAATATGCTTAGTAAGTCGGATATATTTGCCGAAAATAAACTGTTTGCTACCCTCGATACAACTGTACGAAAAGTAGTTACCCGAAACCTTCCGTATCTTTTATCCGATACAGTTGGTTTTATCCGCAAATTGCCTCACGGACTCGTGGAGTCGTTTAAATCTACTCTTGATGAAGTTAGAGAGGCTGATCTGCTGATTCATGTTGTTGATATTTCTCACCCTGATCATGAAAATCAAGTTGAGGTGGTGAAAACTACTTTGAACGAAATCGGGGTATCCGATAAACCAACCATGATGGTATTTAATAAAATTGATGCCTATACATGGGTGCCGAAGGAGGAGTCGGATCTTACTCCGGCTACACGTGAGAATCTCACTTATGATGATTTGAAAAATATGTGGCTGGCAAAAGAAAATGGTCCGTCCCTTTTTATTTCCGCAAAGAACAAAGAAAATTTAGAGGCTTTTAAAGAAGCAATATATCAGGAGGTTAACAAAGTACATAGAATAAGGTATCCTTACAATGATTACCTGTACACAGAACCAATTGTTGATCCTGAAGAATAATCTATTTATTATGAATCGTAAAAAGCTATTGTTATTATCTCTTGCAGGAGGATTGTTATTGGCTGGTGCTTGGCCCATGCGTGGGTGGCCCGGTCTCCTTTTTATTGCATTTATCCCTTTCTTTTTACTGGAAGATTATATTAGCAAGGAAAATAAGGGATATAGCCGTTGGGCTCCCTTTTTAATGGCTTTACCCGGTTTGTTGCTTTGGAATGCCCTCACTACATGGTGGATATGGTATGCTTCCGCTGTTGGTGGGATGGTGGCAATTTTACTCAATAGCATTTTAATGGCTTTTGTTTTCGAACTCTACCATCTTATTCGCAGAAATGTTTTTGCAAGCAAAGGTGGCTATTGGATGCTCCCTGTAGCTTGGATGTCACTAGAATATCTCCACCTAAACTGGGAGATAAACTGGCCTTGGCTCAATATTGGAAATGCCTTTTCTATGCATCCTTCTTGGATTCAATGGTACGAATTTACCGGTACTTTTGGCGGTACATTATGGGTCTTTGCCGTTAACCTCGCACTCTTCATTACATTAAAAGAGCTTCTGGTTGCAAGAGAAAACCGAAAAATAAAGCCATTGCATAGCGCCATCGCTGCTTTTGGCTTACTCGCTGTTCCATTAACAATTTCGTTAATCATGTATAGTGGGTATGAAGAAAAAAAAGATCCTGTGGATGTGTTGATTATCCAACCCAATAATGATCCCTATACCGAACAGTATGGCTTGTCGCACGATGAAGTACTTAATAAGGTGTATGGATTAGTGGAGGAATACGGTGATCAGGATGTGGAGTTTATTGTATTACCCGAGTCAGTGATTCAGGAACGTAATGTGTTTGAAGGCAAATTGATGGAAAGCCGTAGCGTGCAATCTGTTATGGGTTTTATGGAAAATTATCCCAGCACGGCCATGTGCATCGGAGCTGCAACATATAAGCTTTTTCAAGACGGTGAACCCTTGTCGCCAAGTGCACGAGAAATCCGTTCTACCGGCCGATATTATGATGCCTATAATACAATATACTATATCGATAGCACTGCGGATATTCAGTTATACCATAAGTCGAAATTAACGCCAGGCGTAGAGTCTATGCCTGGAATTAAATACCTTCCTTTTATAGAGAAGTTGGCGCTCGATTTAGGTGGCACTGTTGGCAGCCTTGGAACAGACCCCGTACGGAGGCCCTTCCTTAGAGCTTCCGACGGTATAAAAGTGGCTCCATGTATATGTTATGAGTCAATCTTCGGTGAATTTATGTCGGGGTTTGTGGCAAACGGCGCCGAAGTGATTTTTGTAATGACAAACGATGGCTGGTGGAAAGATACTCCCGGTCATCGGCAACATATGTCGTATTCTGTGCTCCGTGCAATCGAAAACCGCCGTAGTGTAGCCCGGGCTGCAAACACCGGAATATCCTGTTTTATTAACCAAAGAGGCGATATCATTCAATCAACACCTTATTGGGTTAAAACGGCCATTCGTCAAAAAGTGAATGCCAATTCCAAAATCACTTTCTATGTGAAATATGGTGATTATATCGCCCGTATTTCAACCTTTATTCTCTTGGCAATGACGCTTATTAGTTTTGTAAGAGGCATATTACGTCGCGCAGAGAGGTTGAAAGGATAGCAGCTACTCGATTAGTTTGTCGCGGTTATCCCACAATTTTTTCCCCATATACACCAGTGCCAGAGAAATAATAATTATCGCCCCATTTCCAATGGGTGCAGAATTTCCTATGGGTTCTCCACCAACATCTGTCCCATCGCCATTATGTGTAGGATCGGGTTGGGCTATCAATCCTAAGTTGAGGCACACTAGCATTAATGCTATTAATAAGTGTCTGATTTTTTTCATATCGTGTTATCTTCTAATGATTATTTTTTTCGTGTAGGGATCTCCTTTGCTCACACTTCTTAGTATGTATACTCCATCGGGAAGGAAAACAGCATGACTAGAAGTTTGACTTTGAGCATAACCCTGATAAAGGTTCTGTCCATGCATATTATATAGTTCGAAATGAAAGGAAGACGGAGTATTAATAATGAGTTTATTATGGATATATGCGACATGGATTTCTTTAACATAATCGGAGCCAATGCCGGTGGTGCCATTTCGCATAACAAATCGAATTGGGTCTTCCTGTGGCGTTGCATAGAAGGTTATGTTTTGAGTCTTTGTTAAATCATACTGCTCTCCTGTAATTAAGTCTTCAATATAAATAGGATATTCAGATATGAATTCAGAACCTGAGAACAGTATATCGTATTCCCCATCGATGGGTATCTGCAGACCAATTTCATAGGCTGAAAGGGGGCTAAAAGGCGTGTAGCATATGGCATAATTTATTTCATTTTCAATAATATAAATTTGCGGAACGTGTTGTTGCCCCGGAAGTTTCAATGCATCGGTCTGCGGATCGAAGTCGGTTGAAGCATTATCTGAGAAGGAGAAAAAACATTGATCTTCACTATTCTCAAATAGAAATGATATCTCCAGAACACCATTTTCTTCTTTCTTATAAAGTGGAATACATTCGGGAACCTGCGCGGTAAGGGGAATGGTAATGTGGTTTGACGCATCCAATGCTTGCACAAAGAATCCCTGACATATAGGAATAATTCCATTTTCTAATCCGCCGACAGCACCATTCCATTCCAGATAATCGCCGTTGTACCAAGTGTATACAGTGCCACCGATATTCTCCATTGAAAATAGATCCCAATCTATCGGACTGGTAAATGGATTTCCCATAAGATGAAACCCGGAGTAGGATTCTATATTCCCGTTAATGGATAAATTTTGAAGGGTGGTATCGTTGTTTATTTTTGTCCCGGAAAGGGTAATAAGTTCATTTCCTGCTGGAAGATACACCGAATATCCTGTTAAAGGCATCAATGTGTCCGAGTCTTGTAAATTAATCCAACTTTGACTGGGTTCATCATATCTCCTTACGAATGCTCCTGATGGAAACACATCAGCAGTAAGCAATGTTGTCAGCGGAACAGTAATGTAATGATAAATGGCATTTTCCGGATCATCCTGAAACGTTCCACCTGTGAGCATTTTTTCAATGATTGTATTGCCAGTGATTATTAGTGTTTGTGTTGAGTCGAGCAGATAAGTACCATCCTGAAGTGAGATGTTATTACAGTATGCTTTGCAACTGACCTGTGGATAATTGGAGAAACCGGTTGGAAGTATAACATTAGTTGCCGGGCCGGGCAACCCCATCGACCAATTGGTGGCATCTTCCCAACAACCGCTTGCCATTCCGGTCCAGATAGATTCTATGGGCGGGTTGAGGTTTTGCCCGATGTTTTCTAGCCCGAAGGTCATCGGTTGTGATTCATGCCAGTAGAAGTGGTTGCATTGCTCTCCTGACCCAGCGAGTTGAATAGAGGATTCCGGACTTGTTGCAGAGCTTTCCTGTACGCCAACATCCAGGCTTTCTATACCGATGGCTGGGCCTGATGTGGCGAGGATAGTGCCTTCATAACTTATAAAGTCGAGTAATATCCCATTGTAATCCAGCGATATACCGTCCGGGGATCCATTCTGTAATGAAGCAAAGATGTAATACCAAATCGATAATCCATTTATTGTATCACCCGGAATAAATTGGTCGAGCGATTGGGAATTATATGGATCCCCACTGTTGCCGTTATAGAGTGATATTGTGAAATTTGCAGGAGCATAATATTCCATATTGTTAACAACAACTTCCACCCCTTCGTTGCTGTCTTTGGTGTTGTCGTCGTAATGAAATTCATTAATCCATCCGGAAGGATAGGGGGTAATATTGATGTAATTCTGTTTTCTGATTGTATCTTGGGTTCCAAGTGAGTCGCACACAATCAGGGTAACACTGTAATTACCAATTTCTAAGTAAGTATAAACCGGATTTATAATAGTATCCTCAATTATTCCATCATCATTAAAATCCCATTTATAGGAATAGGGAAGGGTTCCGCCAGAGGTAAGATCATAGAAATTTATGGGTTGATTGCAGAAAGTTTCCGTGGAGGACGCTGAGAAATTTGCCTGCAATGGCATTTGGCCTAAAGGGAAACCTGTAATGAGAATATTATCCCACCCGGCTTGATCTGTTCCTCCGTTTTGCTTGGCTATGAGTTGTAGGGATATCGATTCCACCGTATCGTTAATTTGTATTGTTTTTGTTTCCCAGCCATCGGTTGAAGCACCGCCTGTAACCCCGTTGTGAATTTCGATGGGATCGGAGATAACTCCATTTTGGATTACTTTTAGTGATAAAACATCTCCGGAATCGAAACTGATAGCATTGTATTGAATGGATATCGTGACGTTACAGACATCTTGGATTTGTATTGTATCGGTATCAATCGTATGGTTGAAATTCCCGCCACCGTTGTTATTGTTGAGGTCTTGCATACCCCAAAAAAGTTCTCCATTTGCAGGCGTGATGGTTCCAAGCAGTGAAAGTGTATCCCAAATATCATCATCAATATTGTATGGTACGGGATAAGTAATATATTCAAGTGTATTGAAGCGGGTTTCTTCAAATCCTTGAAAAGCAATGGTGTCCTGTGCGCAGACCTGCCATTTAAAAAGTAGTATTAATCCTGTTAGGAAATACAATCTCAACTTCGTCATATCGTTCTTCATATTAAGGTTACTAAAATCGATCGTATTATATATTGTTTATAGCCGTTAATACGAAAAGTGGGAAAACGAACCCATTGAGAACGAAAAAAAAGATACTTTTGTAAATTATGAAATTGATGAACCCCGAAAATTATAAGCATACAATGCAGACTTATTCCAATGATCAATTGTTGGAAATGTTTAATAGTGAGGATTTGTATCAGGAAGAGGCATTACTGGCAGCTGTGTGGGAAGCGGAGCGTCGTAATTTGGCCTTTGAACACCTCTCGGAAATGAAGCAGAAGTATGAGGGAATATACCAACATTTGATCGATAAAGAAAGAGAAGAGTTGTCAACGACAGCAGGAGCCGTTGCCGGGGAATTGCCTGAACTATTTACGCCCATGTCGATATTTTGGCTAACTATTCTTTTTAATACGCTATTTGGTGGATTAATGTTGGCTTACAACATGAATAAGGTTAATAAGCCGGCATTGAGTACGGTGTATCTGTTTACTGTATTGTATACTATAGGGGGCGTAGTTTTGGTATATCTTATTCCAGCAAATGGATTATTTCCTTTGTTATATAATCTTGTCGGTGCGCTAATCTTACGCGAGGTGCTCTGGAAAAAGTTTATCCCAATACAAAAAAAGTTTAAAGCAAAATCGTCTCAAATACCATTTATCATAGGTTTAAGTTATTCTCTTTTGCTTATTTTGTTGCTATACTTTTTTGGAGCTGCGCTATTTCCTGCACAGTAGAGTTAAAGCATTCTCAGGAACCCTATCTCTTTCTCCGTCAGGCTTTTGTATTTTCCTCTGGGGATATCTTTTTTTGTCAATCCGGCGAACATAGTTCGGTCTAATTTTACCACGTCATATCCGAGATGGGCAAATATTCGACGAATAATTCTATTTCTGCCACTATGAATTTCTATTCCTACTTCGGTTTTGTTATCGGGGCTAATATAAGCAATTTTATCGGCTGAGATGGGGCCATCCTCAAGGGTTATACCATCAACAATCGCTTGCATATCATTTTTTGTGACCGGCTTATCGAGTTCAACATGGTATATTTTACGGATGTTGTGTTTCGGATGTGTGAGTTTTTTAGCCAAATCACCATCATTAGTAAATAATAGCAATCCCGTAGTATTTCTGTCGAGCCTACCCACAGGTACGATTCTTTCAGGGCAAGCATTTTTTACTAGCATGGCAACAGTTTTCCTTTCTTGTGGATCTTTAGTAGTGGTGATATAACCTTTGGGTTTATTCAAAAGTATATACCTTAAGCTTTCACGCTGAAGAAGTTGGCCGTTCATCATAACCTTATCTTTGGGAGAAACTTTGGTTCCAAGCTCAGTTGTAATGGTTCCATTTACGCTAATTGACCCTGCCTCAATAATTTTGTCTGCTTCTCTGCGCGAACACACACCGGAATCAGCAATATATTTATTTAATCGTATTTGTTCCTTATCCTCCCGTATTGGAGAATACTCAAAATCATTGTTATCCCTACTACTGGATTGATGTTGTGACTGTTGGGGACGACTTCCCGGCTTTCTATTGGGCTGTTTTTTTATCATTTTTTCTAATTATTCAATTGGCAAAAGTACAAAACATATTGATACCTTTTGAAAATGAAAAAATGTATAACGAATTATCATTGTGGTAGGTGCAATTTATATGAGTGTGGTGAATTACAATCATCTAAGCGTTGGATAAAATGCATCTTCCAGGTGGTCTAACTTAAATTGGTCGCCATTTACGAATACGGAAATAATGTCGAAACGAGCTTCCCTCTTTATGTCATTCTTTTGAATATAACTGTTTGCAGCCCGTATTATCTGTTTTTGTTTTAGCCTGTTTACTGCTACCGCCGCGTCATAAAATTTTTCATTGGTCCTGGTTTTTACTTCTACAAATACAATAAAGTCTTTTTTTGATGCCACAATATCAATTTCTAAATGACCGGCACGCCAGTTTTTATCCAAAATGGTATAATTATTTTTTTTAAGATATTGAACGGCATACTGTTCGCCTTTTTTTCCTAAATCGTTGTGTTCAGCCATAAAGCAAAAATTATAAAGTGATTTGTATGGGAAGCATTTCTGGGAATAGTTTTTTTATTTCCATTATTTCGTCGTCAAGGCCATGGGTTGAATGGTATTTGAGTTGATTATTTAGACTGAAGTCATATTTGTTAAAGACTTCAATATTTCCAAAAGCAAAAGAGATCAGTCCGGGATGCCATGCAAAGGGGGTTGTGCATGTTTTCTGTTGATTTACAAAGTGAGAAGTACCGCCTTTTATATTGTGAATTACATCACAGAGTGATAGTTTGGGGTTTAATTCATGAATAATATGTACGTGGTCGGGTTGTATCTCGATACGAAAGGGGTGGCATTGGAGGTTTGTAAGCCTTTCGTAGAGCGAATAGAGAATAAAATCCCTGTTGGAATCTGTAATTATGGGTCGTAGTTCGTGAGTTGGCAGGATTGTGTGAATTTTCATTCTTGAGATTTTAAATCGCATTTTTTTGTTTTTTAGGTTCGACATTGAAATTTGGCGTTACCCTTTTAAACCCTTTTAAACCCTTTAAAAGGGTTCAGAGAAATTCCGCCTACTTTAATCTTAATACCAAAACATCAAAAAAGTAACCCATCCTCCATAAAATTTTATTCCTACACTCTTCCCTCCATCACCTCAACGTGAATATAAAATCCCAACACATCGTTTGGTCTTCCCTAATTTGTAATTATCTAGGAAATTACATATGATTATCATTAGAATAAAACTTTATATCGGAAATATAAATATGAATAATAAAAAATGTACCTTTGAAATGAATTGTTGTTCATGGAGGATTTAATTCAAAATGAACACGCTATACGTTAAGTTGGTTCTAATTTTTGTATTCCCATGAAAAAAGCAATCCTATTTCTTTTCATTTTTTTTGTGCATGGTTTTCTCTTTGCCCAATGCGATGGCGATTGCCTCCCGCAAGGAATAAATATTCTATATCAATGGCAGATTGATAATTTTTTTCTGGATTATCCGGGATGTACACATATAGGAGGTGATGTGACTATTTCTGGCGATGATATTTCAAGTCTTCAGGGGTTAAGTCAAATTTCTTCCATCGATGGCGACTTATTTATCCATTCAACCCAAATTCTTACTTCCATTGTGGGTCTGGAGAATCTTACCACGCTGGGAGAAGATTTTACTTTTTACTCTAATGAGGGGTTAGTCTCGATTTCTGCCTGCAACAATCTTATGTCTATTGGGGGCTCTTTCAGGGTTTCTCAAAATAATTCGTTGCAGCAGATTCAAGGTTTTGGAAATCTCGAGACTATCGGGAACAATGTTTGGATTACTATGAATGAAGAATTAAACTCACTTATGGGGTTTGATAAATTATATGCTGTAGGTGGAGAGTTTTCTATAATGATTAATGACTCCCTATCTACCGTTAATGGCTTTTCTGAATTGGTCAATATTGATGATACGTTTATCATTGAGGAGAATTTTGCACTCTCTTCATTATCTGGGTTTAATAATTTAACCGCTGTTGGAGGCGATTTCTTTATTAATAATAATAGTACATTTTCAGCCATCACAGGGTTTGGACAACTAACATCAATAGAAGGTAGCTTTCGTATGGACAATAATCCGGGTTTAGTCCTTGATACTGCTTTTTGCCATATATCGCATATAGGCATTGATGTAATGATAGAAGGAAATGATTCTTTGCGCCAACTCCCAATGCTTTTAGAACCCGCTTCGGTTCTAACACTACTTTTGATTGATGGTAATGCTTCACTTACGAATGTCAGTGGGTTGGCCGGGTTAACTTCCGTTCAGGGATCTGTTTTTATACGCCATAATAATGAACTATTAACACTTGAGGGATTACAAAATGTAACGACAATCGCAGGTTGGTTTGAGCTAATGGATAATGATAAATTAAGCAATCTTGACGCGCTTTCTTCATTGACTTCCGTTTCAGGTGACGTTAATATATCATACAACCCATTGTTAATTAGTACCGAAGGGCTGAGCAATCTCTCATCTGTAGGAGGTGCATTGTCTCTTGGCGGGTTGAATTCGCTTACCGATTTTTATGGCTTGCGTAATTTGAAATCAATTGGTGAATACTTTTTTATTTGCGGTAACGAGTTACTTACAAGTCTGGCTGGGTTGGATAACATCGATGAATCATCATTTACCTATTTGCAGATAAATGAAAACCCATCCTTATCATCCTGTGCCATTGAAAGTATTTGTGGGTATGTAGCGAGCTATAAATCTTGTCATATTCTGGATAATGCTCCCGGTTGTAACAGTATTAATGAAGTTCAGGAAGCTTGCGAATCGCTCCAAGTGGAAGAGCTCAACCAAAACGAGGCGTTCTCTTTCTATCCCAACCCGGTATCAGAGCAACTCATCATTGAAACCATTCATGCTCCTCTGCCGAACACTACACTTACCATTTTTAATTGCAATGGGCAAAAATTGTTGCAAAAAATATTG
>Ga0265294_10004644_pt1 | contig 17096 bp, 14 predicted proteins | sample MunlanPumphouse3_FD_192504 | JGI IMG/M metagenome (GOLD analysis project Ga0265294, IMG submission 192504) | Groundwater microbial communities from a municipal landfill in Southern Ontario, Canada - Pumphouse #3 | ecosystem: Environmental > Aquatic > Deep subsurface > Groundwater | place...
CTACGTCCTCGCCTACCTGATCTTCATCGCCCTCTCCGGCGCGTTATTCTTCGCGGGAGGGGACCTCTTACTGATCGTCTTCGCCTTCACGCTCGCCCATGTCTTCCTGGTGCTCGGGGCCTACGCGGTCCACTCGCCCTACAGCCACATCGGGGCCGAGCGGGAACTGATCCAGCTGATGGCCTACGAGCCGATGATCATCCTTGCTGTTATCGGGTTCTACATGGTCACGAGCAGTTTCTATGTCGCCGATATCGCAACCACGACCATACCGGCTATCCTCTACCTCCCCGGCGTCTTTCTGGGCTTCGCTACCATCCTGACGATCAAGCTCCGGAAGTCTCCCTTCGACATCTCGACATCGCACCACGCGCACCAGGAGATCGTCAAGGGGATCACGACGGAGTTCTCGGGCTCAACGCTCGCCCAGGTCGAGATCGCCCACTGGTACGAGAATGTCTTCCTCCTCGGGTTCGTCTTCCTCTTCTTCAGCTGGAACCCGATCATCGGGGTTGTCGCAGTCGTGGTCACCTACGTAGCCGAGATATTCATCGACAATGTCACGGCACGGGTTCGGTGGCAGGCGGCACTGAAGAGCGGGTGGCTTGCAGCAGTTCTTGCCCTCGCGAACCTGGCGATCCTCTCCTATATGATGCTAGGGGGTGTATGAGTACCATGGCATACCTGAAGAGATCACCCTGGATCCTTCACTATGATGCGTCCAGCTGCAACGGGTGCGATATCGAGGTGCTTGCATGCCTCACACCGCTCTACGACGTGGAGCGGTTCGGCATCATCAACACCGGAAACCCGAAGCACGCGGATATCCTGATGATCACCGGCGGGATCAACGAGTTGAACCGGCCGGTGGTCAGGAACCTCTACGAGCAGATGCCGGAGCCGAAGGTCGTCATTGCAATCGGCGCCTGTGCCGCAACCGGCGGTGTATTCCGTGAATGCTACAACATCACAGGAGGCATCGACAAAGTTATCCCCGTCGACGTCTATGTCCCGGGATGCGCGGCGCGGCCGGAACAGATCATCGACGGTGTTGTAACGGCGCTCGGGATCCTTGAAGAGAAGCGGACGAAGATGACGGGCGCGGCGCAAACAAAGGAAGAAGCGCGGCACGCGGCAGGTGAGAGCACATGACAGTTAAAGAAGAGCAGACTACCATCAGCGTCGCGCTGGAGGATCTCCTGCGGGAGGTCAAAGGGCTCCAGGCCGACGGATACCGCCTCGTCCAGATCGGGTGCACGGACGTCGGCGGGGCTTACGAGATCAACTACTCGTTCGATAAGAACTACCAGTTTAAGAACCTCCGCCTGACGGTCGGGCCGGATATAGAGGTGCCGAGCATCTCCGGCATCTACTGGGCGGCGTTCGTCTACGAGAACGAAACGCACGACCTCTTCGGGATTCCGATCACCGGGATCAACATCGACTTCAAGGGGACGTTCATCAAGTCGGGGGAGAAGTACCCGTTCAGCGTCACGAGAAGCGGAGGTGACCGATGCCGAAACGCATAGTCGTGCCGTTCGGGCCGCAGCACCCGGTGCTGCCGGAACCGATTCACCTCGACCTCGTCCTCGAGGACGAGCTGGTGGTGGACGTAGTCCCCTCCATAGGCTACATCCACCGCGGGCTCGAGCAGCTCGTGCAGAAGCGCGAGTTCACGGAGTACGTCTACGTGGCGGAACGGATCTGCGGGATCTGCAGTTTCATGCACGCAGTCGGCTACTCTCAGGGCGTCGAGCACATCATGGGGCTCGAAGTCCCCGACCGGGCACGATACCTCCGGACGATCTGGTCGGAGTGCTCTCGTCTCCACTCGCACCTCCTCTGGCTCGGGCTCTTTGCCGACGGGATGGGCTTTGAGAACCTCTTCATGCGGTCCTGGCAGCTCAGGGAGAGCGTGCTCGACACACTCGAGGACACCACCGGTGGCCGGGTCATCCAGGGCACCTGCAAGGTCGGCGGAGTCAGGCGCGACATAGGGCAGGAGAAGCTCGACGAGATGCACCGGGCCCTCGACCCCTTCGAGGAGCAGTGCCGGGACCTCGGCGACGTTTTCTTGAACGACGATACGGTGAAGTACCGTCTCAAGGGGCTCGGGGTCATCTCAAAGGACGAGGCTTACGCTCTTGGGGCGACAGGACCGACCGCCCGGGGGAGCGGGGTCGCGATGGACCACCGGGAGACCGGCTACGCTGCCTACGGGGATATCGGTTTCAAACCCGTCGTCGAGACCGCCGGGGACTGCTACGCCCGGTGCGCCGTCAGGGTCAAGGAAGTTTACGCCTCCATCGACCAGATCCGCCGCGCGATCGATCAGATACCCGAAGGACCGCTCGATGTGAAGGTGAAGGGAACACCGAACGGCGAGTACTTCTCCCGCGTGGAGCAGCCGCGCGGTGAGGTCATCCACTACCTGCGGGGCGACGGCACCAAGCACCTCTCCAGGGCCCGTATCAGGACGCCGACACTCGCGAACATCCCGATGCTGGTGAAGATGCTCCCCGGCGCGCAACTCGCCGATGTCCCGGTCGTGGTCCTTTCGATCGATCCCTGCATCAGCTGCACGGAGAGGTGAGACGGCATGGGATTCTTTGCGATGACAAAAACCGTCCTCCGGAACCTTGCAGAGGGACCGGCCACCCGGCAGTACCCATTGGTCCCGGCGCGGACGAGCGCCCTCACCCGGGGGCACATCGCCTTCGACCCGGCAACCTGCCGCTCCTGCGGCCTCTGCTCGCGGCGGTGCCCATGCGAGGCGATCCGTCTCGATAAAGAAGAGAAGGTCTGGGAGATCAACCGTATGCGCTGCATCGCCTGCAGCGACTGTGTCGAGGGCTGCCCATTCGGGAGCATCACGATGGAGCGGGACTACCTCCCGCCGGTGGTGGAGCTCGTGGTGGAGCGCCACACCATTACCTACGTGAAGCCCGAGAAGCCCGAGAAGAAACCGAAGGAAGAGAGCGCGGGCGAAAGCGCGTGAGAATGGGGGGCGGAGTGAGCAGCCCCGGCGAAATCTTTTTTTGCTATTTTTTGACTGACAACTATCGATAGGTGGAAGGTCCAAAGGCTGGCAGGTGCAATCGCAACTGCTGAAACAGCCGAAATTGTAAGAGAACCCCATACACTGGACCGTGGGAATATCCCCACAGGGGGAAGGGGCTAACGGGGGGGAGCATCCCCCCTCCCCTGTCCCCACGTTACACCTTCAGACTTCATCCCTGCAGACTGTTCTACTCCTGCAACCCCCACTCGAAGACCTCCGGTCTTCTCTAGCTCCGGTTCTAACGAACCGTCGCACCCCGCCCGGCCTCCTCAGTCGCACCCTTCGGCCCGTCGCGCCCCACACCTCAGGGTGGGGGCAGTGCGTGGCGATACCCCCTAGTAAGCCGTGTATGAGTTGTGACTGGTGCGGGTGTTCATAAGGACAAAATCGGAAACTCGCATAATAAAGTTTTGGCAGCGGGCAAACAAATATTACATCGTTGTATGCGCCATACGAACCGATAAATTGGAGTTTAGTTGCTTTAGTGTTATGCTTATAACACGGATATTATTCTATCTGCTCTTTTCCGGCACCTATCTCCCTAAATGCCTTTGTTAACAATGGGAGAGTTATATAGAGTGCTTTAAGATTATTACTTAGCATTGTATGTTGCCAAGTACCTTGCGCTAATTTTTTCTGCGCTTTCTCAGATTTACTAATCAAAGAATCTATTGACGCAAACGCTTTTTTCAAATCATCTTTTGAATAATAATCCAAAGCATCACTTTCGGCTAATTCTTCTGAAATCAAAGATAAAGCTATATTAAGCGCTTGAAGCCGGTTCTTTTGTAACGTATGCTGAGGAGTACCTTGTGCGAATTTTTCTTTTGCTTTCTCAGTCTTGCTAATCATTGAAGCTATGACTCGGAGTGCTTCCTCCATATCTTTCTTTGTAGAATTATCCATAAACTCAACCCCCGGATCCGCAATTTAAACTACCCGATAAGTTCCTGTTTATCTATGTGCTTTTCCAATTAAATCATGGCAGACTGCAAAACAAAAAGAAAGATAAGCAAACAAAAACAGGCTGATGATGTGTCGGCCTGTTTTTGTCCTTAATTTTTGTCCTTATTAACATCCATTGACTGGAGAGACAGGACCCGAACACCAGAGAACGACAAACCTCCAGGAACAGAGCTCGAGCACCGAAGGTGCGTAGCCCCCACGGTCCAGTGTACCGAGTCCCCTCGTATTTCGGTCGTTTCGGCAGTCACAATCGCACCTGCCATGAGCCCAGAAGTGCAGGGACCGTTTCTTTCTGGAACGGGGTGTCTCTACCACCTAGCCTTTTCGCATCACCTTCCAGTTAACCTCATTTCCGCACCAGCGGATGGACCATGTGGATGATGTCGTAGGTGCTGCTCGGGTATGCCCACGGGATCGCGTCCAGTGTCAGGTCGTCCGCCGTCAGGTTGTGCCTGATTGCAAGGGCGAAGATGTTGATCACCTCCTCGACGTGAGGCCCGATGAGGTGGGCCCCGAGGATCCGGCGGGAGTCGCCGTCGATCAGCAGTTTGTAGCCGACGTGCTTCTGACCGATGCTCCGGTTCGTGAAGCGCCCCGACAGGTCGCCGGCGTTGACGATATACGGGATCCCTTTCTTCTTCGCCGCCTCTTCCGTGAGCCCGACGGACGCGAGGGGCGGCGTCGTGAAGACGGCGCTCGGGACGACGGAGTAGTCCGCGACCCGCGCGTTCCCGCCCAGGATGTTATCGACGACGATGTGGGCGTCCATCACCGCGACCGGTGTCAACTGCGGGCTCCCTGCGTTCGCATCCCCGGCCACATAGACGGCGGGGTTCGAGACGCTCCGGAGATGGTTGTCGACCACGATTCCCCGCCCGTCGGTCTCGACGTTCCCGGCCGCAAGGTCGAGAGCCTCGATCGCGGAGACCCTGCCGGCGCCGTGGATGACCATATCGGCATCGAAGGTCTTCGCCTCTCCCTCCCTCCCGGCCCGCACCCGGAGGCCGGCGGCGTTCCTCTCGACCGAGAGAAGCGGCATGTTCACCTGCACGTCGATCCCGATCTCTTCCGATGCCAGCACCAGCCGGTCGACGATATCGGGGTCGAATCCTGAGAGCACCCGCCCGCTCCGCTGGAGGATCGTCACCGCCGACCCCGCCGCGGCGGCCACGTGGGCGAACTCAAACGATATGTAGCCTCCACCGACGAAGACGATCCGTTCCGGGAGCGTCTCGAGGTAGAAGAAATCGTCGCTCAAGGTCATGAGGTCCGCTCCCGGGATCTCCAGGGGGCGGGGATGCGCACCGGCGGCGACCACGATATGCCGGGCCGTGAGCGTGTCGTCGCCGATAGCCACCCGGTCCGGGCCGACAAAGCGGGCAGACCCATGGTAGGTGTGGATGCCCGCCTCCCGGAAGCTTCCCTCCTTCCTCCAGGGAATAGGGTCAGTGAACGTGCGCTCGAAGGCGACCAGCCGGGGCCAGTCGATCGCTACCTCACCCCGGATACCGTTCCCCTGCTGGTCACGGATGCGGGCAGCCGCCGCAGCGGCACCGGCAAGCACCCTCTTCGGGACGCAGCCCCGGAGGGCGCACGTCCCCCCGTAATCCCGGCAATCGGCGATCGCCACCCGCATTCCAGATTTCCTGCAATGCCAGGCGATGTCAGAGCCAGCGACCCCGGTCCCGATAACGACGACATCGTACTCCCGCTCCATAATGGGGCTCCGGTCGCCATAGAGCGGTATAAAGGTTTACCCGGACCGTCAGGCAACGGTACCACCGGTCGCTCTGCTGGAGAACCGGGAGGTCAGAAGTAGAGAAAGGAGACGATGCCGACCGCAATCACGATGAAGATGACGGTCATGACGCTCCCCGCGACGACATAGTCCCGGGTCCGGTAGTTCCCGGGACCCATCAGGAGGGCGTTCACCGGGTGGGTTGGGAGGAGGAAGGAGTTCGAGGTGCAGATCCCGACGAGGAGGGCAAGCCCGCGGGGGTCGAGCCCGAACGAGCCCGCCATCACGAGCACGAGCGGGACCAGGAGGACCGTGGCAGCGATGTTTGACATGACAAGCGAGAAGACGGTCGCGAGGACCGCAACAGCGACGAGGATGAGGAGCGTCGGGGACCCGGCGACCAGGACGGCCATCCGATCGGCGATGAACCGGGCCGTTCCGGTCGTATCCATGGCAATGCCGAGGGGGAGGAGACCGGCGATCAGCACGAGCGTCCGCCAGTCGATGGCACGGTAGACCTCATCGACCGGGATGACCCGGAAGAGGACCATCGCGACCACCCCCGATAGAAGGCTTGTCGCGATTGAGAGACCGGTGTAGGTGAGGGCGACGGCGGTAACAAAGCAGAGAACGGCGGTTGCCGCGCCGCGTTCGCGAACCCCGGCCCTGCCCTCGACGGGGGTCACCAGGACGAAGTTCCGGCTTGTGGCGAGAGCCTGGAGCCGCTCCCAGCGGCCCAGGACGACCATCGTGTCCCCCGCCTGCAGGGGCAGGTCGGCAAGGTTCTTCCGTTGCTCTTCGGCCCCGGAAAGGATGATCAAGACCTCGGCACCGTACGTCACCCGGAACTCAAGGTCCCGGAGTGTCCTGCCGATGACCGGTGCGTACGGCCTGACGATCACCTCCGCAAACCCCACATTCGGATCGGTCATGACGTTTGCGGTGCTCTCCCCCGCCCGGACCCAGTCGAGCCCGAAATCGATCTTGAACCGTTCAACGTCCGGGTCCTCCCCGAGGATGCCGAGTTCCTGCCCGGCGGCGAACCGGGTGTATCGCCACGGCGTGTAGACGACCTCGCCATCCTCGGCAAGGGAGATAAGGTGGAGGCCGTAGCGCGAGATCATGTGTGCCGCTTCCCGCGTCTTCCCGACCAGGGAACTCCCGGCCGGAATCCGCAGGTAGGATATCTGACAGGGTGGGCACCAGGTCTGGATCAACTCCTCCTGTGGAGTCAGCCGGGCCCTCTGGCGCCGGGGCAGGACCCGGTCCCCGAAGAAGTAAAAGAAGGCGATCCCGGCGAGGAGGAGCGGCAGGCCAACAGGCGTGACGGCAAAGAGCTCGAATGGCGCATATCCCCGCTGCCGGAGAAGATCGTTGAGGATGATGAGGGTCCCCGCCCCCACCATGCTGACGGTGCCGCCGAGGGTCGCGGCGTAGCCGACCGGCAGGAGGAAGCGCGACGCAGGAACCCCTGTAAGCGAAGAAACCCGCAGCAGCGAGGGGAGGAAGACGGCAGTGGCCCCGACGCTCTGCATGAACGCCGAGAGTCCGCCGGCGACGAGCGAGGCGGCGGCGATGAGTCGCCGTTCACCAGGGCCGGCGATCCTGACGATAGCGCGGGCGATGCGGATGGTCACTCCGGTGCGATCGAGCCCGCGCCCGAGGATCATCACCGAGAGCAGTGCGATGACCGCGCTGCTCGAGAAGCCCGAGAGGGCCTGGGGCGGGGTGACGAGGCCGAGCAACGCGAGCGCGAGGGTCACGACCACTGCCACGACGTCGACCCTGACGACGCCGGTAATGAAGAGCACGGCAGCGGCGGCCAGCACCAGCAGGGTGAGGAGGACCTGGGTCTCCATCGGGCACCCTATGGAAGGGGAGCAGAAAAAGGTGCGGGGAACCGGGAATTAAGGCAGAGACATCCTGGAACCCGGGTAAATCACTCGTAGATCGCACGGGTGACCCGGTGCGGCTCAAACTGCCCACGGTGGAAGACCCGGACCTCGACCTCCGCGCCTTTCCCGAAGTCCCGCATCCGGAGGTCGTAAGTCCGCCGGACGTAGCGCAGCCCCTCCCGGGCGAAGAGGTCCCGGAGAGCTCGCCGGAACCGGATCGCCTGGTCGAGGAACGCCACTTCGTAGGCACGGGTCTCCCGGGCAACCCGGATGCATTCGACGTCGTCGATCGGGGTGTTGTAGCAGCCGTGCTCGTTCAAGCCGCCGATCTGCCGCCAGTCGACGGCGCCCGTCTCGTCGGCCTCCCGGTGGAGCATGTAGGGGTAGACCCGGCAGATGGCGAACCGCCGGTCGTAGATGCTGCACCTGCCATTTTCGAGGAAGATGCAGGAGCCGTCCGGCTTTGTCCGGAGCGCGTAGCCCGAGACGTAGAACCTTCCCTGCTGATCGCAGGCATCAAAATCTGGCGCCGGGATGACGGCGTCGGGCCGTAACGAGCGGACGCTGTCGGTGTCCTCTTCCAGCAGGAAGACATGGCCGTTGAACTCCCGGGTGCAGCACCGGCCGCAGCAGTCGCAGGAGAACCCCACCTCCCGTATGATCGCGATGAACTCGTCTTCCGGGAACCGGAGAAGGTTTTCGCGTTCCGCTTCAAGGGCGGCAATCTCTTCATCGAATGTGAACGTAACCGGCAGCCTCCGTCATCCTGCCCGGCACGAATGCCGGGATTCTACGTTCAGGTGTTTGATGGGAAGGGGGATATGCACTTCGGCACCCGCCAGATCAAGGTTTCTTCCCGACAGTCGCAACGTAGATCAGGAACTGCTCTTCACCGTCGATGCCGAGAAGCCGGTTCATCGCCGCGTCGTCAAAGGCGGCAATCGCACAGACCCCGCACCCCACGCCTGATGCCGCCAGGTAGAGGTTCTGGCAGACGTGGCCGGCGTCCAGGTGCAGGTAGCGGTAACCGCGCTCACCGTAGCGCCACGTCATCCGGTCCGGAACAGCAGTCCAGAGGAAGGTGACGGCGCTCTTGAGGATATGCTGCTGGTTCAGGCACCCCGCCACTACCTGCCGTGCGATGCCGGGATCGCGCGACTCTTCGGCAAAGCGGTGCTCCAGCGCCAGGTAGCGATAAAGTCCCGGGGGGACGCCCTCGACCCGGTTGATCAGCAGGTAGGTCTCAAACGCGTGCCGTGCGCCCGCAGAAGGGACCGTGCGGAGAGTGAAGACCCTGTCGATATGCCTGACCCCCTGGGTGCACCAGAGGAGGAACGCAACTTCGGCGAGCGTAAGCGGTTCCGCCGCGTAGTTCCTGACACTCTCCCGCAGCTTGATCGCGTCCCGGAGGTCGACTTCCGGGATGGTGATATCGCCGGGCGCGGGCAGTGAGAGGATCGTCTTTTCCTTCGTGTACGGGACCTCGAGAGGCGGTGGCGGGTGGCCCAGCATCTGATCCGACGGTGGCTGGCTCCCGTACTCTGTCCTCAGCATAAACTCCTTTCCTGCCCCACGCAGGGACCTGGCACCCGGGTTCGACATGGCAGCCCGGTGAATGCAGAAGGTAAATAATCTTTTCCCGCCGCGAATTCTTTCGCTGCAGGCGGTCGCCCGAACTGGACTCCGGAAACGTATTACCAGACACCGTCCAACTAATACCACTACTTTCGAGGTATTTCCGTGATCGTAACCTTCATCATATTCATCGTCGGCATAGCCCTCCTCGTCAAAGGGGCCGACCTCTTCGTAGGCGGTGGAAGCGGCCTTGCCCTCCGCTACAGCATCTCCCCGGCCCTGATCGGGTCCACGATCATCGCGTTCGGCACCTCGCTACCCGAACTCGTCGTCAGTACGAACGCTGCAGCCACGGGCAACTCGGGTATCGCGCTTGGAAATGTCTTCGGAAGCAACATTGCAAACATCGCCCTCGTCCTGGCCCTCTGCACCTTCATACGGCCCGATATGGTCTCCGCGTCCGGGACATCCCGCTCCGCGCTCGTCCGGCACGCTGCGTTGATGCTCGTTGCGACGGCGGCATTCGCCCTGCTCGCCGTGAGAGGCACGCTCGACGCCCTCACGGGGGGGGTGCTCCTCATCCTCTTCGTGGCCATCCTCTTCATGCTCCTGCGGGAACGCCGCGAAGAAGAAGGAGTTGAGATCGAGTCCCACGGATGGGCCGACGCTCTCTACATCGGCCTCGGACTCATCGCCGTCGTTGTCGGAGCCCAGCTGGTCGTCAACGGCGCCATCACGCTCGCGGAGATCTTCGGGATTCCCGCCTTTGTCATCGGCGTCTCGGTTGTCGCCGTCGGAACGTCGCTCCCGGAACTCGCGACGTCCCTGGTGGCCGCCGTCAGAAACGAAGGCGCCATCTCGATCGGCAACATCCTCGGGAGCAACATCTTCAATATCCTCCTGGTCCTCGGGATAAGCCTCCTCCTCGCCCCGGCCACGATCGGGTCATGGACCGACATTATCGTCGTTGTCCTCTTCTCGGTCGCAATTCTGCCCCTGCTCTTTGCCCGCCCGTCCGTCGTCCGGGGATGGTCGGTCCTCCTGCTCGTCGGCTACGTCGCCTACATGGCCTGGATCTTCGGGGCGGTCCCGGTGTGATGGGGTCCGCCGGAAGACTTCGAAAATATTCGTAGGTTACACAAAGATGATGCATCGGCGCGTGCATCTCCCTCTACCGGAAGGTGAACGGGTATGGGGAACTGGAAACTGGTGATGGTCGCCGCCCTCGGGTCTCTGGTGATCGCGGCGATCATCGGGACCGCCCTCGCGTCGGAGGACGCCGGGACGGGGACTTACGGGGACTTACAGAAGTTCGTGTCAAAGGAGGAGATCAGGGCGTTCTTAAAGGAGCAGAGAGTGGGGAGCAACAGCGATTACTCCTGGACCCCGGGGGGTGCCGGACAGGAGACCATCGCGGACGCACCGGCGCCGGCGTCGACGGCCGCCCCGACATCCTTCGCCCGCGACTACTCCACCACGAATGTGCAGGTCGAGGGCGTGGACGAGCCCGACTTCGTGAAGAACGATGGCAAGCACATCTACATCATCTCAGGGGAGACCCTCGCGATCTTAGAAGCGTTCCCGGCGAAGGACGCAAAGATTGTCTCCGAGACCCGGATCGACGGGTCGCCGACAGCGCTCTTCCTCGCGGGCGATCGCCTCGTGGTCTTTGCGACCGCAACAGAGGAGCAGATGACCACCCCCGAGGGGAGCGTAACACCGGTCCCGGTCTGGCGGACGGTGACCCGCGCCTATGTCTACGATCTCGGCGACCGGAGAGATCCGGAGCTGGTCCGGACCCTGACCTTCACCGGCAATTACTACGACGCCCGGATGGTCGGGGACTACGTCTACACCCTCACACGGGAGTCTCCCGTCTGGGTCCGGGACGACATCGTCCTCCCCGAGGTGAGGGTGGGCGAGGCCCCGCCTCTCCGACCCGATATCTATTACCCAAAAAGCCCCATGCAGAACTACATCTTCTACACTGCAAGCGCGTTTTCCGTCCGGAATGACACGGGCGCCCCCGACGCCGAGACGTTTCTCCTCGGCTACGACACCACCCTCTTCGCATCGCAGGAGAACCTGTATATCGGCTACCGGAACACAGGACCGATGTATCTTTCCGGGCCATCAACAGACAGCGCCGGCACCCGGGACCGGACGATCATCCACCGGTTCGCGATCGAGCAAGGAAAGATCGACTATAAGGCCATGGGAGAGGTTCCCGGAGATCTCTTAAACCAGTTCTCGCTCGACGAGTATGCGGGCAACCTCCGGGTGGCGACGACCGTCGAGACCTGGACCCGCGATGGGTCTCTCCAGTACAACAACGTCTACGTCCTCGACCCGGCGATGAAGACCATCGGGACGCTCGAACATATCGCGCCAGACGAGCGAATATACGCCGCCCGGTTTGTCGGCGACCGGCTCTACCTGGTGACGTTCAAGCGGGTCGACCCCCTCTTCGTCATCGACCTCTCGGACCCGAAACACCCGGGCATCCTCGGAAAACTGAAGATCCCGGGCTACTCCGACTACCTCCACCCCTATGACGCCGACCACATCATCGGTGTCGGGAAAGAGACCAGCGAGAACGATTGGGGCGGTGTCTCGGTGGAAGGGCTCAAGATCGCCCTCTTCGACGTCTCGGACGTAAACAATCCCGTCCAGATCGATACCGTCGTGATCGGGGAGGCCGGGACCGATTCGGAAGCCCTCCGCGACCACAAGGCCTTCCTCTTCGCAGCCGAAAAAGGCCTCCTCGTCCTCCCGGTGAGCGAGATAAAGCGGGTGGAAAACCCGTCCTCGAGCTACCCCGGCTCCTACAGCACCACGACCTGGCAGGGTGCCTATGTCTACTCGGTGAGCCCGGAGGAGGGGTTCACCCTGAAGGGCATGGTCGCCCATGCCGAGGGAGAGTCCTCCTACGCCTGGAACTCGCCTGACGCGGTGCGGCGGTCGCTCTTCATGGACGACATCCTCTACACCATCTCAAAGCGGAGCGTCGTCATGACCGGACTCGACAACGGCAGCCGGATCAACGAGGTCCTCCTCCCCTACCGGTGGGAGACCTACCCGACCCCGTACCCGGTCTGGTGACCGGGAGGACGGTGTTTCCTCACCGCCTTAAAGATCTCCATCACGACCACGACCGATGAGGCGAGGACAAGCAGCGAGAGCCATTCGACCAATGAGACGGGCTGCAGCTGGAGGATATCCCGAATAACGGGGATATAGAGCGCAAGGATATGGATACCCTGCGCGGCGATGACGCCGACGATCAGGAAGTAGTTGCTGCTTATCGGGACACGGAAGGCCGAGCGGTACTCCGACCGACAGTTGAAGACATGGAAGTTCTCGAAGAGCACCATCAGCAGGACGATCAGGTTCCGGGCGGAGAACTCGTCCCACCCGTTTGAAAGGAGCCAGTACCAGGTTCCGACCGTCACCAGCGCTATGACGGTACCGGCAAGAATCGTCTCCTCGATCATCAGCCGGTTAAAGACCCCTTCCTCCGGCCTTCGCGGCGGCCGGTTCATGATGCCGGGCTCGCCTCGCTCGAACGCCAGCGCCACGTCCTGGATACCGTTCGTCACCAGGTTCAGCCAGAGGAGCTGGACCGCGAGCAGGGGCAGGGGCAGGCCTATGATGAGGGCGAGCATGAAGAGGAGCACTTCGGCAAACCCGGTTGTTATCAGGAGGTAGACGACTTTGCGGACGTTGTCGTAGGCGTACCGCCCCTCCTCGATCCCGGCGACGATCGAGGAGAAGTCGTCGTCGGTGACGATCAGCGACGCTGTGTCCTTGGCAACGTCGGTCCCGGAACCCATCGCGACCCCGATATTCGCGCTCCGGAGCGCCGGCGCGTCGTTGACCCCGTCTCCCGTGACCGCGACGAAGGCGCCGCTCTCCCGGTAGGCCTCAACGATCCGGAGTTTCTGCAGCGGGGTCACCCGGGCAAAGACCCGGGCCCCCTGCACCCGGTCGACGAACTCGGGGAACGTCGCGATCTCGCCGTCTCCCAGTTCCGCGCCGGTGACGACCTCGTCGGGGGAGTCCGTGATCTCAAGTTCCCGGGCGATGGCAAGGGCCGTTGCGGGGTGGTCCCCCGTCACCATCACCACGTCGACCCCGGCGTTGCGGCACCGCCGTACGGCATCGGGGACGTCGGGCCGGATCGGGTCGATGAACCCGACCAGGCCGAGGAGTTCGAGGGGAGGGAGCTCGGGGTTCTCCGCGGAGACCGGTCCCTCTGCGCGGCCGTGAGCCACGGCAAGCACCCTGTATCCCCGGGAGGTGAGGCCGTCGAGTTCCTCCTGCACCTGGTCCGGGTCGATGGGGACACCCTCCTCTCCCCCGGCCATGGTCCGGCAGAAGGGGAGGACCGTCTCGATGGCCCCCTTGACCGCCACCCGGATCTCCCCGTCCTCCCGGTACCAGACGGCAGCCTACCGCCGCTCGGACTCGAAGGGAATATCGGCGACGGCAGGCGCACTCTCGCGGATACCGGCGGGGTCAAGCCCCAGCTTGTAGGTGAGCGCGAGGAACGCCACGTCGATCGCGTCGCCCTGGTGCGCCCAGTCGTCCTCGCCGGTCCGCTCCAGGGCGGCCTCGTTAGTGATGGTTGCAGCCCGGGCCAGGCGCTCCAGGCGTTTACGGGCAGAGTCGGCTACCGGGGCTCCACTCTCGTCGAGAACCTCTCCCTCGCCCGCGTATCCGGCGCCCGTGACAGAGAACGACTCGCCGGTCGGCAGACTGACGACCCGGGCGGTCTGCTGGTTTACGGTGAGGGTCCCCGTCTTGTCGCTCGCGATCAGCGTGCAGCTCCCGAGACTCTCCACGGCCGCAAGGAAGCGGACGATGACGTTCCGCCCGGCCATGCGTGACGTCGCGATCGAGAGCACGACGGTCAGGGCGACCGGCAGGCCCTCGGGGATCGCCGAGACGGCGAGAGCGACAGCGAGGAAGAAGACCTCGATCGGGGGCATCCCCTGGCCGAGGACGATGATCGCAAGCAGTCCGGTGGCGGCAAGGACGGCGATGCTGATCTTTCTGGAGAAATCCTCCATACGGAGGACAAGCGGGGGCTTGCCCGCCTCCGATGCCGTGACCGTCTCGGCGATCTGCCCGATCTCGGTATGCTGGCCGGTCGCGACCACGACCCCCATGCTCCGGCCGGTCATGATAGTGCTGCCGGCGTAGAGCATGTTCAGGCGGTCGCCCAGGGGGAGGGGTGCGCCCACGGGGTCGGGGTTCTTCCCGACCGCGTGGGACTCGCCGGTCAGGAGCGATTCGTCGACGGTGAGCGACCGGGCCGTGAGGATGCGGATATCGGCGGGGACGCGGTCACCCGACTCCAGGACGACGCGGTCGCCGGGGACCAGGTCTTCTGCCGGGATGGTCGCCTCCCGCCCGTCCCGCCTCACCCGTGCACGGATCTTGAGCATCTGCTGGAGGGCCGTCGCACTCTTCTCCGCCTTCACCTCCTGGAACGTCCCGATGATGGCATTGAGCAGGATGACGACGAAGATGAAGGCCGCGTCGGTGACATCGGCGAAGAGGACGGATATGATCCCGGCCGCAAGGAGCACGTAGATGAGCGGACTCGTGAACTGCCGGAGGAAGACCTCAAAGACCGTCGGCGGCCGCTTCTGCGGGAGGGCGTTCTCCCCGAAGATCTCCCTCCGCCGGGCGATATCCTCATCCGAGAGACCTCCAGGCGGGACCATGAGTCGGTCGGCTACATCGTCTGCCGAAAGGGCATGCCATGGCGTCGTCCGTGACTCGTCGGGTGTGAGGGGGGGATCCGTCATCGCTGGATCATCCTGTGCCTTCAGCAATCGCTACTCCCGTCACCGCAGCCCTTCCCCGGGGATGCCTGCCGGCGCGTGCTCCGGGACCCACCGCCCTTCCACGTGCGCGAGGTAGAGGGCGCTGTTGACGAGGCCGATATGGGTGAAGGCCTGGGGGAAATTCCCCAAAAACTCCCCGGTATCCGGGTCGAACTCCTCCGGCAGGAGGCCCAGGTGGTTTGCCCGGGCCACGATCCCATCAAAGATCTCCCTCGCTTCCTCCACCCTCCCCGAGAGTGCCAGCACGTCCACCAGCCAGAAGGTGCAGAGACCAAAGGCCCCCTCCTCGCCAGGAAGGCCGTCATCGGCGAGGTAGCGATAGACGAGGCCGTTCTTCGTCAGGTGTTCGAGCGTCGCATCGATCGTTCCCTGGACTCGCTCGTCGTCGAAGGGGAGGAACTCCACGAGGGGGAGCCGAAGATTGGCCGCGTCGAGCACCTTCGACCCGAACGACTGCACGAACGAGCCTAACCCGGGATCGTAGCCCTCGGCGAGCACCCGCTCCCGGATGACCGTCCGGGTCCTCCGCCACCGGTCCACGTCGCCCGGAAGATTGTGGTTCTCCGCGAGGTAGATTGCCCGGTCGAGAGCGACCCAGACCATCACCTTCGAGTAGACGAAGTGCCGGGGCTCGCCGCGGATCTCCCAGATGCCCTGATCGGGCTCCGTCCATCTGCTGCAGGCGTAGTTCGCGACGGCGGTGAGGAAACGGAGTCCTTGAGGACTTGGTTTCACGCCCCGGCGGATGAGTTCATAGCCGGTGGAGATAAGTTCTCCAAAGATCTCAAGCTGCAGCTGGCGGGCGGCGGCGTTTCCGATCCGGACCGGACGCGATCCCCGGTACCCCCCCAGATGTTCGAGCTCGATCTCCTCAGGGTCGGCCGTCGCGTCGTGCAGCGCAAAGAGCACCTGTGGCTGCCGCGCCCCGGAGTGCGCCTCCGCCGTCCGCTCCATCCACTGGAGAAACTCGATCGCCTCTCTCGGGTGGCCGAGGGAGACCAGGGCCTGGGCCGTCATCGAGGCGTCGCGGACCCATGCATAGCGGTAGTCCCAGTTCCGGACCCCGCCGATCTCCTCGGGAAGGGATGTCGTAGGAGCAGCGGCGATCGCCCCCGAATTTGCCATGGTCAGGAGTTTTAAGGTCAGTTCGGCCCGGGTGACGTACGGGAGCCACTCGCCGGCCCAGCGGGGCGTCTGCGCCAGGTCTTCATAGTGCGCCCAGGTCCGCCAGACCCGGACCGTCTCAGCAAGGGCTGCTTCGGCACGGCCGGGGTCACAGGTCATATCCTCAAGGCCCCAGCGCACCTGGAGCACCCTCCGGTCACCCTCCTGCATCGTGAATCGGGCATGAAGGTTGGCGCCCTGCCCGTTCAAGTCGATCGTGCCGGTCGGGAGGCCGCAGAGGTACATCGCCTCGCCGCCGCCGGTGGCGAGCCACCCGTTCGGGATCGCTTCGATGCGGGTCCGGGCCCGGGCGTAATCAAACTGCGGCGACCACTCGACCGCCACCTCCACGGTGCCCTCTTCGCAGTCGAGAATACGGAGGATCACGGGCGGCGCCTGTGACCTGCCGCGACCGGCAATCCTCCCCGAAAGTGGCATCAGATCGGTCACGGCAAGCCGCCCGGATCTGGTCCAGGACCGGGTAACAAGGACGTTGGTATCCTCGATGTACTCTTGCTCGCCGTGCTCTCCGCCCTTGACCGAGACCGAGAAGCGCCCCCCGCGCCCGGCATCGAGGATGGCGGCAAAGACGCTCGGGCTGTCGAGGTACGGGAAGCAACACCAGTCGATCGAGCCGTTCCGCCCGACGAGCGCCGCCGTCCGGAGGTTGCCGATGATTCCGTAGTCCGAGATGGGCAGGTAGCCGGCAGGGGCTGGACCTCCCGCCGGGCGAGGATCTCGTGGAGTGCGCATGGGGGGAGACCGGTCGCCAACCTATAAAAAACTGAAGGCGCGGGTCACGCGTGGATCATCGTCAGCATCATCTTGAACCGGGTGACCGC
>Ga0265294_10004646_pt1 | contig 17094 bp, 15 predicted proteins | sample MunlanPumphouse3_FD_192504 | JGI IMG/M metagenome (GOLD analysis project Ga0265294, IMG submission 192504) | Groundwater microbial communities from a municipal landfill in Southern Ontario, Canada - Pumphouse #3 | ecosystem: Environmental > Aquatic > Deep subsurface > Groundwater | place...
TCGACGACCATGGCGTTCTGCTCTCGAATTTTATCGATTTCCTTGGTTACGTCGGCTTCACTCACACTTACCTTTGGCACAGTGATAGTCAACCCGGTATAAACAGGAAGCTCAAAAGTGGGGAGAATATCGTACTTGACTGAAAAGGTCACTTCCTTGTTAGGAGCAAAAGGCAACAGTTTCTCCTCATCCTGCAATTCAGGGGTGCTGTAAGGAAGTGGTTTGTATTTTGGCTCGACCTTCTCCAAGGTTTCCTTCAAGTAATCTTCCATCGTTTGAAACGTAGTTTCAGCACGAAGAGATGGACCGAACTTGCTTTCCAATACCGCAATAGGGGCATGTCCTTTCCTGAAGCCTTTCAGTTGGACGCTCTTTGCATATTTGTCCATGCTTTTCTTGTAATCAGCCTCTATCCTCTCGGAGGCGACAGTAAGTGTCAAAGCGACACTGGAGTTCTCCAACTCCTTGATGTTCTTCTCATCACTCATCGTATAACATCCTTTCGTCTCCTTTAGGAGACTTTTGTATTTTCGTGTAAAAGGGCTTACTAGACCTCAACTTTTCCAATATATAACAAAAAGGTAAGAGTAACTACTACCCCTTGTTCCATTCCAAGCGAAACGGGTTATTTTTTGATAAAATCCTCTCGCATAGGAGTGAACACATCAAGCAGTTTCGAGTCTTCAAGGGCTACGACTCCATGGATGCTGTTGGATTTGATTAAATAGCTATCTCCCGCTTTTAATATCATTTTCTTCCCTGAGTCCTCGACTTCAAAGGAACCACTGACAATGTAGCCGATTTGTTGGTGCGGGTGGGAGTGCAATGTCCCGACGGCGCCTTTGGTGAATGTAAGCTCGCAAACCATCATATTGGTATCATAGGAAAGTACTTTGCGAGTGACTCCTCCACCAAGATTTTTTTTCTCACAATCCTTATTTAAAGTAAGCATCTTTTCCTTCCTGGGTTAGGAGTATAGCGAAAAAAAACAGTTGGGAAAAGAGTTGTGCTCTGTTGCAAAAAGCATGGTACAATCGATATAAGGATTTAGGAGTGAAGCCCGTGCAAACCATCTTATTGAAAAACATCGCATCGCTCATCAGCGACAGCACAAAACCTCAACAAAAAAACATGGATCTTATTATTGAGGGGAATATTGTCAAGCAGGTCGAAAAGACAGGGAAGATAACAATTCCTTCAGATTGCAAGATTCTTGATTGCTCCCACCATGTGGTCACCCCTGGTTTTGTGAACACCCATCATCATTTTTACCAAACACTGACAAGAAACATGCCTGCCGTGCAGGATTCGGAATTGTTTGACTGGCTGGTGTATCTCTATGAGGTTTGGAAGAACATCGATAGCGAGGCGGTGTACTATTCCTCACTTTCCGCAATGGCCGAGCTGCTAAAGACAGGATGCACTTGCTCCACCGACCATCATTATCTCTATCCTAGGAATTTTGACGGAGATATCATGGCGTTGCAATTCAAAGCAGCCGATCAGCTTGGCATGCGTTTCAGTCCTACCAGGGGAAGCATGAGCTTGTCACGTAAGGACGGAGGACTTCCTCCCGACTCCGTCGTCCAAAGTGAGGATACCATCCTTGCCGATAGTGAGCGTTGCATCCGTCAATTTCATGATCCATCCCCATTGGCAATGCATAAGATAGTGCTTGCTCCTTGCTCGCCTTTCAGCGTCACCAGGACTTGCATGAGGGACAGTGCAGCTCTGGCTCGGAGATATGGGGTGAGATTGCATACTCACCTCTGCGAGACCAAGGATGAGGAAAGTACTTGCCAAAAGATGTACGGTGTCCGTCCATTGGAGCTGATGGCTGAATGCGATCTTATTGGAAATGATGTGTTCTATGCCCATGGTATTCATTTCAATGACGAAGAACTGAGACTTTTGAAAGAGACCGGCAGCAGCATCTCTCACTGTCCTTCGAGCAACATGCGCCTTGGCAGTGGCATCTGCCGTGTTCGGGACATGCTCGACCTAGGGATAACCGTGGGCATTGGTGTCGATGGTTCCGCTTCAAATGACAGTTCCGATATGCTTGGTGAATTGCGGAACACTCTTCTTTTGCAACGGGTCCGCTACGGAGCCAGGGCCTTGAGTGCAAGTGAGGTGTATACAATGGCCACCATCAACGGGGCAAAGATGCTTAATTTCTCAAAGGTGGGGAAACTGGAATCAGGCTGGGCCGCAGACATGGCCGTCTTTGATGTTGACTCCCTTGCATATATCGGTTCTCAATCTGACCTGGCGGCAAGTTTGCTTTTTTGTGGTGATACCCACACCACAGCCTACACGATTGTCAATGGAAGGATTGTCGTGGACAAGGGAGGCTTGGTGGGTTTTGATGAGCAACAGCTGACCCACAAGGCAAATGAGATAGCAAAGCGACTTTATGAAAAGGCAGAGGGAAAATACTGAGAAGAAGAAACCGGTAGCAATACTTATCACAATACGAGTTTGTGGAACATGAGGCGCAGTTTGCCTTCATGAATCAAATTCATTATTGCTTCCTGCACTTGCCTGACGGTCCACTCCCTGAGGATGCCACTTTGGCTATCGTGTCCTGTTATGCACAGAAGTCTGGCAAGAGCGACAGGACTGTAGTGGAATTTCCGGAGACGGACAGCTGTAAGTATCTGTTTTTCCCCATCCCTAAGAGGAAAGACATGATGGTTGCACACATCGCATCCGCTACAATTCTCCATATCTTCACCCATGAGGGAGAGAAGGCCTTTTCTTAGACATGTTTCAGTCTGGTTCATGACAGCGAGGAGTGGATTGTCTTTATTTGTCTGGAGGTCCTTGCAATCTATCAGCGCATAAGCATCACTTTCCAGATTGTCTCTTCCTGCTCTGCCACTTTCCTGAAGATAGGATTCCACCTCGCAAGGAAGAGAGAGATGGATTACTGTGCGGATGTTGTTCTTATCCACTCCCATACCAAAGGCGCATGTGCTGAACAGCACGGCGGAATCCCTTTCGAAAAACCAATTCTCCAGATTCTGTCTTTGTGCTTTACCCAGCCCTGCGTGATAATATCGGGTGGCGATATGGGGATGGGTGTTGTAAAACTGACGGGCATAAATCTCGGTTGTCAGACGAGTAGGGCAGAACACCACTGCAGGCCTATGGCTCGCATCTTGTAAGATGGTTGCGATGCTGTGGCTTTTGCTTAGTGTCGGGCAGGTGTGGAGCTTGATGTTCTGTCTGTCCGCGCTAGCCTTGATGATATGGATACTCCTCCCCTTGAAGAGCGACAGCTTCAACTCAGAGATGATTCGTTCGCTTGCGGTAGCAGTGAAAGCCAATATCTGCTTCGCCTGCAACACACTAAGGATATCACCCAAGGCCTGGTAACTTGGCCTGAAGCTCTGACCCCATTGCACCACGGTATGAGCCTCATCGACAACTACCAGATGAATTGAATACCGTAAAAGCTCTGAGAGCACCTGTTGAGTCCGCATGCATTCCGCATTGGTGACAAGTATCTTTGCTTGACCACTCTCAATCTTCTTCCATAGCACAAGGCGCTGTCCTTTTGTCTGTCCTCCACGAATACAGACACATTCTATTTTGAGACGCTCAAAACGCCGTATCTGGTCATTCATCAAGGCGAGAAGGGGATAGATTATCAGTGTTATACCCTCGATTATCAAGGAAGGAAGCATGAAGCAGATGCTCTTGCCACTTCCCGTGGGGAGAACGACCAGCATCCCCTTATGATCGACCGATTGGCTTTGCTCGTTTTCCAAAATCTCATAGATGACCAGTCTCTGGTACGCCCTGAGTGTCGCTATCCCAAACTTATCCCTGGACAATGTTTCAATGTTCTGTAGAAGTTCCATACCCCCTTTACCATGAAGAGGACAGTACCGGTCAAAACCTTTCTTTTGGAGGAGAAAGGCAAGGTGCTCTTGTGTGCAAGTTTTTGCTTTGTTGAGAAGAAATCCCGGTTGATGTGTTGAACCGGCAAGATAATTTTTGCAAGCCACACCAAGCCACAGGCTCTTGGAATGAAAGCGGGAATCCAGGGATGGATGATTATTTTCCCAATCCCAAAAGCATTTGACAAGGAAACGTCAAAGCACTTCTATCTGACAGGAACGAAGTATATCCAAGGCGCTCTCCTGGTTTTTCTCGCTTGTTGCGGCGCAAAGCCTTGGATTCACCTTGATTACCAAATCCGGACGGAAGGCACGAAGAAGCAACGCATTGGAAACAACACAGATATCGGTGCAGACCCCCATCAGTTCTACTTCCTTGATATTCTTGTTTGTGGCGATCGACTCTGCCAATTGGACAGAGCCAAAAGTCGGTTTCTCGATGAGCACGCTACTTTTCCTCTGTGCGAAAGGAATCAGCTCGTCGATGAGAAGATGTCCTTCAGTTCCCTTGATGCAATGCTTGACAGGCAGGTATTTCCCTTCCGGTCCGTCCAGATAATTTTTGTCATGGGTGTCCATCGTGAAAAGGATGGGGCAATCCACTTCCTCTAGATGCTCGATTAGCGAGGGTACGATTTTCTGTGCCAGAGGACTACCCAGTGATCCTGTGACAAAATCCTTTTGCATATCGATGACAATGACTAGTTTGTCAGAACGAAGTTTTCCACAATCCATCATAGGTACAGTAGACATATACATCTCCATGATCTTTTTCGGTGAATACTGTAGCAGGCGCCTCTGTAGCGCCAATCTCACTACGGCGTACCGTCTTTTTTGTTACCAATACCACAAAGGCTATATGATGATCCGCGCTTTGTGGATGCATTTTCGCTCCTACGTTAATATAAAGCAGGCCATCTCTGCGTTTTATGGTAGGAAGATGGAACTCTTCACCTATTCCATGTTCTTTATAGGAAAGGAGCTCCATCTTCTGGCCGCAACAGGTGAGGCTTTGGCCTTCATCACAGATGAGTTCTACGACAGAGTGGCAGACAGGACAGCGGTAAAAGCGGATTTTCTTTGCCATAATACACCTCAGTAATAACCTACTCACAACTTACGAAAGAGGAAAGGCCTTTTTATCTGATGTTGGTTAATTTTTGTTTGTATGATAGGGTAGACATGCCACAACGGCCTAGGAGTTTGCGATGTTCCTTGAATTGGAGGAGAAACCTTTGTTTTCTCTTAATACCACACCGCTGGTTCAGCAGAGTTATTTTTGGTCCCAGGTAAAACAACATCAAGGATATGAAACGCTTGCCTTCGATATCAAGGTACGGCAGGAGGAATTTGAGGGGCAGCCTTCCTCCGCTTACCTTTTGGATGATATCCTCTTGCTTTCCCTCCCTGTGGGAAGAGATGTGCGCATCGCCTATGCACCTTATGGTCCGCTTATCAAGCCGAGACAGGAGGACATGGGACCTTTTCTTGAGGAACTGTCTGAACAGTTAAGGGGAAAGCTGGGCAAGCAGACCATACTTGTCCGTTATGATCTTCCTTGGCAAAAACCATGGGACATTGAGATTGACAGCAGTGAGCTGATGGAGTTGCGATTGAATTGGAGCACCAAGGAAAAGCATCTGAGAAAAGCCATGTCTGATCAGCTGCCTTGTGATACCATGGTGGTATCCTTGCTTGATAATGAGGACATAATCCTTGAGAGAATGCATCCGAAGACCAGATACAACATCAGGTTGGCTCTGCGTCATGGAATTGAGGTCCGTCAAGGTGGCCTTGATGATCTTCCTCTCTTTTATGAATTGTACCGACAGACAGCAAAACGAAACGGGATAACCTTGCATGACATACGGTTTTTCCGCTCATTCTTCGATGCAAGTGACCAAAATGCGGGTTTCAGGTTACTCTTTTCTTTCTTAGGGGGGACTCCTCTTTCTGCGATGTTCCTGACCTTCAGTGACAAGCGCGCCTCATATCTTTTTGGAGCAAGCAGTAATCAAAATCGGGAAAGCATGAGCACCTATGCCTTGCAATGGGAGGCAATGAGACAGGCCAAGACCTTGGGATGTACCTCTTACGATTTGTTTGGGGTCGCTCCCGAGGCTTCGCCCGATCATCCTCTTGCCGGGCTTTATCGTTTCAAGAAAGGCTTTGGAGGTGCTATGGTGCACCGTCTGGGGTGCTGGGACTATCTGTACGAACAAGATTTGTCAGAAAGCCTTGGCTCCTATGAGATGGTGGACAAAGGGTATCATCAACGCTGATGAGTGCTCTTGAAATGATCAACTGTCTCAAGAACGGATCCGGCAATGGCTTTCGCCTTGTCGCTGCAGGTTGTGAAGATAGCATCCTTTCCTCTCGGATCGATATCCGCGACCTTGAAGCCTTGGGGAATTGATAATCCCTCACGGAGCAGACCCCTGAGCATTCCGTCAATGGTCGCTTCAAGCGCAATGGTGCCGCAGTACGCTATGATGTCCCCCTGCTTGATCAGGGAACCAATCTCATGACCGGCATGGGTGAAAACCCCGCTGCATGGGCTGTGGATCACCCGTTCCTTGCCGAAGTTTGCGATTTGACCTGGAGTGCTGGTATCGGGAAGGGCTGCCCCATCAATAATGATTTTTCCTAGATTATGCCCTCTCATCGTCTCTATGACGACATGACAATCTTTTCCAGCATAGAAGCCGGGACCGAGGGCGATGACAAGTGGTGCGTCATCAATGGATGTCCCCAGGTTTCTTTTGGCCAGTATCGCATCTATGACAACCAATGGCTTAAGAATGGCTATTGACCTGGCTTCCTGATCTGACAGGACAGGGATCATTCCCTTTGAAATGACAGGATATACTTCGTCAAGGCAACCTATTCTTTTTGCCATGACACCCTCCACAGTAAAAGATTGTTCATACATCGCCTCTGCAAGACTCACTGTTCTTCGTATGACTGTCGGGCTCTCCATCTCCAAAGCCAAAACAGGATAGCCGGCATTATGGAGACGAACAATTACCCCTGTCGCAAGGTCTCCGGCTCCTCGGATGATGATCAGACCATTTTGTTCCTTAAGGCTTCGCGCGCTTTTCCCATGGGCGATTTTCATGATCTCACTGAGAATGGAAATGGCTATCATCTGAGGAGTCTCCCCTCCAAGATCCAGCCCGACGGGACAATAAAGTTTATCACCTTGGTAATTCCCCATCTTGCTTTTTGAAGCTAATATCCCGATGTAAGGGGTTTGTGTTTCTTGAAGCATCCTCACAATATGGATATCCAGGGCATTCCTGGTGATTACTACATAGGTATGCTCATCGATGGTAATCCTGGACAAGGCCTGTGCAATGCTTTGATTGACTTCTCTTTGCGTTGCATGGGGGTAAAGGTTTCTTGTTGCAAATTCCTCTCTTGTTTCCACAACTGAATATGCATACCCTGCTTCATAGGCGACCTTTGCCAGGCTTTGGCTTACGTTGCCTCCTCCCAGAATCAGTAAATGATCCCTTTCCCCCACAATGTCGACGAACACCTTCTCTTTGCAGCAAGGTCTTGTTGCGCTTTGCAATAGGTCCCTCATTGTTTTTGCGCTTACCAGGCCGGTAGGAGTCGCATAGAAGAATTTGTTTCTGCAAAGAAGTGCTTTGCTTGGACTTTGTCCAAGGACTGTTCCTAATGTGAAAGCAAGATGCTTCTCTGCGAGATTGCCTGCTTTTTTGAAGAAGTCGATAAGATATTCTTCTGCAAGGTATTCAAAATACAGACTGGTGTTTCCAATTTGCTTGATATGGCTTTCATGAGTATCATAAAGGACGAGGGCCTCGGCTATCACTTTGCTTTCGAACTCACCTCCTCCGATAGTATCATAATGGCTGCCATCGGGAAAAACCAACATTCTTGCATTACTTCTCGGGGCGATCCCTTTCTTTTCTATGATACTTACCAGTACCGTACTCTGTTCCGAGGATAGATATTTTGCTATGAGTTTGAAAATGTTCATAGCTAGAGACTGTATCATCACCATAGGGGGCTGGCAAGAGACAAAAAAAGAGAACCCTTCGGTTCCCTTTCTTTAAAATCATTTGTCATTTCTTTGGTGGAAGAGCAATGATTTCTTTCAATTCCGGATGCTTTTTAAGATTCTCAATCAAGCCGCGAGCACGGCCCTTGTTGACATATGAGGAATCCTCAAAAGTGTAATGGAATTTGGTATGCACATTGTAGGTCCCTTTCATAAGGGCGAACGCATCTTCGGTGATTACCAGTTCCTCATCGGTGGGTATTACAAAAATCTTGACAGGGGAGTCATCGGTGCTGATGCAGAACTCTGCATTCCTGCAATGGCATATCTCGTTCTTCCTCTGGTCCAGTTTGATACCGAAGAAATCCAAATCCTTGCAGGCTCCCTTGCGGATGTGATCCGCCATCTCTCCTACACCGGCAGTGAACACAATGGCATCAACTCTCCCAAGTAAGGCTGCGTATGCACCGATATACTTGCGAAGACGATGACATTCCATGTCAACTCCAAGTTGTGCAAGCTTGTTGCCTGCCTGGGCGGCGGTGTGCACATCCCGTCTGTCGCTCATGCCGCAGATGCCCACGAGTCCGCTCTTCTTGTTAAGCACAGTATCCATTTCTTTTGCACTCATGCCGGTGTTTTGCATAATATAGGGAAGGATTGCAGGATCCAAATCCCCGCTACGGGTGCCCATCACGAGGCCCTCAAGGGGGGTAAGACCCATTGAGGTATCGATACATACACCGTCTTTTACCGCACAGACGGAAGCTCCGTTGCCGACATGACAGATGATGACATTGGTATCCTGGTTTTTCTTACCAAGCAGAACTGCGGCACGTTTCGCGCAATACAGATGGCTGGTTCCGTGGAAGCCATAACGACGTACATTGTACTTGGTGTACCATTCATAGGGAACGGCGTACATAAAAGCCTCGGGCGGCATGGTCTGGTGCCAAGCGGTATCAACGACGATTGCCTGAGGTATGTTCGGCATCGCCTTGCGTGCGGCTTCAATCCCCATGATGTTGGCAGGCATATGCAGAGGCCCGAGAGGAATGACGGTTTTCAATTTTTCCACGACCTCGTCGGTCACCAATGCGGATTGCTTGAAAAGCTCGCCGCCATGGAGTACCCGGTGCCCTACGGCACCAATCTCGTCCAGATTCTTGATGACTCCATATTCTTTGTCCAATAACATCTTGATGATGAGTTCAATCGCTTCCTTATGGGTAGGGGAAGAAAAACGAGCCGTATACTGTTTTTTTCCTGAGGCGTTGTGCTCGATGGTGGAATACTCCAGGCCGATGCGCTCGACTACACCCACTGCAAGGATGTCTTTGTTATCCCAGTCATATACCTGGTATTTGGCTGAAGAACTACCACAGTTCAAGGTAAGAATTACCATTTATTGCTCCTATGAATAAAAAAATTACAGGCTACATTTAACCACTCTTTGCAAGGTAAATCAACAAAGGTTGAAGCAAAAGCCTCAACTTTATGACAAAAGACCATATGAGAAAAATCCTTTTGCTTTTTATTCTTCCCCTTGCCTTGTCTGCCTCACCGAGTCTTACTGTTGAATCCAATATTTTGTCGAAGGGCCTCAGGATGGAAATTTCAGGTGAAACCTTGGTGCTTGATATCGCTCTCAGTGATTCCAGAGTGAAGATACTCTCCTTTTCTTTTCATTTTGTTACAAACTCTCTGTTTTTTTCCTATGACAGACTTGGTTTTGGATCTGAAACATTGCTTGGTGATTTTTCCAAGTATCGATTTTTCTCAGTACAAAAACATGATTGGTCCTTCCATTTTCTTTCTCCGGTATTTGATGCCCTCTCGCCTTTGGCTATAGGAATTGATTACCGGCAAAGCCGATACGAGGTGAAGTTTTTTGCTTGGTATCATCCGCGACGAACGAGGGAGGAGAAGATAAAGATGCAGGAACGTCTGGCAATGAAAGATATCCATGCGGGGCAACTTGTACGGCTTTCCCTTTCCAGCCGTTTTGCAGACAGTATCCTGGAACTTGGACATTCACGGGAAAAACCGTTGATCGCTTTGCTTTCAACAAATATTGGCTTGGGTGCGTTCCGCTTCAATATCACACTGGGTGAACTTTCCTACCCGGTAAGTTTGGATTTCTGCCTTTCCCATCAGTCCCCCCCCTGGACAGGGAGCAGTGTTCTCACCCGAAGTTGGGGGCCCGCTCCCATTTTTGGAGGAGAAGCGCAACCCTGCAAGATAGAGGCCCAGCATTCGTTGAGGTTTCTCAACTCAAAGGGGGTGGGATGTGAGCTTTCCCTGCAGGACCGGTTTGAATTCAGCTCGTCATCGGTGCTTTCCAAGAAAAGGCGCTATATCTTTCAGATGGAAAGAAAACCTTACCGTTTTGTTCTTGGTTGCCTTATCAAAAGAGCAGCAACCACAACGCTTGATTCCTGGTATGCAAATCTCACCCTGAGGGATTTGAAAGCTGGGTATGACCGTAATGGATGGAAAGTTGAGCTGACCAGGCAATTCTTTTGTCACCACGGGGTGTGGGAACTTGTGGTGGTCCAAACAGAGAAAAAGAGAAAAAGCGTACGTCTCAGCTTCACCACTGTCCTAGAAACTGCACCTCAAATTCAAGAGTGATACCAAATTTTTCCTGAACCGTTTTCTGCATATAAAAAGCCAGGGAACGGACATCATCTGCCGTGGCTTTGCCCTCGTTGCTGACAATGAAGTTGGCATGTCTTTTGCTTACACTGGCTCCGTTGATGGCATATCCTTTCAGCCCGGCCTGTTCGACGAGCTCTCCTGCATATCCTCCCTGAGGGTTCTTGAAAATACAGCCACACGAGGGAGCTTCGAACTGATGTCCGTTTTTCCGTTGGTTTTTTGCACCTTCCTTGATGATTCTCAATTGGGCTGTTTGCTTGACCGGCCTCAGCCGGAAACCAGCCTCGATGATGATGACATCCTTTTGTTCTGAGAAAGGGCTGTGACGGTAGGAAAATTCATCGGGACGAGTTCTTTGCCGGTGAAGTTTACCGTCAAATGTCATATAATCCACATAGAAAAGGGAATCAGATATCTGAACACCATTGGCACCTGCATTGCCCCAGATTGCCCCTCCAACAGTCCCGGGGATTCCTCCTAGCGCTTCCAGTCCTGCCAATCCCGCTTCCGATGCCACATCAATTGTCTTATCCAGGTACAAGCCGCTGCTGACGCACAACAGTTCCCCGTTGATATGACATCCCGTCAGATGACTGGTGAATATAGTAAGGCCGGGGATACCTTTGCCACTGATGACGCTATTCGATCCTCCTCCAAGAATCGTGATGGGCAATTCATTTTGTCCTGCATAGTCAAAAGCCGCCCTCAATTCTTGGGAATTTGAGCAATATGCGCCAAAGGAAGCAAATGTTCTGATATGCATCGTATTGTGGAGGCTCAGGTCTATGTTATGCTGTATCAACTGCTCAATGTTGATTTTTTCATTGCTACTCTGTACATTACTAAGCATACGTTCCATTCTACTCTCATTCAGGGTGTTGGGCAATCAAAAGGAGTTCTCTCATGGATGTGCATGTATATAATACGATGAGCCGGAGTATTGAGACTTTCAAACCTATCAGGGAAAACGAGGTTGGACTTTATACCTGTGGACCCACCGTTTATAATTTTGCCCATATCGGGAACCTCAGGACTTTTCTCTTTGAAGACTTGCTTAAGAGGACTCTCATGTATGCTGGTTTTACTGTCCGGCATGTAATGAACATCACAGATGTCGGGCATCTGACCGGTGATGGAGATGAAGGTGAGGACAAGATAGAGAAGATGGCTCATAAGACAGGCAAGAGCGTTTGGGAAATTGCCGATTTCTATACCAAGGCTTTCTTCAGGGATTATGATAGCCTCAATATCATCCATCCTACAGTTGTTTGCAAGGCGACCGATCATATCAATGATATGATTGCCTTGATTGAGCGTCTCCAGAAGGGAGGCCATACGTATATCAGTGGAGGCAATGTCTATTTTGATATCAGTTCCATTCCTGATTATGGTAAGCTTGCCCGGTTGAAGATGGATTCCTTGCAGGATGCTTCCCGCGAGGATGTCTTTATTGACGGAAACAAAAAGAACCCCAAGGATTTTGTCCTTTGGTTCACCAACAGCAAGTTTGGCAAGCAGGATATGATGTGGCCGTCCCCTTGGGGTGAGGGTTTCCCCGGCTGGCATATTGAATGCTCCGCCATGAGCATGAAGTACCTCGGCGAACATTTTGATATCCATTGCGGAGGAATCGATGCCATTCCTGTGCATCACACCAATGAAATAGCGCAAAGCGAGGCGGCAACAGGAAGCAAGTGGGTCAATTATTGGATGCATGGTGAGTTTCTTCTTGACGACCGAGGGAAGATGAGCAAGAGTAATGGGGAGTTCCTGACTTTGCCTGTGCTCCAGAAGGAAGGGTTTGACCCGATGGATTACCGCTATTTTTGCTTAGGTGGCCATTATCGTTCGCAATTGAAGTTTTCCTTTGCTTCCCTTGCAAGTGCAAAGGAAGCCCGTCATGGGGTGGTTTCCCGTCTGGAGGACCTGCTCAAGGCCAAGGCACATATCGTGGATATTGCTTCAGATGAGGCAAAGGCTTACCATATGAATTTCTGTGATCATATCATGAACGATCTTAATAGCCCCCGTGCATTGGCCGATCTTTGGGGGGTGCTTAAGGATGACAGGCTCAAAGGTGATGAGAAATATTCTCTGGTGATGGAATTCAATAAAGTGCTGGGCTTGCAATTGGACAAGGTGGTTGCGGGACAAGAGGCGCCGGAGAAAGTAAACGAGGATGCCCTGGAATTGCTCCAGAAACGTACAGAGGCAAAGAATGTGAAGAATTGGGCTGAGGCGGATCGTATCAGGCTGGCGCTTGATGGGATGGGATATGTGGTCAAAGACACAAGCCAAGGACCAGTCTTGGTAAAAAAACTGTAACTTTATTGGTAGGTAGTTGTTAAAACTTATGGAAATACAAAGCAACGATGAGCAGTCGTTTAGACAAGTTTATGAAGCTACGTTTCCTGTGTTGATGCGGGTTGTGTACCATGTCACCAACAATATGGATTTAGCTGAGGAGATTTGTCAGGAGGCGTTCATTCGGTATTATGACAAGGCAATGACCTTCCCCGGTGTTGATGATGCCAAGTTTTGGCTGATTCGGGTCGCAAAGAATCTGGCCATCAATCAGATCAAGCGCAAGGCGCGGGAAATGAATATGGTGGAGAAACTGAAGAAGTTTCCGATCAATGCGCCGGTCAAGGATGGATCGCAGGTGCTGGTTGAGCAGGAGACCCGCAAGGAGGTCCAGGATGCGATCGCCCAGTTGCCTGAGAAGTTCAGGCTTGTCATTGTCATGAAGGAATATACCGATATGGATTACAAGCAGATTGCGATGTCGCTCCATATTTCTGAAAGTAATGTGAAGGTGAGGGTCTACCGGGCAAGGAAGATGCTTGAGTCGATTCTCAACCGGGAGTGAAATGAATGTGTGTCGATGACGAGCTGTTGAACACGTATCTTGATGGAGAGTTGCAGGAACCTTGGAGGACCCAGGTCGAGCAGCATCTTAGCTATTGCAATGCCTGTAAGGGTAGACTTGAGCACCTTAGGGCATTGGATGCTAAATTGCGTGCCGCCGATTTGACAGATGAGGATATCCGCAGTCATAAGGATAGGGTTATGTCCTATTTCGAGAAAGGTCGGTTTTCCAACAAGAAGTTGAGCTTGTTTAAGCGTCGTGTTCAAGTCAGGCTTGTGCCTGCCCTGCTTACCAGCGCTGCGGCTTTTGTTGTTGTTTTTATTGGTGCCTTCGTACTTTTTGGTACAAATAGCGGGCAGACGGAGCAAATTCTTCCCGGTGTCGCTGTCCCGGTGGATAGCGCCAATGTTCGTCAGATTTCCGAGATTAAGCCCGCCACTCTTGATAATTTCACTCTTGAGCAGATAGTCCAGTATTTGGATGCCAAGGGTTATGCAGTGAAGTTGGAGCTCAAGGCTGTCACTCCCATTGAACAATAAGTTTCATTGTCTTGTGAGATGCAAGGTGGTTTCGGCCACCTTTTTTGTTGTCCATGATGTTGAAGACTCTTTGCATATTTGATAGTATGTGAAACATTACATCGATGTGTCGGAGGCGAATCATGAACTCTGTTGAGCTGGCTAAGGCCTATGACCCCAAGGAATTTGAGGCCCGGATTTATCAGGCCTGGAAAGATGAGGGTGCGTTTGGTCCAAGGGAAGAGGGTGAACCTTTCACCATTGTGATGCCTCCACCGAATGTCACCGGTATCCTTCATATGGGTCATGCCCTGAACAATTCTTTGCAGGATATTTTGATTAGATACCATCGTATGCTCGGCTCGAGCGCCCTTTGGGTCCCTGGTACTGATCATGCAGGCATCGCCACCCAGAACATTGTGGAGCGTCTGCTCGCCAAAGAGGGACTCCGCCGTCAGGATATCGGCCGAGAGGCGTTCCTGAAAAAGACATGGGAAGTAAAGGACAAGCACCATGGGATTATCGTCAAGCAACTTGAGGCTATCGGTTGCAGTTGCGATTGGGAACATGAACGTTTTACCATGGATGAGGGATTGTCCAAGGCCGTTCGTGAGGCGTTTGTCACACTGTATGAACGCGGTTTGATTTATCAAGGGGAATACCTGGTCAATTATTGCCCTCATTGCCAGACCGCTTTAGCTGATGACGAGGTTGAATACAAGGAGCTTGATGGCAAGATGTGGGACATACGCTATCCCTATGCTGACGGTTCTGGGTATATCACGGTGGCGACTACTCGTCCTGAGACCATGTTTGGGGATACAGCTGTCGCTGTTCATCCTGATGATGAGCGTTACAAGGCTGTGGTTGGCAAGCATCTCCTGCTTCCTTTGACGAATCGGGAGATTCCTATCATCGCCGATAGTTTTGTCGATATGACATTCGGGACAGGCATGGTGAAGATCACTCCTGCCCATGATCCAAATGACTATCAATGTGGCAAGCGCCACAACCTGGCGGCCATCAATGTGCTTAATCCTGATGGGACCCTCAATGACAATTGTCCTGAAAAGTATCGTAATCTTCTTGCTGTCGATGCAAGAAAGCTGGTTGTGGCGGACTTGAGGGAATTAGGCGTTCTGGTCAAGGAGACAGACCATAAGCATGATGTCGGGCATTGCTATCGCTGCCATACTGTGGTGGAGCCTTATCTTTCCACCCAATGGTTTGTCCGCATGGAAGGTATGGCCAAGAAAGCTTTGGATGCCTGGAAAAATGATGAGATACATTTCTATCCCAAAAGATGGGAGAACACCTATACCCATTGGCTTGAGAATATCCATGATTGGTGCATCAGCCGCCAACTATGGTGGGGCCATCGCATCCCGGTATGGAATTGCGAGGATTGCCACGAGGTGATTGTAAGTCGTACGGACCCTACCGAATGCCCTCATTGCCATAGCCATAAAATTACTCAGGAAACCGATGTGCTGGACACTTGGTTCAGTTCTTGGCTCTGGCCTTTTTCCACTCTCGGCTGGCCTGAGAAGACTCCTGACCTTACGAAGTTCTTTCCGACGAATACATTGGTGACCGGATATGACATCATCTTCTTTTGGGTTTCCCGCATGATTATGGCGAGCCTCGAGTTTCTTGGGGAGGTCCCGTTCAAGGATATCTATATCACAGGTCTTGTGCGTGATAAACAGGGCAGGAAGATGAGCAAAAGCCTTGGCAATGGCATTGACCCGATAGAGGTAGTCGACCAATATGGCGCCGATGCCATGAAATTCACACTTGCCTACATGGCGACACAGGGACAGGATATCCTGATTGATATGGATAGTTTTCGGCTCGGGTCCCGTTTCGCCAACAAGATTTGGAATGCGGCTCGTTTCCTGCTGATGAATCTTGAAGGAGCAAGCCTTGTTGATGTCTCGACCATCCGGCTTGGGACATTGGACAAGTGGATATATTATAAACTGAATCTTGCTGTGAAGTGTACCAGGGAGGCCTTGGATAGTTACCGTTTCAATGATGGAGCCCAAGCCATCTATGACTTTTTTTGGAATGACTTTTGTGATTGGTATATTGAGTACAGCAAGCAGGGTTTGTATAGCACGGACCAGGATGTCCGTAATCGTACGGTGAGCCTGTTGCTGGACCTCCTTCAGGAATCGTTGAGGCTGATGCATCCCTTTGTCAGCTTCATCACTGAGGAGATATACGACCGGCTGCCTAATGCACAGGGCAGCCTGATAAACGCCAAGTATCCTGAGGTCCGTCCCGAGAGGAATTATGAGGACGAGGCTCTTGAAGTTGCGCGCATGCAGGAAGCTGTGGTCTCGTTACGTTCCGCACGCAGTGAGTTGCAGATACCTATTGATAAGAAGGTCCATGTAGTCATTCGCCCTGACAATGGTTTTGTAGCCACCTCCTTTTTCAAGGAAGAGCGGCATCTACTTTCCGTGTTTGCAAATGCCAGCACCTTGCTTATCGATGAGGAGCAGAAAGAGGATGTGAGCGGGGCTTTCCCTGTGGTAGGGACCGGTTACCAATCTTTTCTGTTTGTCAGGGAGGCGATCGATGTGCCCAAGGAAATCGAAAGGCTCTCAAGCGAGCTTCAGAAGACACGTGATGCTTTGTGCCAGACTATGAAGAAACTGTCCAATCCCCAATTTGTCGGGCATGCGAAAGCGGAGGCGATTGAAAAGGAAAAAGGCAAGAAGGCTGAGTTCGAGGAGAAAATCGAGAAGGGTACCGAGCACTTGGTGCTTCTCAGAAGTTTGCAATAATACCAGCCTGTGATAATCCCCAGGTTCCTTGTCCTGGGGATTGTCCTACGTCTCGGCTGGTTGTTTGTACTGTTTGGAGGCTTCTTTGAAGGTTATCCGAGGCAGTTTTTTTTCTTTCATCAGGACAGGAAATATATCTTTTTTACTTCCAAAATTCATTTTATTTCTTTTTTTTTGATAAATTATAGAGCCAATTCCAAAATGCTGAAGTACGTTTATAAATATTCAAGAACACCTGCATATCCATGCAAAGCATGATAAGAGTTGAGATCTTTTCTTATGCTCCCACTGATATTGGCATAACTTGCTACGG
>Ga0265294_10004647_pt1 | contig 17088 bp, 13 predicted proteins | sample MunlanPumphouse3_FD_192504 | JGI IMG/M metagenome (GOLD analysis project Ga0265294, IMG submission 192504) | Groundwater microbial communities from a municipal landfill in Southern Ontario, Canada - Pumphouse #3 | ecosystem: Environmental > Aquatic > Deep subsurface > Groundwater | place...
GAAGGGAAATGACATACAAATATATTAATTGTATCAATATTAAATAATATACCCTTAGCATATAATATGTCTCTAGTCGTTTGTTTCTTGGATAAGTAAACATTATAAAATGCACTATCTATAATCGTAAAATAAGTCCTATCATATAATAAAGCTACATCTATACCCCTTAAATCTGGTGATTCCTTATGTAAAATAGCATAATTTACAGAAGAAATTGAAGTTTTAGTTAAGAGATCCATTAAGACTCCACGATTTTCTACTTCTGCCATACCTATGAGCAAAGGATAAGTACTACCACCAGCTATTTTTAATGCGCGAGCCAAACTTAATAACTTATGATTATATCTAGCATTATTCCAATGCTTATAGCCTCCTGGAGTAAATTCTTCATCTTTTTTATCTATATCATCATGAGTGTCAAAAAGATTTTCCACATTATAAAAAACAATTCTATGCCTATCTTGCGAAAAACAAGATAAACAAATAAAAATAGATATTGTAAGAAATAAAAATTTCATTTTATTGAAAAATTTTTTATCCAAAGAATTTTATTATATCATTAACGTTAGCAAGAATAAATAAACCTAAAATAAATATCATTCCTAACATTTGAGCATATTCCATAAACTTTTCACCAGGTCTTCGATTCGTTACAACTTCGTAAAGAAGGAATAATACATGTCCCCCATCCAAAGCAGGAATCGGCAACATATTAACCACAGCAAGCATTATTGATATTAAAGCTGTGAGTCTCCAAAATACATGCCAATCCCAAACACCTGGAAAAATATTCCCAATAGACATAAAACCTCCAACAGATTTGTATGCAGATTCTTTATGATTAAATAATAATTTTAGCTGTTTTAAATAAGAACCTAATTGATCATATCCCATTGTTACTCCTGCCGGTATTGCAGCAAAAAAAGAATATTTCTTAGTTTTGAATTCAAAATCACCATTACTTGCATAATAAGCAACTCCCAATATTTCATTCTCTTTTAAATGGAATGTAAAATCTAAAGTATCTATGCCTCTCACAACTTTCATATTCATGTCGCCACCACGTCCTTTTTTTACAAGTTCATTTAATTCATCATAGAAATCAACATGAATATCATTTATAGCTATTAATTTATCTCCTTTTCGTACACCTGCATCATAAGCTGGTGAATAATCAGCAAAACTACCTATAGCTATTCCATCTTTCACCAATACTCTAGGTGCTATTAACATACGCATTTTTGTACTCTTTGAAGAAATGTCTAACAATGAAGCAACTAAAGTACTTGGTATTTTTAATACTTCTAATTTACCATTACGTTTTACTGTCATAGTTTTAGATTCATTCAAAAGAATATCAGGAATTATATTTGAAAAACGTTCGACAGGGACACTATCCAAAGCGTAAATAATATCCCCTTTTTGAACTCCCATATCCGTAAAGACAGAATCACACACCACCCCATAAGTTGCATTTTCAGCAGGTAAATAAGTTTCACCCCACGCAAACAACACCCCTATATAAATAACAAATGCCAATAATACATTAACCATTACACCTCCAAGCATAATAAGTAATCTTTGCCATGCAGGTTTTGCCCTAAATTCCCATGCCTGTGCTGGTTTTTTCATTTGATCTGTATCCATAGATTCATCTATCATACCTGCAATTTTAACATAACCTCCAAGTGGAAGCCAACCTATACCGTATTCTGTATCTCCTTTTTTAAACTTAAATAAGGAAAACCAAGGATCAAAAAACATATAAAATTTTTCAACTCTTGTTTTAAATAGTTTTGCGAAAAAGAAATGTCCGAATTCGTGAAGAATCACCAGTATAGACAAACTTAAAAGGAATTGTACAATCTTTATAAAAATTACCATATTATTATAATTATTTATTTTTTACTTTGTTTATTAAATCTAAAGCGACATCTCTACTTATCCTATCAGTCTCTATTATATCATTAAGATCTGGATTTTTTATATAATCTACTTTTAAAAGAGTTTCTTCTATTAAATCTGAAATTCCCAGAAATGATATTTCGTCCTTTAAAAACTTTGCCACAGCAATTTCATTTGCAGCATTTAACACCGCAGGTCTATTACCCCCATCTTTTAATACATCATAAGCTATATTCAAGTTTCTAAAAGTGTGTGTATCTGGTTTTGAAAAAGTAAAATTATTATATTTAGACCAATCAACTCGTTCTAAATTAGATAGGACTCTATTAGGAAATGTAAGTGCATATTGTATCGGTAGACGCATATCATGAACTCCAATCTGAGCCTTTATATTACCATCCTGAAACTGTACCATAGAATGCACCATAGATTGAGGATGTACTAAAACTTCAATCTGTTCGGGTTCTACACCAAATAACCATTTAGCTTCCATTACTTCAAATCCTTTATTCATAAGAGAAGCTGAATCTATTGTTACTTTTGCACCCATACTCCAAGTTGGATGTTTTAAAGCCGCACTAGCTTTTACACTAGCTAATTCATCTAATGTTTTTCCTAAGAATGGACCTCCTGAAGCTGTTAGAAGTATTTTTTCTATGGGAGAAGGTTCTCCAATAAGACATTGAAATATAGCCGAATGTTCAGAATCAACTGGCAGTATTTTTGCTCTATAATCATAAACTAACTTATTTATAAGTTGACCAGCAACTACCAAAGTTTCCTTATTTGCCAAAGCTATTATTTTACCAGCTTTTATCGCATTTACAGTTGGCAATAATCCACTATAACCTGTCATAGCAGTAACTACAACATCTATGGTTGACATGGTAACAACTTGTCCTATCGCTTCTGAACCAGCAAAAACTTTTATATCTTCATTGTACAATGCCTCTTTTAATTTTTTATAATGGATCTCATTTGCTATAACTATAGCATTAGGCTTAAATTTTAGAGCCTGTTTAATTAACAAATCCACATTATTATTGGCAGTTAAAACTTCTACACTAAAATTCTCAGGATAAGCTTCTATTACCTGTAAAGTCTGAGTTCCTATGGAACCAGTACTTCCTAATATAGCTATATTCTTTTTTTTATTATTCATTATATATTTCTATTTAAACTTTATAACTTCCTCTGGATCTATTGGATTTCCAGAACACCATAATTCGAAATGTAAATGAGGACCAGACGTCAGATCTCCAGTATTACCAACAATAGCTATAACCTCTCCACCTATTATGTACTCTCCTTCTTTTTTCATCAGAACAGAATTATGCTTATACACACTTATTATATTGTTAGCATGTTGTATAGCAATTACATATCCAGTTTTAAGAGTCCAATCAGAAAAAATTACTATCCCGTCCATAACAGCTTTTACTTCAGTATTTTTTTTTGCCACTATATCAACTCCATAATGCTGAATATTTTTTTCGAATTTTCTACTTATATAGCCACCATACACAGGATTAAAAAATTGTTTTATATCTTTATTTCCTTTACGAAGTCCAAATCCTAAATTAAATTTTTCTTTTTGCTCTATTTCATTTCTAAATTCAGATTCTACACTATCAATAGTAAAAGGTATTGTATCATACAAATTTTCTGTTGTATCAACATCAGGAATAGCGACCTCTAGAGTATCCTTATTTTCTATTTTTAGCATATATTTTATACTATTAATAAATTTGTCTCTTTTATTTAATTCCATCCTTAAAGAATCAATTTTAAGGACATTTGAGACTAACATAGGTCTTACACTTTTACTCGGATATCCAGGAATATATTCCTTTAAATCAGTAGTTGATATAATTAGAACTGTAAAAGATATTAGTAATACGCTTATTATAACAAAAATTGAAATAAAATGTAAAATTGAAATACGAAATTTTATTACCTCATCATCCGTTGAAAGATTTGAAATGGAACATTTATATCTTTGTCTTAATTTCCTGGATATTTTACTCATTAAATGCATAACTTATTCTTTGAAGTTCCAAAAATAGCTAAATAAAAGGAATTCAAAAAAGAAAATAGATATTTTATAAAAATACAGCTATTATTTTTCAAAATACTATATAATTGGGGATTTAAAAAAAATATTAACATATATATAACTTATTTAAATCTAATGTTATAAATTTGTAATTGATTATAATTAAAGTTTATGAAAATGTTTATGTAAAATAAAATAAGTAGTTTTGTATAACAATTACGAAGTACTCCTAAAAAACACTTCAAAGTTTTAATAGAAAAAAAATAAGAAAAATTAAAATATATAATTTAAATTTAACGTATGAAAAAATTATTTTTAACAGGTTTATTTTTTATTGCCATTATTATCAGTTCTTTTGCTCAAAGCGACAATGCAATAATACCTGAAAGTACTAAGGTAATCAAAGGTAAACTTAGTAATGGTCTTACTTATTATGTTAGACACAATGAGGAGCCTAAAGACAGAGCAAGTTTCTATATTATTCAAAATGTTGGTGCACTACTAGAAAATGACAATCAAAATGGTCTAGCACATTTTTTAGAACATATGTGTTTTAATGGTACCAAAAATTTCCCTAAGAAAGGAATTATAGAGACTATGGAAAGACATGGTGTCGCTTTTGGTAGAAACATAAATGCTTATACAGCTAAACAGAAAACGGTTTACAATATAAGTACTGTTCCTACAAAAGACAAACCTCTTCTTGATACATGCCTTATGGTTCTTCACGATTGGTCTCATAGTTTAAGCCTCGAATCAGAAGAAATAGACGCTGAAAGGGGTGTTATTTCTGAAGAATGGAGAACTAGAAGAACAGCTCAATTTAGAACATCTGCTCAAATTAGTCCAGTATTATTTAAAGGCTCTAAATACGCAATAAGAGACGTAATAGGGAGTTATGATATTATCAATAATTTTAAACCTGAAACAATTCGAGATTATTACCATAAATGGTATAGACCTGATTTACAAGCCATAGTCGTTGTTGGAGATTTTGACACTAAAGAAATGGTTGCTAAAATAAAAAAAATATTTGAAGATATTCCTGCCGCAGTAAATCCTGCATTACGTCCTTCATTTTCTATCCCAGAACATTCTGAAACATATTATGTATGCGCAACAGATAAAGAAAATACTACTTCTGCAGTATCAATAATAACCATACTTCCAGATAAAGATAATTATGTAGACTCAAAAACTTATGGTAGTATTAAAGCTAGCTTACTAAAATCTTTTTATAATTCTATGATTTCTAATCGTATGAGTGAGATTATGCTAAAAGAGAACCCTCCTTTTAAAGGTGGTAGTATTGGTTTTAGCAGTCTGGTACGTGACTATAGTTCTTATTCTATTTCAGCCCAGGCTAAACCTAATGAAGAAGCTATAGCTATTAAGACATCACTTGTTGAAAATGAAAGAGTTAAGAGATTCGGTTTTACTGAAGGTGAATTAAATAGAGTTAAGGTAAATATAATGGCTCAACTTGAAGCTGGTCTTAAACAAGTAGATAAAATAGCTAGTGATGATTATATTGACGATATAATGGGAAATTTCCTTGAAAAAGACCCTATTATTGAGTATAAGGTATATTATGATTATATTAAAAATATACTTCCAAAAATAACTGTTGCAGATGTAAATAATATTGCAAAGATAGGCAATGTTAAAAAGAACAGAACTATTATTGTTACTGGTCCTACTAATGTCAAACACATAACAAAGGCAGAAGTTGAGAAAATAATACTAGATGTTGAAAATGACAAATCAATATTAGCATATAAAGATCAGGCAAGTTCTGGTAGTTTCTTTAAGGAAAACTTAGTTGGAGGTAAAATAATTAAAACAAATCCTTTAACAGAATTTGGCGCAGTAGAATGGACTTTATCAAACGGTGCTAAAGTTGTTTATAAAAAAGCTGATTATGAAAAAGATCAAGTATCTATGATTGCCTATAGTGAAGGAGGTACTTCTCTTTTTGATAAAGATATGTTACCTGCAGCAAGTAATGCTTCAAGTTTTACAAGTGCATTTGGACTAGGAAATTATAATAGTTTAGAACTTAAAAAAGCTCTTACTGGTAAAATGGCTTCCGTAAATGTAAATATTTCTGATAGGTCTGAAAGTATTTCTGGATCTTCCATTACAAAAGATGCTGAAACTATGTTCCAACTTATGTATCTTAGATTTACTCAACCTAGATTTGATAAGGTATTATATAAATCTATTATGTCTAGAAACTATGGTATGTTACCAGCTTTAAAGAATGATCCTAAAAAGATTATGCAAGATTCTATACAGAGGATAATGGCCAATTATAACCCTAGAGTTCAACTTTTCAACAAAGAATATTTAGATAAATTAACTCTAGAAAATATAGAAAAAGTTTATAAAGATAGAATTAAAGATGCCAGTGACTTTACTTTCTTTATTGTTGGAGATATAAATGAAGATGTATTACTACCTTTAGTTGAAAAATATATAGGTTCTTTAAAATCTGAAAATCGTAAAGAAACATGGAAAGACAATCATATTAGAACTCCTAAAGGTAAAATTGTTAAAAATATTGAATTAGCATTAACTACTCCCAAAACTTCAGTAATTACAGTATTTAATAAGGAGATGAAAATTACACGTCATAACACAATATGTTTCTCTATATTAAAGGCCGTATTAGATTTTAGATATACAGCTAGTTTACGTGAAAAAGAAGGTGGAACATATGGAGTAGGAGTTCAAGCCTCAACTTCTAAAAAACCTATTAACAAATACACTTTAGTCACTCAATTTGACTGTCAACCTCAAAAAGCAGATCATCTTGAAACTCTCATATTTAAGGGTATTGACGAAATAATTAAAGATGGTGTTACAGTGGAAGAAATAAGTAAGAGTGTTAAGAATCAAATAAAAAATCATGAACAAGCTCTTCCTCATAATTCTTATTGGATGAGCGTACTAACGTCTTATTATATTGACGATGTAGATATAACAGATCCTAAATATTTTGATAAGATAATAAACGAAATAAGTCCTAAAGATATTCAAAAATTTGCTAAAAAATTCTTTAACAAAGCAGATACTTTAGAAATATTTTTTAGACCTAAAAAATAAAGATTAATATATCAAATAAAAAGGCGACATTTAAACGTCGCTTTTTTTTCCTTTGTAAGCATACGATACAAACAAGGACTTTGAGCATAAAGAACAGGATATTTTTCTTGTTCCGTAGCTTCCCACAAAGCAGCTGCAAATACAACTGGAGCAACTGGTGGTAAAATCATTTCTCCTCAAAGTATTGCTATTGCCACTTCTGCATGTGATCAACAAGGTCAGGAAGGAAATATTTTATTGGCAGCCCTTCCTTATACTGGAATTTATATAGTTATAACTGGTCTTATGGTATATTTATTTGCATAGACACATTAATACAGATATAGACATACAGACATACAGACATATAAAAACGATTGTGACTGTTATAATTTTAATACAATTACAGCCAATTCGTATACATTGAGCCCAAAGCCCATAATAAGACCTTTACAGACAGGTGTTAAATACGAGGTATGTCTATACGGCTCTCTACCTGCAACATTAGATATATGTACTTCAATACAAGGAGTCGTTACAGCAGAAATAGCGTCAGCTATAGCAATTGAAGTATGAGCATAAGCTCCGGCATTAAAAATCATTCCATCATAACTATAACCATATTCATGAATCTTATTTATTAACTCTCCCTCTATATTAGACTGAAAATAAGTAAAATTCACTCCAGTATATTTTTCTTTTAGAGTTATTAAATAATCTTCAAAGGAAGATGTACCATATATTATAGGTTCTCTCTTGCCTAACAAATTTAAATTAGGTCCATTTAATATTAAGATATTCATAATTTTAAAATTTTAGTTATTACTCCTTTTATAACAAATATAAACACTGTATACTATAGAACCACAAAAATAAGTAAAATAGTTATAAATTTATAGTTTTTATAAAAATAATAACAATAAAGACATAGCATTGAGCACTTTATACATTTGCAATATTATATTGTTTAATGATATTATTATTATTTTTATATTAATTCTTATTTATCATTCATAACTTTGAATTATCAAAATGTCTAAAACTTATATAACAAGGTGATTATCATCATATAAATAACATAAGAACTTTTAAAAGGGAATATTAACATTATAATGTTGTATATGTTTTTATAATATATAATATTTACATTATATATAATCATATATTTTATTAACCATAAGTTAATGACAGCTTATAGTAGATAATTTATGTTAAAAGTTACATATTTGACAAAAAAAAATATTAAAAGTAAATAATTCCTCACATAAATTTTATATCTTTACAAAATTATTTAGATAGTCTAATATAAATAAATATGTTATATATTTAAATAATAAAACACATAAATTAAATTTTACAAAAATTATTAGTATGACTTGGGAAAACACAATAGAAAGTTACAAAACATTCTTAATTTTAGAAAAATCACTCTCAATAAACTCAGTTGATGCCTATTTAAACGATATCAAAAAATTGACAAAATTCTGTAACGAAAAATTCGACGTAAAAACACCAGATAAGGTGACTTACGAGATATTAAAAGATTATATGCGTACTGTAAACGAACAAGGTGTCACGGCTAGAACACAAGCTAGATGTTTATCAAGTATAAGATCCTTATTCAAATTTCTTGTTTATGACGAACAATTAAAAACAAATCCTACTGCATTACTAGAATCTCCAAAAGTTGGAAGAAAACTTCCAGAAATATTGACAGTAGAAGAAATTGATTCCATGGAAAATGCCGTTGAAATGTTTAAGCCAGAAGGACAAAGGAATAAAGCTATTATAGAAATTTTGTACTCATGCGGTTTGAGAGTTTCAGAGCTAATAGATTGTAAATTATCTAATATTAACTTTAGAACTAATGTAGTTACTGTAGATGGTAAAGGCAATAAACAACGTATGATTCCATTAAGCAAAAAAGCTAAAGCTGAAATCAAACAATATTTTAAGGTTTACAGAGATTATCTTGAAATTCCTGAAGTAAATAAAGATATTGTATTTCTTAATAAAAAAGGAGCTCCTCTTTCAAGAGTAATGGTATTTAATATTATTAAACACCTTGCAAAACGTGCTGGTATAACAAAAAATGTTTCTCCTCATACTTTTAGACATTCATTTGCTTCTCATCTTGTCAATGGTGGTGCTGATTTAAGAGTTGTTCAAGATATGTTGGGACATGAATCTATACTTACAACAGAGATTTATACTCATTTAGATAATAATACCCTTCGTGATGCAGTAAGTAAATATCATCCAAGATCTGCTGCTCAGTCAAATGAGGATTAAATAATAATTTATTATATCAAAACTAGCTATATTTTAATAAAGTCGATTTCAATGTAAATTAGATTTTATTGAAATATAGTTTTTTATTGATAAAAAAGTTAAACGTATGAAAAACGCTGAAATTTTAAAAGGATTAGACTCTCCTAATCAGGAACTAATTAAAAGTACCCTTGAAGAAATTAAAAACAATGGAGATACCTCTATGATTTCATCATTATTAGATTATATTGAAACTAGCAATGATGATGACAAAAAAGAGTCCATTATTTCTCTACTTTCCGATATAAAAAGAACGGAGATACGTGAAAAAATTATTGAAAAAATAAAATCTACTAAAGATACAAACTTACAAATAGCACTTTTGAGAGTTTGTTGGGAATCTCCTGTCGATTTTTCTTCTTATTACTCATTTTTTACAGAATTGTTTGCTAATAATAATTTTATGATAGCCTTCGAGGCACATACTAATATAGACGAGATATTAGTTTCTCTTAATTCTAATCAAAGAAGTGAGATAAAAGATAGTCTATTAAAATTCGAACTCTCAGAAGAAAAAAAACATCTCATAAACGATATTATTTATAAAATAGATAATTTTATAGAAGATGCTGTAGTTGAAGACTCTTTTATAGAAGATACTGTTATAGAGTCTGCCTCAAAAGATACTGTTATAGAAGAAGCTATTGCTAAAGATAGTATAAAAAAAGAGGACTGATAATAAAAAACTAGAATTATTCGAGACTGAAAATATTCATTTAAATTCTTTATAGACTTATCAAATTGAATTAAAAACTGCTTAAATAACATTATGTTATTTAAGCAGTTTTTAATATATATAATCTATTTAATGCCCTAAATTTAAGATAAATTATTTTTAGACCTTCTTTTTTAAAGCATTAAAGATTTTCACAGTCTCTACAGCTTCTTTAACATCATGTACACGTAAAATACTTGTACCTTTCAAAAGAGCTATGGTATTAAGCACTGTCGTCCCATTTAATGAATCTTTAGGAGTTCCTCCTAATAGTTTAAAGATCATACTCTTTCGGGAAATTCCTGTTAAAATAGGAAAACCAAATTCCTCAAATTCATCCATTTTATTCATTAAATCATAATTGTTTTCTAAAGTTTTTCCAAAACCAAAACCCAAATCTATAATAAGATTGTCAAAACCCTTATCTTTTAATATTTTTATCCTTTTTGTAAAAAACTGTTTTACCTCTAGGCATACATTGTCATAATGAGGATTATTTTGCATTGAATGAGGTTCACCTTTAATATGCATCATAATATAAGGTAGAGAAGACAAGGCCAGATAATCATACATATTATCATCTAAAGTTCCTCCAGATATATCATTTATAATAATTGGACCCAAACAATCATTTACTTCTTTAGCTACCTTAGATCTAAAAGTATCTATAGATATAATAGCCTTAGGATAATATTTTCTAATTAACTCTATGGCAAATAAAGTCCTAGAAAGTTCTTCTTTTTCATCAACGAAATTAGCTCCAGGTCTAGTCGAATAAGATCCTACATCAATAATATCTGCTCCTTCATCAAATATTTGATCTATTCTTTTTTTTATCGCAATTTCACTTAAATATTTTCCTCCATCGTAAAAAGAATCTGGAGTTATATTTAATATTCCCATGATTAAAGGTTTACTTAAATCAATGATTTTTCCATTTAAAATAGGAAATTTATGCATAGTATTATTATTTTAATAGTTTTATTGAATATTTAAGCACAAAATAACAATTTGTTTTCATTTTTCATAAAGTTATAGTAATTTTATCACAAATTTATTTTTCACATTATACAATAGAGATGTCCAAGACTAATGAACAATTTGAAGAGGTCATAAATATATGTAATGATATTTTCTCAAAGAAGATGCACGACTATGGAACTGCATGGAGAATTTTGAGAACAACGTCAATTACAGACCAAATATATATCAAAGCCAACAGAATAAGAAGTATAGAAATAAAAGGAGAAACCAAAATAGGCGAAGGAATATTTCCGGAATTTATAGGAATTATTAACTATGCTTCCATGGGATTAATTCAACTGGAATTGGGTCCCACAGAAGATTTAGAAGATAATGAAAAGATACATGCTTTATATCTATCCTATTTACATAATGCTAAAAGTCTAATGATGGATAAAAATCATGATTACGATGAAGCTTGGAGAAATATGAGAATTAGTTCTTATACAGATTTAATCTTAATGAAAATTAAAAGGACAAAACAGATAGAAAATCATCATGGAAAGAACTTAATTTCTGAGGGCATAGATGCAAATTATTATGATATGATTAATTATTCTGTTTTTGCTCTCATCAGAATGTTAGAAAAAAGTGAAGGTAAAACAGTAAATAGTGAAAAATATTAAACGTATGAAAATATTAAACAACTTAAGTAGACTTCTTATTGGATGCATATTCTTATACTCAGGCTTTATAAAAGGTATTGATCCATTAGGTTTTTTATATAAATTTAGTGATTATTGTGAAGCATTGGGAGTTCCACATTTTAATATATTATCTCTTGTACTCGTTATTCTAATAAGTACTCTTGAATTTTTAATAGGAATTAGTTTAATCTTAAACATAAAAACCAAATGGTCCTTATCATGGGCTATGATATTAACTATAATATTTATACCTATAACATTATGGATAGCTATCACAGATAAAGTTATAAATTGTGGATGCTTTGGAGATGCAATATATTTCACAAATTGGGAAAGTTTTATCAAAAATATCATTATAATTCTTATACTTATTCCAGCATTTTTAGTTCGTAAAAAATTCAAATCTCCATTTAATGTTTTGGAGGAAAGTTTTATGTACCCTTTGTGTGCCGTATTCATGATACTAATAGAAATACATAGCCTTAATCATTTACCTTTTATTGACTTTAGTTCTTATGCAATAGGAAATGATATAAACGAAGAAATAGAGAAAAATAATTCTAACAATATTAGAACATTATTAGAATATGAAAATATTAACACGGGTGAAATAAAAGATTTTGAATTAGATAATTATCCTTGGAAAGATTCTCTAAATTGGAAATTTATTCAGCAAAAGAACATTTCTATATCAGGGGAAAAGCCCCCTATTAATTTTACAATTATACATCCTACACTAGGAAACATAAGTCATAAATTACTATCAGATAAAAATCTTACCTTTTTATACATTGCGAGGAATTTAGATAAAGCAAAATATAGACTTAGGGTTAATGACCTAATAAACTATTCTTTTGAGCATAATATTAATTTTTATGGAGTAACAGCTTCAGACGAGAAAAGTATATATAGATTTAAGATAAAAAATAATATAAATTTTGATTTTTGTACAATGGATGGTACTGAAATTAAGACTATCATAAGATCTAATTCTGGACTTCTATTATTAAACAATGGTATAATTATTGATAAATGGTCGAGTAAGGATATCCCCAGATTAGAAGATTTACAAGATGTAAATCCATTATCCTATAGCATTAAACACAAGGAATATTTACTTAATTCCTTCAGACTTAAACTTCTTATACTTATTTTTATTACATTCTTATTATTATATTTATTAAGAAAGTATAGGAAAAAATAAATTAACACACCCGAGGATTAATCCTCAATAACAAAAAATTATCATGAGAAAAAAAATTGTAGCAGGAAACTGGAAAATGAACATGAATTTTCAAGAAGGTATAGAACTTGCAAAAAGTGTAAATGATAGCGTAAAAGCTGCTAATATAACAAATGTTGGAGTTATTATAGCTACTCCTTATATACATTTAGCAGAAGCTAATAAAGTTTGTGATTCTAATTTTGTCCAAGTAGCAGCCGAAAATTGTGCCGCAGAATCCAAGGGAGCCTTTACAGGTGAGATTTCTGCTTCTATGATAGCATCAACAGGATGTAAATATGTAATCTTAGGTCACTCTGAAAGAAGAAATTACTATGGAGAAACTGATGAGATATTGGTCAAGAAAGTGGCTTTAGCTTTAGAAAACAAACTTGATATTATCTTTTGTATAGGTGAAAATCTTGAAGAAAGAGAGGCTGGAAAACATTTTTCAGTTGTAGAATCACAACTCATAAACGGATTATTCAATCTTTTAGAAACAGAGTTTTCTCACATTATTCTAGCTTACGAACCAGTTTGGGCTATCGGTACAGGCAAAACAGCTAGTGCGGAACAAGCTGAAGAAATGCATAAATTCCTTCGTAACGTTGTAGAAAAGAAATACGGTAAAAATATAGCTGAAGATACAACTATTCTTTATGGTGGAAGTTGCAAACCTTCAAATGCTGCTGAAATTTTTACTAAAGTAAATGTGGATGGTGGTCTTATTGGGGGTGCTGCATTAAAAGCATCAGATTTCCAAGCTATTATTAATGCAAGAGGATAGTTTATCCCACATAGTATAGCAAATCTTACTATTTACAAAATTATAAAAAAAGGATGGCGAGCTTATTGTTACACAAAAATATAGCAATTATGACCCTAAGGATAAATAATTTTTAAGCTATAGGTTTACTCAACTTTCATAAATATAGTTGACTTAATTAAAAATAATGCCTGACAAAATATTTTGTCAGGCATTATTTTTATCTTCTTATTTCTACTTCAAAGCTAAATATAGTTAATTTAAGCAGAATACTTATCTTACATATTATACAAGATAATATTTTACAAGATAATTTTATTTTATCATGGAATCTAGAAAAGTCGTCTCTGGATATTCAATCTCAACATCTATGATAGTATTATCTTCTTTTACTAATTTATACACAGGATTAATAAAACCAGAATAAGGAGCCTGATTCAGTTTTTTATATCTATTTAGAACTTCTGTATGCAATTTATAATCAACCTTTACACCATAATCTTCTACCATTTCTTTAGCTGCTTTATAATCTCCTTCAGACTTAATTCTTTGTATTTCAGCTAACATATCCCCAAATAATGTCCTCAATTTATTGAAGTCATTAATCTTAAAGAAAGTACTTCCATTTTTCTCTATGCGCTCAATTACATTATCCTTTTTCCCTTTATCAAAAACATAAGCAGCAATCAACTGTCGATTTCGCATATGGGATTCTTCTAAGTCCTTACCTTTCTGTATTCTGGTAAGTTGCACCATTAGACCACTACGTATATAACTAGAATATTCAGCCTTTCCCACATCTAAGGTTGATATAAGTCCCAATTCTACCAATTTAGGATCCATAAGATAATAAAGGGCAAATAAATCAGCTCTCGCTTCCTCTATAGTAGAACCATAACTTTTTAAAGCATCCTGAGATACACCATCAAGCAATTTACCAGAACCATGTCCCAAACATTCGTGTAAATCTGTATGAAGATTATCTGCCTGATAAGCATATTTTTTACATAATTCTATTTCTTCATCATCAAAAGCAAATTCCTTAAGCACTCCACTATTTAAAGAAGCCTGATGATATGCATAAGTAATATTATCAAGTGTTACAGACTTACTGCCATGTCTCTCTCTTATCCATTCTGCATTTGGCAAATTAATTCCTATGGGAGTATAAGGGAAACAATCTCCACCCAGCATTGCTACTTGCATTACTTTAGCAGAAATTCCTTTTACTTCTGATTTTTTAAATTTATCAGCCACTGGAGAATTTTTCTCAAACCACAAAGCGTTTTTAGCTATAATATTTGTCCTCTCACAAGCTTCATTATCTACAATTTCAACCACAGATTCCCAACTTCCTTTGTATCCTAAAGCATCTCCATAAACTTCTATAAATCCATTTATAAAATCTATTGGAGAATTATTATCCTTTAGCCATTCTATAGAATATTTATCAAACAAACTAGGATCTCCTGTTCTATAATAATCTAATAAAAATTGCATTGAAATTTTCTGATGCTCACTATGAGCATAAGGTAAAGCTTTACGAAGATAGAATACTACTTTCTCGAGATATTTGCTATATTTACCTCCTACTTTCCAAACTTCTTCTATTAATTTATTATCTTCTTTTGTTTGACTATCTTCACTTAATTCATTCTCTTCATTTAATTTATTTTTTTCTTTTACAAGAGTTGAATTAAGAGGATGTTTACCTTCCATATCTTTATAGAATTCTTCAACTTCACTTTGATTTATATCCACGTAATAATTATTGGCAGAAGAAGTTATTAAATCCCCTTTTCCTCCTAGTACAACACGTTTTTGCATATAATCAGCATCAAATAATATTTTCTTCAATTCTCTAAGCTTATTTGACTCTCCAACATCTTCTAATAGAGTTTTAAAATACGATATTGTGACATTTAAAATAAACTTATCCATAGAATAGTGATGATGCATACCATTTGCAAAAAGAAATTTTTTGGAAAACAATTCAAATTTCTTAAAATTTTCAGTTTCTCTATCTCCTGAATAGAATTTAAGAATTTTGATTATTACATCCTTAATTCTCAAATTATAGATATTATTTTGATCTATTAATATATCTTGCCCAGCAGTTGCAGCCTTACTTAAGTAATAAACCATAAGTTTATCGTTTAAAGATAAACTCTTAAATGCTGGAACGTGGTATCTTAAAATCCTAATATCGTCAAACTGTTCAACAATATATTTTTCTTCATTTTCTATTATTTCTGACATATTTTAAAACTTTTTGAAATTCTATTATTTTTTTGATATACTACTAGCACAATTTTCTCCATCCATTGCTGATGAAATAATTCCACCAGAATATCCAGCTCCTTCACCACAAGGATAAAGACCAGATATTTCTTCATGTTCAAAACTTTCTTTTCCTCGAGGGATTCTCAAAGGTGAAGAAGTTCGAGTCTCGACTCCTACAAAAAGTGCATTTGGGGAAATAAATCCTCTAGAACGCCTTCCATAAGTGTTAAGACCTTCTCTTATTCTACTTGAAAGTATACAAGGAAACCAGTTTGATATAAAAGAGGAATTTACACCTGGCTTGTAAGATGAAACTGGTAAATTAGTACTCTCTTTATTATCTAGAAAATCTATCATCTTTTGAGCTGGTGCATAAAGATGTTCACCACCCTCTTTCCAAGCTTGTTTTTCTAGCTCTTCTTGAAATTCTAAGGCTGCAAATAAGCCATTATAGCCCATAGATTTAAGTTCATCATCACCTACACTAGTAACTATAGCCGAATTAGCCCACTTTGTGTTTCTACCTGAAGAAGACATACCATTTACCACTTGTTGCATACTATCAGTGGCTGCTGGAACGATGACTCCCCCTGGACACATACAAAAAGAGTAAACACCTCTTCCATTTACCTTTTGTGCAAAACTGTATTCTGCAGCAGGTAAATATTCACTACGTTCTTTGCTACTATGATATTGTATACTATCTATTTCTTTTTGGGGATGTTCAAGTCTTAAACCTATTGCTATCTCTTTATTTAACATTAAGACCTTTCTTTTATAAAGTATTTTATAAATATCTCTGGCTGAATGTCCGGTTGCAAGTATAACATTATTAGCTAAAAACTCAGTATCATTAGCAATTACACCTATTATTCTATTATTTTCTATTAATAAATCTTCAACTTTACTATTAAAATGTACTTCTCCACCATATTTTAGGATAGTTTTACGCATATTAGCAATAATTGCTGGTAACTTATCTGTACCCAAATGAGGATGAGAATCTACTAATATACTTTCATTAGCACCATGATAAATGAGTATTTCCAT
>Ga0265294_10004649_pt1 | contig 17079 bp, 15 predicted proteins | sample MunlanPumphouse3_FD_192504 | JGI IMG/M metagenome (GOLD analysis project Ga0265294, IMG submission 192504) | Groundwater microbial communities from a municipal landfill in Southern Ontario, Canada - Pumphouse #3 | ecosystem: Environmental > Aquatic > Deep subsurface > Groundwater | place...
TTTTTGGCTAAACCTGAAAACGGCTATAGTGCTGAATTACAACCATATACAGGATTAGCAATTTGGCCGAAATGGCTAAAAAACGCCTGTTTTTGGGGGTAAAAAATAGCCAAATGGTAAAGATCGGATAATTCTTTATAATAGACTTTATAGTGGTTTATGTATCATTTTTATTTAAGGGCTGCCTCATGTAAGGCAGCCTTTTCAATATAAATTCAGCCCATTCACAATAAAGAAAAATTGTTCTTTCCTTAATCAGTAATTTGGAGCCTTTGATTGAGAGTGTTGACATAAGTCTTAAAAAAAATTCTGGTTCTGTAAGATGCTCCAATAGCCAGAAATACCTGAACCCAATAGTATAAGATATAAAAATTATGATAAATCAGCTCTGAATATATTACTGCATAGTTACTAATCATGAAAGCTATGACAGCAAGTATAGCATACAAGTAAGCAGCTCTTAAGCATATTTGTTCTAATTTATCTTTCCAGTTTTTCATTAAAAGAATATATCCTTCCCAGGGTATGGACAATACGAGTATGATAACACTCCATCTCCAATCGAAAGGAATGATATTTGGTTTGAGCATTGAAAGAATAGGAATCAAACTACCAATTATGATGTGCAAAATCCAGTCGATAATGAATAAATTGTTTTTAGAATTTTTCATAACATCCCTAAATAATTAACGAACCAAGGTTAAATTGAATATTACCAATGTACGTGAATATACCAGCATACGAGATATGATGCAGAACAAGTCCCATTACCCAAGGCACCAAGTCCTACATGAAATGGATAGACCCAATCAAATGCTTGATCAGCCCAAAAGGCACCAATCACATGGTTACGTAATGGGATAGAATTTGAAGAATATCGACCGAAAGCAGTAATATAATCAGGTATTAAAATTGCTGAACTACGAGCAATACCAATCATCTGTGCCATTTTTTCTGCACATTCTTCAGTTGGATATGAGCAAGATGCCATATAGGCTAAATTGGCATTAAGGATCTCTAGTGCATCATCATAGCCCTTAGAATCGAAGTTATCACCAAATTCAGCAATGTATTCGTCCAGTTCTGCATATATTGGACCCAAAACGGGATCATCATAATCCCTGCCTCCTACTGCTCTATATATATCGGCCAAACTATCAGGATGTTCAATATAATACTTGCCATCATCCAAATTGAATGACGCATCATTGATTTCGTCAATTCTTTCAGCATATGCGTCAAGGTCCTGCTGATATTGTAAGTAGTTTGCCGCTATATCTAACATTGCTTCATTTCGTTTTTCTACTTCATCATCCGTAAAATATGTCTCGTTATTAGCTCTCTTGTTATCTACTATTTCCATGATACATTCGTTAGTTAACATTTCCGTGACTGCATATGTATGCAAGTCTTCAAAAATATTTATCATCTCTGGATCAACAGAATAATTAGCTTTTAGTCCATTGATGTTAGATACCACATTCTTGTTCTGACAGGAAAATAGGATCAAAACAACGAGACACGTGACAAGTAAGATGTTTTTTTTGAATAGTGCATTTTTCCTCCATTTTATTTGGTTGAAGCATATGTTGTGCACTTATTAACATATGCTACTTTCTATTCATACTTAGTTCTATGCTATGAATGCATAAGAGACCTTCTTAGAATTTATGTCAAGATTTATTTTCATTTGCATTCCCCCATTTTTTAATCCAGCCTGATTTTCATCTGCCATCTATCGCGGGTTTCTTGGATGTTTGGTCTTCGTCGGTACTGCACGATGAGCATTAAGCAAGTAGCAACAACATCGCAGATTCTATAGTAGCAGAACTCCATGACCTTGTATCTGTCGGACTTTTTGTAGATGATCAGTTTGGGAAAGCCAATAGCCAAAATGTGAATGTGGTCTTTGAGCTTGTATATGAAGTAAACTGCCAATGCCATAAAGCCATTTAGGTTTTTCATTCCCCGATATGTTTTCAGGCGCATACCCTCCCATTTCATGCTTTGTTTTACCTAACGATGTACCTCTTCCACAGCCCACCGCCGTCTGTATGTATCGATCGCTCTGGCAATGACTTCCTTCTCTGGCATGTGGGGATCGTCGAAATCACATAGCAGGTAAAAGTCCTTGCCTTTTCGAGAGCCATCGCGGTACTTGCGTACAACAACCAGGCTTATCTCCACGCTACTTGCTTTTTTGCTCGGATGATCATCCGTTCGCACGCCAATTCTGCGTGTAGCACAATGAAATTCCTCATTTTTCCGTAAACCGGGCAGCTTATACTTGAACTTCATCTTATCAACTTCTTCCTTGAAGTTCTTCTCTACTATACCCTCCTTGATGGCTCTAAGCCCCATGCCTCGAATGACGAAAGAAACTCCATTATCAACCATGAAACCGATCAATTTGCGGTCGTCATAGCCACGATCAAAAACATATGTGCCATTGTTACGAAAGGCTATTTGCTGATTCACAATCTTGTCTTGCAGGACTTGCTTGGCCGAATCCGGCTCAATACTTGGCGCAAAAAGTATACTACTGGCAGGCAATAAGCTATAGCCATCTTGTTTGGTAAGCAAGGCGAATATATTCATCAGCAAATAACCATTTGTCGACTTGGACTCACTGCCATTATGAACCTTTCCACACCCTTCCATGCTCTTCGCATATGGTTTGGCAATATCACTATCATCCACAATAAACAAAGTATCATCTGTTACCTGTGGGCGGATCAAGTCAGTCAGAAAATCCTCGATATCTTCAGCCAGGTTTGCTCTTCGTATGTTACAGTATAGGCGTTCACTGGTTTTCTTGGTACTGGTGTTATCCTGGATAAACTTAGCTATGTTATGAAGTGATGGCTCCCCTGTACCGCAGATCCCCATCAGCATATCTTTGAAGAAACTCCTAACCGGTTTATGATACCCTTGGCTAACTCTTTTGCTGAATTCTGATAATTTTGCTTGCACGAAACTGCGGGTTTGATTTTGTTGCTCGTTCATGGTGATGGTCTCCTTTTTTGCTTTTGATGATTCAAAGATTGAGCCACCGCCTTTTTTGTAAAGTACTTTCTTTCAATTGTTTAAACTACGTTTAGGCCTCCAAAATACTTATCCACAGGGGTAGATTTTGCGTTAGGCAAGCGATTTTGGTGACAATAACACAAAAGCTCGGCAAAACCCCATAAAAGTGCCAAAATCAAGCTCTAATGCCGGTTTAACGCAGGATTTTTCACTACAAAGTCTCACCCAAACCTGCAAATGAGTATCAACTGTCACAGTGGTCGTAAGGCTTTATGAACTGGGGAGATATATAGGACTGGCTTCGGAAATTGTCACAGTGCCTTTTGGACGTTTCTGGACGTTTCTGTATCACCAATACTGCAAATATGCGCTGTTTTTAGACTGGTTTCAGATCATCAGATTTTTGGGAGAGGTCATCAGATTTGGGGGACTCGCAACTGAAGTGCCAGGGGGCCGATCATGGTTAGCGAGTCAGTCTGATCTGAGTCTATAATAACAACCCGAAAGTCTTTATTGAGTGGTTGGAGGATCACTCCCTTGCGAGTCTCATCGTACTGTATCCTTTTCAGGGTAATGCCTCCCTCGAATCTGACCGCACAGATTTTACCATCCGTGTTCGACCAATCATACTGCTTTTTAATCAGCACAATGTCCTCATGGAGTATCTGTGGTTCCATACTGGCACCGTTAACTCTGAAGGCAATGTAGGAGTCCGTACCATAAGGAAGATACCGGGTTGGGACTTCGACAGAATCCGCTGGAACATAGTCGTCTCTCACATCAACTGGTTCTCCGGCGGAAATTTCCGCCACGATCGGGAACATTGAAGTGCGCACGTAAGTTCTATCAAAATCATTCACTAAGGTGGGTTTGCCATCGATGACCTGAACCTTCTTGGTGGTCGTGATGTCGGCTCCGAGTTCCCAGGGAGCTTGGATGAACATGCTACCTTCGGCTCTCAACAACCAGTTCACATTGATCCCGTTTTCGACTAGTTTCGCCAGGAACTCAGGGTCGGGATAACGGGTATTACCCTTGTATCTCGCCATAGAATTGGTAGAGATACCAAACTTTTTTTCAAATTCATAATTCTTCAAATGCAATGCTTTTACCAGCATTCCGAGCCTTGTTCCGATGTCTTCTGCCTTCATTTCTCCCCCTTTGGGGCATCTTTAGTCTTGACACTGCCCCTATAGGTATTATTGTGTATCTGTGAACAATGTAAATGCCCAGTCAGTTCACGTCAAGAACTAAATTTTATAGTGTGTTTCGGCGGCGGATTTTTCCGGCGGTCTCAGAAGTTTTTCAAGTAGTGCCGATTCTGGCAGAAAGGACTTCCCAAGTTATTGCAGGTCAGTTATGTAGAGACCAACAATAATATGAGGGAGGCGCTTATGAAAGCGACTACTTACGAGACCAGAGAACAGGTGGTGAAGACAGACCACTGTGACAATTACGGCACTGCGACAATTGTCACAGTGGTGCCAAATCAAACGACCCCTGCGACAATTAGAAAACCGGTAATTGTCACAGTGCTCTTAGCAACATCCAAAGATTATCCGAAGAGGCTGAAAATGAGCAGACGCAAGATCAAGGCGGTCTGGTTGACCGTCGAGCGAGTGGCAGAGTTGATGAACTGTTCCACCCGGACAGTATGGAGATACGTAACGAGCCATCAGATCAAAGTACATAAACAGCAGATTCAGTTAGGCAGCAGCAAGGTGATCAAGTCCTTTCTGCTGACCGAGACGGATATCCTGATGAAGGAGATGGCTGATTGTGAGCTTAAGGGTATAATACCCGGCAAGTTCATCGAGAAGGCTATCGAGGTGGATGGTAAGAACCTGAACAGTGCTTTGATCTATCAATATGCAGAAAATATATCAAAGGAGGGAGGCTACTATGGAGCCCTATGATTTTACAATAGAGGAATATGGAAAGTGGCTGGATGAGGAAGTTCCTAACCGGAAACGCATGCCCTTACTCTGCGACATGCATATCCACAAGGGCAGGAAGCCTAAGAATATTGCTTCAGCATTCCAGACCAGTGCAGTAGAATCCGAAACCACAAATAATGAAGGACTGCCTGCGGTTATTCCAAGGATAGAACAACAAGCCGACTTCAAACTGGATGATCGAATTGATGATCTGCCTGAAGAGCTGCCGGACAATCTACCGGCTCTCTATAATCGGGAAGGTTACATCGACTTCAGTCCCCGGGAGTGCCTACCACTTAAGTATGATGCGGAAGCCAGGCTTCTCGGTCACTTCTGCACTCTGGTCATACGTAGACTGCAAGACTGTGAGTCCAAGGTTGAAGAGTGGAAGCAGATTGTGATTGATTACAATAACGGCAGTCTGTCTTCTGAGTTGTATCGGATGCGGGGAGAACGCAAAGAACGTGCCCTACGCACCTGGATCGACCTCTATATCCAGACTGAACGGGACATGTATGCTCTGCTGCATGGGAATAAGAATACCACTCGCCAGCGTAAGATAAACGAACTGGAAGGCAAGATACTCCTCAGCATCCTGCTGCATCCTAATAGAATCACCATCGGAAGTGCTATTACTATGCTCAAGGCTCAAGCCCGGATGGGACAGTATGATTCGCCATCCAGTAAACCGACTCTCAGACGCTGGTGTGAAGACTGGCGAAACGATAACCTGGCAATCTGGGAGCAGAACCGAAAAGGCAGCAAATTCGTGGCGGAGCATATCATCAAGACCATCCATAGAGACAGTAGACTGCTCAAGGTCGGTCAGGTCTGGGTGGCAGATGGTCATACTCTCGCCTTTGATATCCTCAATCCCAAGACCGGGAAAGCCCAACGCATGACCATGATCATGGTGATGGACTGGGCGAGCCGCTATCCAGTGGGAGCTTCACTCGCATTTACTGAAGACAGCCACCATATCCAGGTAGCATTCCGTAACGGCTTCCTCAACTGGGGTGCCTTACCGCAGTGCGTATATCTCGATAATGGCAAAGCCTTCCGGTCAAAGCTGTTCCATGAAGAGTGGGATCACCACGATCTGGAGCTTGAACTGGGTGGCATCTTCCCTAAGATGGGCATCGAAGCCCACTTCGCAGAAAGCTATAATGCCAAAGCCAAGATCATCGAGCGGTTCTTCAAGACCTTCCAGGAGCAGTTCGAACGGTTCATCTCCTCCTTCAGGGGAGCCAGCATCGCCGATAAACCTGCCACTCTGATGCGCAACGAGAAGTGGATCAAGAAGATGTATCAGGGTGAACCGCCTACTATCGAAGAGACGATGCGGATGATCGGATACTATGTTCGCTACATTTATGGTGATAACCCGCATGGCGGTCTGGGTGGTAAGACTCCCTGGCAGGTATTCAGTTCCGCAGAACTGCCCGAAGGTCGCATTGTTCAACCGGATAAACTGAACTTCATGATGCTGGCAACCGAACGCAAATCAGTCCGCAACGACGGCATCGTCTTCAATAAGCTGCTATACTGGCATCCCGAACTGATCAAGCATATAGGTAAGCCGGTAGTGTTCAGATACGACTATGCTGATGCCAGATGGATACTGGTCTATGATACCAGAGACAAGTTCATCTGCCAGGCAGAACTGAGAAGATCGCAACATCCCTTCGTACATCTCGATATAGACAATCCCGTCTCCCATAAAGAGCTAAATACCGAATACAAGTATATCAAGAAACTGCAACGCATGACTGAACAACAGTCCAAGCTGTTCGTAAAGAAAAACCAAGAGTCGGTAGACCGGGTACTCAAACCACTGATGGAAGCCCGGCAAGCCAATCCCACCTTCATCCAGCCCCCGATGATCGAAGCTTCCAAACCAGGACCCGAGGAGGAGATCGCCAGGCTGGAAGAGATCGTAACCAGTCAGATGGTTCAAGTAACCGCTGAGCCGGATATCAAACCAAGTCCGACAGTCACTAACCTACCTACCATAGACAAGGATCAGCCCGATCCTTTCGCAGATGAGAGCTTCACCGAGATGTTGAAAACCATCGGTATCAAATAAAGGAGGAACCAGTGAAACAAGGCAAGCTCATACCCATCAACAATGTCCAGAAAGCCGACCGCTGTATCGACTTTCTCCTCAATCGTCCCCGTCTGGAAATGGTGGGACTGGGAATGCTGTATGGCAGACCCGGACTCGGCAAGACCACTTATGCCAGACGCATTGCTTATACCCGTGGCTATGTCTATCTGAGATTGGAAGCCACGACCACACCCAAGACCTTCGCCAAAGAACTGCTGCAGAACCTGTATATCAGTTTCGGCATGGGAGACTATCTCCCGGCAGGCACGACCAACAACCTCTACAAGCAGTGCATCCAACTGCTCTATGACCACGAGGATACGGTAATCATCATCGATGAGATCGACTATGCCTTCCGCTATCCTCAGCTACTCGGAGCAATCCGGGACCTGGTTGATGAGACTCTCGCAGTTGTAGTGCTGGTGGGTATGCAGAATGCCAAGGACAGGCTCAACCAGATCAATGAATACTACTTCGACCGCTGCAACTACTTCTATGAGTTCCAGCCCGTAAGTCTTGAGGATGTCACTCAGATCGCCCGGGAAGTAATGAGCGTGGAATGCCCCGACTCGATGGTTAACTACATCCATCACAACTCGGCAGGCAACTTACGCAAAGCCATGAAGATCATGCATATGCTGGAGTGCAAGTATAAGATCAATCCCATCCAGGCTATGAACGACATCCTGGCACAGGGGGCATTATGAACAACCAAGACCTAATCCTCCGCTTCGTTAGCTCATACCATTCCTTCTACAGCATTGATACTGTTATGGAGTGCACCGGGCTAGAATACAAAGAAGTGGCTTTCTATATGAAGACCTTGGTTAACATCGATGTAATCCGCAGGATATCTAAGAAGGAGCATATCTATGTAACCAAGAAGAGCTATAGTGCTGATAAGGTTCGCACCATTCACAGCAAGAACTGGGTATTCAACCTGAAGGATTGCCAAGATATTACCTCCTTACTGGGTCATACCAGAGTGAAGAGCATCAGAGAATTAGCGGTAATGCTCGAACGCAGCCGCCAGTGGGTCTATCTGTACCTGGAAGCTCTGATCTCGGTGGATGCCATCGGGATCAGTAAGACTGGCTATTACACCAAGAACATGGCCAACATCTTCAAAGTTGGCTCGGTGATCAAGAAGGGCATCATCAGCGAGCAAAGAAACGCCTGCGGCATCAAACCCAAGAAACGGATATCCAAGCTGACAGCTAAACGGATAATTAACTAAACAAGGAGTGGCATTCTATGACACAGGAACAGCGAGAACGAAAACTCCGTCAACAAATCAATGCCATCAGGGTCAAGAAGTTTCACTGGCCCCTGGATGGCTTCAAGTTCATCATCTGCGGTCTGGGCTATGGAGAATCACTGACCGCCCTTACTGAGCCCAGGTTGCTTGAGTTAAAAAGCCTGATGCTCCGCTACCGCAGTCATGGAAGACCTCAGGCCTTTACTTTCGATAAACAAGGCAAGTTCATGTTCGCACTGATGAAACAGGCAACTTGGACTGATTCCGACCTACGAGCATTCATGCTCAAACACTATCATAAAAGCCACTGGAACCTGCTATCCAAAGACGAACGCAGAGCCGTAATTGCCATGCTGCAGAACTACATCAAGAAAGCTTTAGTCAAAGAAGACGAAAACAACTCAACTGAGAATAGAAACATGAATAAAAAGCACAAGGAGACATCTAATGGACACCCCCAAGACTAAGAAGACCGCCGACCGCACCAAGACTGACGCAAACGGACAGAGCATCCCCATCTCGATTATCAGACCGGAAATCATCAAGCAGGATGCCGTCGTGACCAAGACCATCGAAAGAGCCAAGAAACTGCAGGAACGCATCATCAGAGATAAAGCTAAGCTCTTTGAGGAAGTTGAGCTATACCTGGAAGAGGTAGCCGAGAAGAACGGGCTTCAATGGAAGGGCAATGCCATCCTCAACAGCTTTGATGGAGAGAACCGGGTGGAGATCAGGTTCAAAGAACGCATCCAGTTCGGGATCGAACTCCAACTCGCCAAGCAGAAGATCGATGAATGCCTGAAAGAGTGGTCAGCCGACTCCAATGCCAACCTCAGAGCCATCATCAGCGAAGCCTTCCAAGTCGATAAGAAAGGCGAGATCGCCAAGTACCGCATCCTGCGCCTGCGTAGATACAATATCAAAGACCCTACTTGGAAGGAAGCTATGGAACTGATTGACCAGGCTATCCAAGTCGTTTCCACCAAGCAGTATATCACCTTCTATGAGAAAGATGAGTCCGGACAACAGCGTCAGATCGTGCTCAACTTCAGCACCCTGTAGATAAGAATGATTGGTATCCTAATGCAAGTGGATTTGAACTAAATACGGGAGAATGAATAATGACACCCATGAATACCAATACCGCAGAGGAGATAAAACCGATGAGCGTCTTCAATGATGAACGCAACTACCGCACGGATGAGATAGCTGATATCCTCCGGGTCGACCGTTCCAGTGTTTACCGCTGGATACGGGACATCGAGAACCCTCTGCCTGCCTTCCGCACCAAAGAGAATGGTCAACTGCGCTGCAAGGGCAAAGACCTGAATGCCTATCTGGACAGACACAAGGTCAGACCTGAGTATGAGTAATGCCATAGAGTTCCGCATCAAGCGGGACAACTGCAAAGAAGCCTATCTGAATGGTAAGACCGACCCACTCGAGCTGGCGGTGATCTTCGGTGTGTCCGACATCACCGTCCGCAAGTGGATCAAGTCCGGAAAGTGGGATGAGCTATTCAAGGAAGAGCGCAAGCTTGACCATGAGATCAGCTTAGCCCGCAAGAAAGCACTCATCCAGGCACTTCGTGAATATGCCAAGAATCCTGCAGACACTGCCCTACAAAGCCTTGTCTCACTCATCAAGCAGAACCAAAAAGATAGTGAGCCTGCCAAGGAACTGAACGACTATATCGTACGCTTCCTGGATCAGGTTACCGACTTTATGATCGAGAAAGGGCATGAGACTATGTTAAAGCAGTTCCAGGGCATAGTCATTGACCTTGCTGAGTACTTAAGAGTTAGAAATGGATAGTTATACAGCCACGGACATGGTTGCCTCCAAACCAGACATGCCTACCCTCCAACCCGACCAAGCGGAGCCGTCGCCTCCGGCTCCGCACTTTCATGAATACCCTCCGAAACCCCGGGGTCCCCGACTCCCGGCTTGCCGGGGGTTGGGGTAATACCCGGTTATGTCTAAGAAGTTCATTCAGCGACATAACAAGGCATTGGCGGAGATCGCTTCAAAAACGATCTCCGTCTTGCCTTTTATATACGATAATCCTGAAGCCAAGACTGAGAGGATAAGACGAACCACAGCCGAGGGTTGGGATGCCTTCTCGTTCTTCTGTCATACCTATTTCCCGCATATCTTCCCACTACCATTTTGCCCAGCACATGAGACTATGTTCGATGTGACTGATAAGGGCTCAGGCATCATCGGAATCACAGGTTTTCGTGGGCTGGGCAAAACGGTACTAATGGGAGTGGTCTATCCCATCTGGAGGATAATCCGAGGTGAACGCTACGTGATCCATACTGCTGCTGACGTAGATCTGGCACAGGAGCGCACAGCGTTTACTTTACATGAACTGCAGAACAATAAGCGACTCACTATGGACTATCCTGAGCTGCAGCCGGTTGATGCCTTTGATCTGGACTTCTATCTCAAGAATAAAGCCAGGATCAGAGCCAGAAGTATCAAGCAGTCCCATAGAGGTACTATCAATCCCAAGACTGCCAAGCGGCCCGGACTGATCGTATGCGATGATATCGACAAAGAAGAGAACATGGGCAACCAGTCCATCGGCAAGAGACGCATGGAGAAGATCACCCAAGAGCTTGCCGGAGCTCTCTCACCGGAGGGCAATGGCAAGATCGTCTGGCTCGGTAACCTGGTACATCCCAATTACTCCATCTGCCAGTTTCAGGAGCTCATATTAGGCGAAATGCGAGCAGATAATCCAGAATTAGACGTTACTTACCAGATTGTATTAAAGACGCACCAAAAGGCGATATTGCGCTTCTCTCTTGAAGATATGCAGGGCAAGTCCATCTGGGAGGAGCAATACCCTACTGCCACTCTGCCAAACCTGCGAGCCAAGTTTGGGCATACCGGTTATCAGAGGGAGATGCTCGGACAGTCGGTAATCGAAGGTAACATCTTCAAGAACCACTGGTTCACCAAGTATAGAACACTACCTGAACCATCCCAGATGAAGCGTGTCTGGCTCTATGCCGATCCTGCTTGGGGAGAGAAGGGCTGCTATAAAGCTGTTATCTCTATTGGCTATGATGGTAACAGATTCTACGTGCTTCATGTCTGGATACGTCAGACTGAGAATACCAAGTTCTTCAGATACTATTATGATGCCTATCAGGAGTTAGATAGAATCTACCGAGTCAAAGCCAGAGCTGCCTGTGAAACCACCTACGGACAAGCTCGCATCCTTGCTGACTTCGACAGGTGGGCTACTGATAACCATCTGCCACCGATATCTCACAGAATCAAGCGGATCGATAACAAGGACAACAAGAACCTGCGTATAGAACGCACTGAAACCATCATCGAAACTGCCAAGATTCTGTTTCCGGAGGGACAGGACACACCAACTCTCATAAGTCAGTTCCTCACCTATCCTGATGGCTATATCGATGGCTGTGATGCCTTGGCTGGATGTCTGGAGCGTTTCTCTGAATATGATATAGGCAGGAACAGAGTGAAAGTCCGGAGATTCTCCTTCTAATGAACTACTATGATCAGCTAATGCTGGAGTACTACCGGGTCCTGAATAATTCTTGGAAAACTGAGATCAGAGATGCAACCCGGCTTGCCATCCAGATGCTAAGTGACATGCCGAGAGCCGAGAAGATCAACAAGGACTCCATAGATAAGCTTATGGGCATCATTAATACCCAGTTGGGAGATGACTTCGCAGCACTGGTCAATGAGCCCACCAAAGCGTTAATAGACCGCTGTGTGCGGTTTGGACTCAAGGACACCCAAGTACAAGCTCCAACCAAGACCAGCATCGGGCTCTGGGGCATTGAAGACCAGCATCTCTCATCCACCATTCAGAAGCAGCAGTTGTTCTGGATCGGGAATCACTTTGAAGCTGATGTCAGGCAGAACTTCGCAGACACCCTCTCCAAGGCAATAGAGCAGGGCTATACCAAGGAGATGCTTGCCGATACCCTCAAAGACCAGTTCAATGATCTCGCCAACCGCTCATCACACTACTGGCAAGGACTGGCAGAGCATACAGCCCTGAGAATACGAGAGTTCGGAAGGTTACAGGGTTACAAGAAAGCCAAAGCCAGATATTACAAGCTCGTAGTGATCCTGGATGATCGCACTAGTGACATATGCCGGGCATTGGCTGCCCAAGATAGGGTCTATCCGCTAAACGATGCAATCGAAGTAATGGACAATCTCATGGCTCTGAATACGAAATCAAACAGCCTGGATGATGCCCGGGATTACATCAAAGCTCTGGCACCTTGGATCAAAGACGATCAGATCGAATATGACTCGGAGATGAACCCGGTAGGTGTCTCCGGAGCGCATACTCCGTTTCCGCCGTTTCATTGGAAGTGCAGGACGACAAGCTCTATTCTGTAAAAGAAATTGAGCCCGATTTATCAGATCGGGCTCAATATGGCAATGTGATCCCTATTTCATTAGCATTATCTTCCTGGTTGGTATGGCTCCGGATGCTTGCATTTTCACGAAGTATATTCCAGAGCTTACGTCACGCTGGTGCTTGTCTTTGCCATCCCACACTACTTTGTGGAATCCACGTAGCATTTCAGAATCGCATAGATCTTTTACCTTTTGGCCTTTCACGTTGTAAATGCCAACCTTAACCAAGCCATCCTTAGGTATGCTGAACGCGATCGTCGTGCTGGGATTGAAGGGATTTGGGTAGTTTGAACTGATGAGGGCTTTATTGGGAATCGGAATCATATCTTCTTCAGTTCCATTCAGCAATTCATCAAGCAGATCCCAGTGCTCCTGGTGTTTTGCTTTGAACACATTCCTATCGGGATAGATGTATTGAGTGTATTTGGTGCTGATGGGCTTCTTATTTTCGCTCATGGCAGCCAATTGCAGCACAATCTCCAGATTCATCACAGCGTGGAGAGAATCAACGGGACTTTCTGCATTAAGGATTCTCAGCTCAAGCAAGTCAATAGCTGTTTGAAAGGCTTCGGCTTGCAGACAGTTTTTAATCAGATAATCCTGCAAGTACTTGGTAAGAATGGGATTATCAGTATCGTATTGAGCAATCTTGGCCAATAAGTAGGATTCTGTTCCGGTGAGTGTAACGCCAGCTTGATCAGCAGTACGGTAATAGGCATCAAGGGCGTCATACAACAATTCAGCTTCGCTGATCTCATTCTCATTCAGAATCGTTTTATACGTATCATTGGCGGTCAGGTAATTCCCGGCTAGTTCCGCACTCATAGCCTGAGCCATCCTTTCGTTATTTTCCAAGTAAACGTTTGGCGAAGGATCGTAATAATTGCAGTAGGCGTAATCTGAAGGTGTGCCAGGACTGCTTATTTTTGCAACACTGTCCTCAAACCAATTGTAACTGGCATTAATGGGACTTTTAAATAGACCACCAACGTCCCAGTTTGCATCGAAATGAAAATCCAAACTTAGATTGAAGGGACCAGGATTCTTATGGTAGAAATCATTATGGCCTCCATACAGCTGGACTCGGGCTGTGTACGAAGACGTATCTTGGAACTTCAGATTTTCATATTCTGCCTGATACAGGTTTTTAGCTGCATTTCCCATATTCAATATCGAGCCGGCATGATTCAGGATTCCTGTATCTGTGTAGAATTTGTTATAGGCAACCCGTTGGTTTGAACCTCTGCTTTCAATCCCAATATCTCCCAAACTGAAGGTAGAATCGAAGATTCCTCCAGATTGGGCAGTTGATAGCTCTGTGCGGATACCAATATCGCAACTTGTAAAATCGCATTCCACAACCTTGGGAGAGGTCACTTCAAAATACGCCCCCAAGTCATTCTTAAAGAAAGTACAGTTTCGGATTAAAGGCGAATACTGAAGTCCTATAAAATGCATCCCAGTGCTGTTCTTGTTGAAGTGGCAGTATCGAATGGTGTCTCCCAAGGCTGGGTTTGATCCATTCGCTAATCCTAACCACAGATCTTCGAATACTACACCATGTAAGAATAGGTTGGCATAGGGATTATCATAGTACAATCCAATATTATCTGTCCCTGCGCCATAAAAACCCTTGTTGTCGGTTGACGCGGTAATTCTGATACTTTGGCCTGGTAGTTTGTTTGCAATCGATAATCCAACTCCATTTGTTGGAACATTGAATAGGCAATCGGCAAGCAGCACTTGGGAACCTAGCACCTCATTATAGTCAGCCCCAGAGATTGTAGTATTAGTCATAGTCACTATCCCGGCATTTGATATCCGCATTCCTTGCCAAGTTTCACCATCATCTGTTTTCTTAAGGATAGTGTTGGTAGCTGTGATACCAGAATCATCCACCAGCAAAATAGAATTATCACCCCAATTACAGGTAGCATTGTTGAATACAATAGCGCTTCCGTCTTCCACAATGATCGACACACTATCTGCTATCTCCACAGTACCACTGATATTCAGAGTAGAGCCACCTTTGACCAATATACTGGAATGAGCGAAGATCTTAGTTTCGGTTCCAGGATGAATGGTAACAACTGCACCTTGATCAATGGTGATCGAACCAGATAGATAAGCGATACTTTTCACATCTGCATCGCCGGTAACGCTTGCTGGCAAACTGGAGCACATTTGAAGAAGTTTCCCATCTCCCGCACCCAGGCAAACATTGATATCCTGATCACCAGAAATATAAATATGTTCATCTGCAGAATCATAGAGGGCTGGGAATGTGCCATAAGTAGCATAAGAGTCTGGATTCAAGCCAAATAAAAGAGTCTGGGCATCGAAAGCTGGATAGCAGCTACTATATTGGGCAACTGGCACATATCTTGGGCTGTCATAGGTAGTTGATTGGAAGTAATTTGCTCTTCTATTCACTACCATAAATGATGGATTTCCTAAGCTATCCAGATAGTAGCCACATTGTACATAACCTTGGTAGTTTGTATCATTGCCAACATAATCCACTATAATATCAGCCAAGTGCATATTTGCAAGGAAGCTTGCGCCCTCATTCCAAGTCAGCCCGATTACGTTAGAGCCATTCCACACTAATCTTGATGACAGATCATCAGTTCCTTTTATCAGTTCGGCATATTTCAGCACTTTTTGATTGGCTTCTTTAATGGCATTATAGGTGGAGTTATGGATTACCGGAGCTCCATAGGAGGCACGGGATTCACCATCTTCGCCAAACCGTATGGAATCATCTGTTGGATTCACTAGTTTAGTTACATCAGTTACAAATTTTGAGGAATACAATGCTGCATAGTCTCCTCTCCGCACGACATTCCCGTTGTTTGAATATGTTTGATATCCGAATAGACGGTAATTGAATATCCCATCGGGATCAAAGCACAGTGGCAAATATTGTAGCATTTTTTGCATTTCCGGTGGGGGGAGAATCCAGGATGACCATTCGTCTTTATTCCAATAACCAAAGGCCTGAACTACAGGGTAAAACTTTCTATCTGGATGACCACTTACATATTCCTTAGCTGCCTGATAAACTTCTACTACCTTATTGTCGATAATCTTTTGCAATCCATTTTCGCTGTTCCAATCCACGTATTCATTTTCTGGACGTAAAGGGTATATATCAGGCATGGTAATCTTGGGTTGGGCAACAGTTCTAAACGCATCAATATGATTATAATACTTGGAATTTGGCTCAGTTGTCCCATATAGACGAAACTTGTTATACTGCCAATCATAGGAGGCCGTCATACAATCTAAAGAATATGGAACCTCATCCTGAATCATTTTGTATGCTTTCCATTGCCCCTGCCTGGGCTCATCCAAAGTGTATAATCCCGAAACTACATCTGTATATCCTGACGGTAAAATGGATGATATTCCTGTTGTAAGACCACCTTGATATACTGGATGGAGAACGATATTACCGCTTCCGTCAACTTCTTTCATATCGTGAAACAATTGGTCTTCGAACTCAATGTAGTCCAATTTCAAATCGCAGTTTGCATACCAATACAATCTGGGATTCAAGTTCACAAGAGTTCTTATGGAACTGCCATCCACCATTAGATTGTGGCTGAGTAAGTCGCTGTACTTAATTTTAATGGTATGAGTCACATTACCATCTGAGCTGCCAGAGTTGTTGAAATCTCCCAAACGGTAATAGGTGGTTATTGCATTGGGAGGATTGCCCTCGTGAGTAAGATACTCTGGCGCGGAAGCATGTCCTCCATCCAAATATGGATATCCACAAGGCATAAACGCTAAAAGGGGCGTACTCTCATAAAGTCCTGTATCTATGTTCGAGATGTGAAACGCGTATGTGATATAAACATAATTTGATGTATCTGGTGAATCCAGTTTTTTTATGTAGAATTCCTTCCCGATCCTGATAGAATCAATAGGCACTGTATTCGTATTCCAACGATATTTCAAGTCTGTATAAGCAAAACCCCCACCAGGGTAGCTTGCTTTTGAACAGAGCCAGAATCGGTTATCTGGTATAAACAATTGCCCAACTCTTTCCTGGGTATCACTATTGGAACGATACCAATACTGGCTTTCCAGATTATCTCCAAACGCAACAGAACTCCCATCCTTGTATTCTGCTTCAAATCTTTGGTAACTGCCGGTGGATAAGCCATAAGATGAGTAGGCTTCATTAGACCTTTTATCCATCACGATAGCTTTTATACCCTTGTCAGATAGCTTCTCATAGAGATCATCATAGCTACTATAAGCTGCTGAGCCTGGGGAAAAGATCTCAATAATATTGGTATTGTAGCCCAAATCCT
>Ga0265294_10004650_pt1 | contig 17074 bp, 14 predicted proteins | sample MunlanPumphouse3_FD_192504 | JGI IMG/M metagenome (GOLD analysis project Ga0265294, IMG submission 192504) | Groundwater microbial communities from a municipal landfill in Southern Ontario, Canada - Pumphouse #3 | ecosystem: Environmental > Aquatic > Deep subsurface > Groundwater | place...
TCCAAAAGGTATTTTAACTTGGCTCCCTGTTTTCACCTTTTTTCTTAAAGCCTCTGGAATCGAATAGGTAAAGGGATGATCCACTTTTTCATGCTCTATATCTATAATAATATTCGCATATTTATTTCCCAAATTAATCCCCTTTCTTCCTTCTTCCTAGAAAAACTCAAATATAAAGATAGCATAAAACTGTTATTTTTTCAACTTGCGCACTTTATTTTGCTTTATAATTATCTGTTAAAAAATTTTTATTATATTAATTTAATTGCCGTTTTTTTTATAATTCCTACACATTTTAAACACATTTAATTTGTATAGTATTAGTAGATAGTAAGTAACACACTATCTCCCCCCCCTCATAAGAAAGAAACGGAAGAGCCTAGTTTACTAGGCTTTTCTCTTTTTTTCTTTTTTTTTATGTACGTTCCGATATAAAGTCTTCCAAAATAAATTGTATTCTTTCTCTTCCTGCATATTGATTAATCGTTGGATAATATAAAATATGAATTATTTTTTCTTCCTTACTTCCTAATAGTAATTTTTCAAAACTTCCATCCTCAAAATTATCGTCCCATTGTTTTCTTATCTCAGATTCCTCTTTAAAGCTAATTAATTCCGTACGAAATCCTGTTGCGTCTTCCACGATAAACTTTTGTACCTTTCCATTTTGCCCAATCCGTTTTCCTTGTATTACCTTCATTTTCTTTTGTGCAAATACAGGTTTTCGATTTCCAAATCCAAAAGGTTCTAACTTTTCAAACTGTTTTATTACAGCAATCGTAAAATAAGATAATGGTACTTCTAAATCAATTCGAACAATTTCTTGCAAATCGTCTTTTGTCAATTCGCATTTCTCATTTAATGCTTTCCGAAAAGGAACTATATTTTCTTGTTTTATGGATAATCCAGCTGCTGCTTTATGTCCCCCATATTTATCTAGCAATTCTTTGCATTCATTCATTTTTTCATACATATGATATGCATCAATGGATCGTCCAGAACCTTTTACTCCCTGTTCTGTTTTTGTTAAAACAAAAGTTGGCTTCTTATATATTTCTCTAATTCTTCCTGCAATTATCCCTGCAATACTCTCATGGCAATCCTCAAGATAAACAACCAATACAAAATCTTCTTCCATCGCATTCAATGCAATGTAGGTAAAGGCATGTTCTAAGCCTTCACTAGTAATTTTTTTTCTCTCTTCATTTAAATCTTTTAATTCCAAAGCAAGTTTATAAGTTACTTCTTGATCTGTACTCATAAACAAATTTATCGCTTTCATTGCCGAATCCAATCTCCCGGCAGCGTTAATACATGGTCCTAAAATAAATCCTATATGATAAGGTGACAGCATTTTCCCATTCATATTGCAGACACTTAGTAATGCTTTTAATCCCATATTCTTTGTTTTTGAAAGAATAGGCAATCCTTCTTTTACAACAATTCGATTTTCATCCACTAACTCCATAACATCACCAATGGTTGCAAAAGCTGCAAATCCTAACAGTTCTTCTAGCAGTTCTTGTTTTGTATCATTTTTTTTATACAACGCATCAATCACTTTATATGCAACCAACGCACCACAAATTCCTTTATACGGATAATTACAATCTTTTTGTTTTGGATTGATAATTGCATCTGCATTAGGTAAGATGTATTTTACGCCTCGCTTAGACTTTATAAAAGGAATTTCATGATGATCCGTAATGATTACTGTCATATTCTTACTTTTTGCTAATGCAATACTTGAAGCCGCCGCAATTCCATTGTCGCAAGTGATAATTGTATCGATTCCATCTTGCTCTGCTTCTATAATTAAACGTTCATTTAATCCATATCCATCTTTTATCCGTTCAGGAATAACAATATCAACCTTACCGCCAGATTGATAAATCCCTTGATACATAATATAGGATGCACATACTCCATCAATATCATAATCGCCAATTATTCTTATTTTTGAATGGTTTCTTATTTTTTCATTTATAATATCAACAGCGATTTGCATATCTTTTAATTGAAAAGGGTCATACATATCCGACCTTTTTGCATTTAAAAAAATATCGATTTCTTTTTCACTGATATATCCTCTATTTCTAATTATTCTTGCAAGTATCGGATCGATTGAAAATAGTTCACTGATTTTATTAAAATCTGCACTTTTATATTGTAAAATCCATTTTGACATTTGTTAACCCCTTCCATAATCTAAAAAAATTATAGCATATTTCTTTAAAGTATTGACATTTTTCACAAATTGCGTATTATTGTATTATGTAGATAATACAATATGTAAAATGAAAGGATGGTAAATATGGCTTGGAATCTTGATTCAGACAGACCAATCTATGCGCAACTCATTGAAATTGTACAGATGAAAATCATTTCTGGTGGTTATCAACCAGGCGAAAAACTACCAAGTGTTCGCATATTAGCCACCGAAGCTAGTGTAAATCCAAACACCATGCAAAAAGCTTTATCAGAACTTGAAAAAAGTGGACTAGTCATCACGAAACGAACAAGTGGGAGAATTGTTACGGAGGATATTCAAATGATACAAGCAGCACGAAAAGACCTTGCAACATTGGAAATTACAGTATTTATTAAAAAAATGAAAAAATTAGGGTTTGAAAAAGAAAGTATTCTTTCTCTTATCCAAAATATCTTAAGGGAGGAAAAATAATGGCTTCAGTTTTAGAAACAAAAAATTTATGTAAAAAATACGGTAGTAGATTCTATGCCATTAACAATGTTAATCTTTCATTAGAAAGTGGAAAAATTATTGGTTTGTTAGGGCCAAACGGAAGTGGAAAAACCACTTTTATTAAAATGATCGTCGGTTTGTTACAACCTACCGAAGGTGAAATCTCGATTTGTAACAATAAAGTAGGCGTTGAAACAAAAAAATCAATATCGTATCTTCCAGATTGTAACTATTTTAGCAAAACAATCTATGTAAATGAGGCAGTCTCCTATTTTGCAGATTTTTATTCGGATTTTGATAAGGATCGTGCAATAAGTATGCTTAATACTTTAAATATTCCTGGAGATATACAAATTAAAAATCTATCGAAAGGAATGATTGAAAAGCTTCTTTTGATTCTCGTAATGAGTAGAAATGCATGTTTATATATTCTAGACGAACCACTTGCTGGTGTTGACCCAGCTACGAGAGATTATATTCTGCATACTATTTTAACAAATTACAATCCAGAAGCTACCATCTTACTATCTACTCATCTCATTTCAGACATTGAAAACATATTAGATGAAGTAATCTTTATTCAAAATGGGAGTATACGCTTACATAAAAGTGTAGAAGCTATTCGTGTTGACGAAGGAAAATCAATCGATACTTATTTTAGGGAGGTGTTCGCATGTTATCAAAATTAATCAAATATGAGTGGAAAGCTCTCTTTAAACCAAATTTAATTATATTTATTACTTTACTATCAACTACATTAATAGCATCACTTGTTCTTATAATTTCAGCAAGTACTGATACCTATTCATCTTTTGCTATTCTTCCCATTCTGTTTTTCTATTATCTTTTACTGATTGCTGTACCTGTCGCAAGCCTAATTATCTTTGCGATGAGATTTTATAAAAGTTGCTATGGGAATGAAGGCTATTTAACAAATACGTTGCCTGTAAATTCTTCAAAAATTGTTTTTTCAAAATTGTTAACCGGCTTTATCTATTCCTTTTCTATGACAATATTGGTTATTTTAAGCCTTGCTACCGTAATTACTTCATTCCTTGCGTTTTCAAAAAACTTACCAATGGATGAAATTTTATTCAATATGTCAACTTTGCCATCCTTTAAAGAAATTACAAATATTTCCATCCCTTTATTCTTGTTTATTATGATACTATCACTCATTATATCTTCTTTTGCAAGTATAAGCATGGTTATTGGAAGTATTTCCTTTGGAAACCTATGGCAAAAACATAAAATATTAGGATCGATTGTAAGTTATGTGGGAATCTACTTTGTAATGCAATTCTTGTCATTTATTTTTGTTTTTCCTGCAACTACAAAGCTTTCCTTAGCTATGATGGATAATTCAGATCCGTTTCTCTTTATGCATGGATATACCAAATTATTGTTAATTTTTGTACCATCGGTATCTCTTTTCGTCACGATTGCACTATCTATAATAAGTGTATTTCTTTTAAAGAAAAAAATAAACTTAGACTAATTTTTAAAATATTAAAACACCTACCCAGAAAAAACTAGGTAGGTGTTTTTTTTCACAAAAATACTATTTGCTTGTTTCTTCTTGTGGATTCATTAATAAAAGCATAATGTCGTTTGAGCGAGCAATAAATTTCGTCATTGCTTCTGCATCAAGAGGAGCCGATTGAATTCTAGCCAAATCATATAATTGCTCTGCAATGATATTTAAATTCTCATCATCTTCATGATCAAGAACATATTTCACTAATGTATTATTTGCATTTAATACAAGTGTTTCCCCATCCTTGCCCATGCCTCCTAAATCCATTCCTGGCATCGCATACATTTTCATCATATCTTGCATTCTTCTGCTTTCTTCAGATATGGTAATTAAAGATGCAATCTTTTTATTCTTCAATTTTTCAACTTTTACAGAAAAATTTTCTTTTTTAAGGATTTTTTTAAATTTTCCTGAAAGAGATTCTGCATGTTTTCCAAGTTCTTCAGTAATCTTTTTTGAAGTCTTTGATTTAAAAGCATCTGTTAAATCAGAATCAATTCGTACAAATTTTACGCCTTGATTTTTTGATTCCAACTGATTCGTAAATGGTTGGTCAATATTATGCGTAAGAATCACCGCATCCATTTTAGCTGTTTTAAACATTTTAATATATTGACTTTGTTGTTGTTCATCAGAAACATAGTAAATAATTTTGTCTTTCGCTTTTGCTTCTTCCTCGTTTACGTCTTCCACATTTGTATCTTCTACAACTTCTGCTTCTACTTTATCTCCATTTTCATCGGTCGCTTGCTCTTCTTCATCTAGAGGTTTCACTTCTAAGCATTCTGGTAGCGTCATGTATTTTCCATCTAAATTCTTAAACAAAATATAATCATTCATTTTGGTACAGAATTTATCATCTTTTAGACAACCATATTTAATAAATGGAGAAATGTCATCCCAATATTTTTCGTAAGCTTCTTTATCCGTTTTACATAATCCAGCTAATTTATCAGCTACTTTTTTAGAAATATAATCAGAAATCTTTTTCACAAAACCATCATTCTGAAGTGCACTTCTGGAAACATTTAAAGGTAAATCTGGGCAATCAATGACCCCTTTTAATAACATTAAAAATTCAGGAATAACTTCTTTAATATTATCTGCAATAAAAACTTGATTATTGTAAAGCTTTATTGTTCCTTCAATAGATTCATACTCTGAATTAATTTTTGGAAAATATAGAATTCCTTTTAAGTGAAATGGATAATCCATATTCAAATGAATCCAAAATAATGGTTCTTTATAATCAGCAAATACTTTTCGGTAGAAATCTAAATAGTCTTCTTTTTTGCATTCATTAGGATGCTTGGTCCATAGTGGCACTGTTTCATTTAATAATTCTGGTCGTTTCAGAACTTTAACCTTCTTAACGACTGTATCTGACTCTTCTGTATCTTTCTCTTTTTTATCTTTCTCTTTTTTATCTTCTTCTACATATTCAAGTATATTTTCTCCAGGAAGAACTTCCTTTTCTGGAATGGTAATGGAGTCTGTTTCATGTTCATTACTTAAAAATATTTCTATAGGCATAAAAGAACAATATTTTTTTATTACTTCTCTTGCGCGAAACATATTACAAAATTCAAGACATTCTTCCGTTAAATGGAGAGTGATTTTTGTGCCAACTGTTTCCTTATCGCCTTTTTCTAATTCAAATTCAGTTCCGCCATCACAAACCCAATGTACTGGTACCGCATCTTTTTTATAAGAAAGCGTGTCAATAATTACTTCATCCGCAACCATAAAGGCAGAATAAAATCCCAAACCAAAATGTCCTATAATTTGATCTTCACTAGCTTTATCTTTATATTTTTCAATAAAATCGGTCGCACCAGAAAAAGCAATTTGATTAATATACTCTTCTACTTCCTCCGCTGTCATTCCAAGTCCATTATCAATGAATTGCAGCGTTTTTTCTTCTGGATTAACTAATACTTCCATTTTCGCTTTGTAATCGTCTGGCAGGCTATATTCCCCCATCATGTCTAGCTTCTTCAGTTTTGTAATTGCATCACTTCCATTTGATACTAATTCTCTAAAAAAAATATCATGGTCGGAATATAACCATTTTTTAATAATCGGAAAAATATTATCTGAATTTATTGATAAATTTCCACTTGTCTTTTCCATATGTTTCACTATCCTTTCTTTATAAATTACAATTTTGATTTTAATTCAGAACATTAAAAAAGTCAATATAAAATTAGCACTCAAATGTATTGAGTGCTAGTAATATCCTTGTAAGGCTTTATTCATAAGCGTTTCAAGATTTCTAAAAATTTTATAAACTCTACCAGTTTAATGGAAAATACTGCTTATATACATCCAGAAAAGATGTTGTAGGTAGATCTTCGGAAGAAATTAAATGGATTTCATCAAAACACTCTTGATTCATATCCTTAGGAAGTTCTTTGACAAACTCCAAGTATTCTTTTTCAAAAACTTCCCTTTTTTGTTCTTCCATAATTTTAATTTTATTTCTTTGTGTTTGTTCTAAGTCAAAACTAGAGATACATTGAATAATAAAATATCCTTTTTCTGTTTTAACAATATCACTAATTTCACCTTCCGCTAAAGAAAAGGCTGCTTCCTCATATTCTGGTGAAGTATCTCCTTTACCAAATGAAAAAGAACGCTCCTGATCATCACTATATTCTAAACTTAGTGAATCAAAGTCTTCACCTGCGTCTAATCGTTCTTTTAGTTCAAGGATTCTATCATATGTTTCTTTTCCCTGTTCTTCCGGATATTCGATTTCTTCTCCTAACCCATTTACTGTATATGTTTTTAGGAAAATATTTCTTACCGTGATAGTTCTTGCTTCATCATCAGAAATCTCTGGATTAATATCTTTTATAATATAGGCATATACTTTATTGGCTAACGCATATTCCTTATACATTTCATACAACAGTTCTTCTTCCACCATTAACATGCCCACTTCATCATCACTTAACGATGTATAAAATGCGTTTGCCGCATTGGATGCTTTTTTCATTTCTTCTTCATCTAAAGAAATACCTCTGTTATCTGCAAGTAAATGCATCGCTTTAATTTGCGAAATATTGGCAATTGCATTATCAATTAGCCGTTCACCCATCGTATCCCCATTGGTGTTCATATAAGCCCAAAATGAGGGGTCAAATGCATTCTCATACTCCACTTGCATATCTGCTAAATATACATATACTTCGGACTTCATACAAGAAAGAGTATCTAATTGAAAAACCTCTCCCTTATCAAAACCAATACTTACAATAATTTTTTTATCCTGAAATTCTTCTGTCAAATTATCACAGCTTGTAATACAGGTGCATAGTAACATGCAAATTATAATACTTATTGTTTTTCGCATAATTCACTCCTAAATATGTGTTTCCATGGTTTCTTTATGTCGTGGTTATCGAAATATTATTTCTTTTTCATTTTACTTATTCGGAAGCTATACCAAAATGACCCTGCCAAAAATATGGATGAATAAGTTCCACATAAAATACCAACAATTAACGGTAACGCAAAATCTTTAATTGCTTGCACTCCAAGAACATAGAGTAATGCAACCATAATAAATGTGGTTAATGATGTAAAAATACTTCTTGAAAGTGTTTGAGAAATACTTTTATTTACAATTTCCTTTAATTCTTCTTTTCTTTTTGCTTCTCCTAAATTCTCACGCATACGATCAAAGATTACAATCGTTGCATTGATAGAGTATCCTACAATTGTCAGCATACATGCAACAAACGTGTTTCCAACGGTAACCCACGCAATAATATAAAATGTCAAAACAATCAATACATCATGTACCAATGCCATAACTGAGCTTGTTGCAAAACGAATGTCTTTAAATCGGAACCAAATATAAATCAACATGCAGATCGTTGCAACCAAAATTGCGGTAACTGCATCCGTTCTCATTTCAGAACTAATCGTCGAACTAATGGTCTCGGTATTTATTAAAGAACTGTCCACATCGAATTTTTCTACCATAGCCTCTTTAAATGCCGTTCTCTGTTCAATTGTTAATTCTTTTGTTTTAAAAATTACTTCATTACTTCCATTCACTGTTTGTGAATAAACATTTGGAGCGCCAGTAACTTCTTTAATAATTGGGTAAACTTCTGCGTTTAATTCATCAATGTCATAGTTTTCATTAAAGGTAACACTTGTCGAAGTTCCACCTTGAAAATCCAATCCATAATTTAAAGCTTCTCCTTTTTTCGCACTATTTGTAAATGCAAATACAAATCCAATCAATATAACCCCAATTGAAATAGCAAAGAAGATTTTTCGTTTTCCAAGAAAATCGAATGATTTTTTGCTAATTGTTTTTCCATATAATTTTTCGTTTCGCAAACCAATCGCATAAAAAGTATTTAATATTAATCTAGTTACAACTAATGCAGTAAACATAGATATCGTAATACCAATTGCTAATGTTTCTGCAAATCCTTTTACACTTCCGGTTCCCATTGCAAACAAAACAAATGCTGCAATTAAAGTAGTAATATTTCCATCTAAAATTGCGGATAGCGCTTTTTGAAATCCGATTTTAATCGCAGACTTAATCGTTTTTCCACTTCCAATTTCTTCTTTTATTCTTGCAAAAATAATTACATTTGCATCAACCGCCATACCAATAGATAATATAATTCCGGCAATTCCTGGTAGTGTTAACGTTACATCAAACGCATTTAAACTTCCTATCATTAATCCACAATATCCAACTAATGCAATACTTGCTGCAAGTCCTGAAATACGATATACAATAAGCATAATTAGAATTACTATTAACATTCCTATAATTCCTGCTAATAAACTAGTTTCAATCGCAGCTTGCCCTAATTGTGCTCCTACTACATTGGAACGCAATACTTCAAGATCAACTTTCAATCCACCAATACGAATTTGTGATGCTAATTTGTTCGCTGCTTCCATAGATTCCATATTGGTAATATTTACTGTCGTTCCTGATATTTTTTGTTGCACTGTTGGTGCCGATATTTGTTGTCCATCATAAATAATATAAATTGGTTTCCCAATTGATATTGCAGTTGCTTCTTCAAACACTTCACTTGCTTCACTCGTAATTGCTAATTCAACTGCATATTCCTTATTTCCCATCTCATTTTGAATAACACCTGCCGTCGCATCAACTACATCAGCGCCCTCAATAACTACTGTGCCATCACCTAATTTGAAATATAAAGATCCAGGCTTTCCTAACTCTGTAAGAATTTTTTCCTCATCCGTTTCACCAGGGATTTCAATATTGATTCGTCTTGTTCCTTCTTTATAAACAACTGCCTCTGTACTGTATGACTCTACACGTTGTTGAAGTTTATAAATCGTATCATCCATATCATCCGTTGATGGAGTCTCATCTCCAGTAACTTCATAAGTAATACTTACTCCTCCTGCCAAATCAAGACCTTGTTTAATATTTGTTGCAGCTCCACTTTTTTCTTCTCCAATACCAAAAGCCGCTAAATAAATAAGCCCCGATATCACCAATAGGATACCTATTAGTACAAGAATACCTTTACTCTTCTTCATGTTGTTCTCCTTTTCCTCATTTAAATTTATTCATACTTTCTATTTTTTATTGCATTTTTTCTTCATCAATATCTGCATAAGCTGCCTTTAGCATAATCGAACATTCTACTCGTTTCTTTTCTAATTCACAGCCTATTTTATATTGGCCATTAAGATCCCCTGTAAAATTATAAGCATTTGCTGCACAACCTCCACTGCAATAATATTTTGCAAAACAATTTTGGCAATTTGGTTTTGCATACACATTACATACCTTAAATCGTTCAGTAATTTCCGGATGTGTAATTCCTTCAAAAACAGTTCCCATAATAAATTCTTCTTGTCCCACAAATTGATGGCAAGGATAGATATCCCCCCAAGGAGTAACTGCTAAATATTCTGTTCCAGATCCACAACCAACCAAGCGTTTTGCTACGCAAGGTCCACCGCTTAAGTCTAACATAAAATGGAAAAAATTAAATCCATTTCCTTCTTTATGTCGTTTTACCATTTCCCTTGCTAGTTTATCATATTCTTCGAATAATTGTGGTAAATCTTCTTCGTGAAGTGCATAGTCTTCTTTATTTTCACAAACTACTGGTTCTGCTGAAATTTGTTTAAATCCTAAATCTGCTAAATGTAACACATCCTTGGAAAAATCTTTATTATATGCTGTAAACGTTCCACGCACATAATAATCCATTTGATTTCTTTGATTCGCAAGTTTCACATACTTAGGTACAATTAAATCATAACTTCCTGCACCATTTCTAAAAGGACGCATAAAATCATGCGTTTTCTTCCTTCCGTCAATACTTAGGACTACATTACTCATCTCTTTATTTGCGAAATTAGCTATTTCATCATTTAAAAGAACTCCATTCGTTGTCAAAGTAAACCGGAACCGTTTATTATGTTTTTTTTCAATGCTTCTACCATATGCAGTAAGTTGTTTTACAACTTCCCAATTCATAGTAGGCTCTCCACCAAAAAAATCCACTTCTAAGTTTTTACGAGACCCTGAATTTTCAACCAAAAAATCCAATGCTGCCTTTCCAACTTCAAAACTCATAAATGCTCGTCTTCCATGATATTCCCCTTCTTCCGCAAAACAATACTTGCATGCAAGGTTGCAATCATGTGCAATATGTAAGCATAACGCTTTACATACTGTTTTTCTTTCTTTGAATTCTTCAATATAATCTTTATATAAGTCTTTCTGAAATAAACGTTCGTTATCTTTTAATTCCCAAATTTCTGTTAATGCTTCCTTTATTTCTTCTTCTTGGTATTGCAGTAATTCTTTTTTTATTATTTGTAAAGCTTCTTCTTTCGAAGACAAATCATCTTCTTTAATTTGTTTCGTTATACATGCAATCACATCGTAAACTAATTCATCTACAATATGAATCGAACCACTATTGATATCCATAACTATATTATATCCATTATTTTTAAATTGATGTATCACTTTTTCCCTTTCCAAACGGTAATAATTCTTCTTACTTTAGTAAAACTGCATAAGTTAAGCAGCGAACACTCGCTGCTTACTTAAATCTCATGCTATTTTACTTGTTCGCAACTTTGATTACCTACTGTACAAGATGTTTTACATGCAGATTGACAAGAAGTTTGGCATTCTCCACATCCACCTTTTTTCATTGATTCCTTAAAATCTCTAGTATTAATTGTCTTAATATGTTTCATAAAATACCTCCAATAAAGTTAACTATCATCTATCATTTAAAACAAAAATAGTATATCATAATTTGGTACACAATAAAAGTTTTTTATTGAACTCTTCTTATATTCCTGCGATATTCTTGCATTTTTTTATTTTTTGATGTAATATCCACTGTATTAAGGGAAATACATATCATGGAAAGGATAAAAAAAAATGGATCAAGCTTCCATAACACAATTAATTTCATTAGTTCTATTACTAGTTCTTTCTGCATTTTTTTCTTCTGCAGAAACTGCACTTACCACAGTAAATACTTTGCGAATTAAAACACTTGCAGATAACAAAAATAACAATGCAAAATTACTGCTAAAAATATTTACTAATCACACGAAAATGTTAAGTACAATATTGATAGGAAATAACATTGTTAATTTGACTGCCTCAGCAATTTCTACCATTCTTGCCAGCAATATTTGGGGAAGTTTTGCGATTAGTATTGCCACGGGTGTATTAACCTTTTTTGTACTAATTTTTGGAGAAATCGTCCCAAAGACAATCGCTACTGCAAATGCCGAAACCATATCTTTACGATATGCTCACACCATATATTTACTAATTATTCTCTTTACACCTCTCGTTTTTATTATTGAAAAATTTTCTGATATTATATTTTTAGTACTTCATTTTAGCAAAGAAAAAAATGCACAAATTTTTACAGAAACGGAAATCAAAACCATATTAGAAGCAAGCCATAAAGATGGAGAAATTGATTTAGAAGAACGGGAAATGATATACAATGTATTTGATTTTTCTGACTCTTTAGCAAAAGACATTATGTCTCCACGTATTGATATGACTGCCATTGAACTAAATGCAACATATAATAAATTATTAGATTGTTTTAAGTCCTCCATGTATACAAGGATTCCTGTTTATAAAGACACGTTAGATAATATTATAGGTATCATAAATATTAAAGATGTATTACTAATTCCACAAAAAAACACCTTTAAAATTAAAGATATCTTAAGAACTGCTTATTACACTTATGAATACAAAAAAACAGCTGACCTCTTAATGGAAATGCAAGCAAACTCAGAAAGTATGGCCATTGTATTAAATGAATATGGTGTTACAGCGGGAATCATTACCCTTGAAGATTTATTAGAAGAAATTGTTGGAGAAATACATGATGAATTTGATGCGGATGAGAATGAATCCATCCAAGAATTAAAAAAGAACGTTTATCTTATCGACGCTTCTATGAAACTTGATGACATTAATGATGCGATTCATACCGATTTTTATTCAAAAGATTACGATTCCATTGGTGGATTAATGATAGAATTATTAGATAAAATACCAGAAGTCAATGAAGAAGTTGTTACAAAAGAGGGTGCAATTATACGAGCAACACAAATCAATAAAAATCGAATTGAAAAAGTTATTTTAAATTTACAGCAAGCCATATAAAAAAAGTTAAGAAATTTTTCTTAACTTTTTTTATAAATATACTCCAGATATTTATCTCGAAACATATGTTTATAAGTTCTACTAACATCAATTTTTTTTCCATTTATTAATTCCACAAAAGAAGAAGTGAGTTTTTCAACATAATTTAAATTAACAATAAATGACTGATGGCTTCGACAAAACATCTTTAAATCAAGTTGTTCTAAAATTCTTTCCGTCGTCATATAACATTCTTTTACTCCTGTCAAAGTATGTATCCATACCTTCCTTTTATTTTTTTCAAAATAAATAATATGTTCCTGTTCGATAGAATTATCAATTTGAAAATAACGATAATAAAATTTGTTTTTCATGTTACCGATATAGTGAATTGCCTTCTCTAGCACTTCATGAAATTCTTTTATAGTAATTGGCTCCACTAAGCAATTAAAAATAATCACATCTAAAATGTTTAAAAACCCATCTTCATTTTCAACCATAAAAATAATTAACGCTTTTCTGTTAATGCTTCTTACTATTTTTGCTAGTTCAATTCCACATATTTCTTTCATATCTTTTTGAATAAAAAAAACAGAAAATTCCATTGCTCTACAAATTATTTCTTTTGAACGATCCTCTTCAAAAGAAAAAACATCCCAATCAATTGGTAATAATTTTTTACAGTATTCTAAATACTGTTTCTTTTTTTGCAATCTTATTTTTGAGTCATCACAAATTGCTATTTTAATCAACTCAGCTCCTTTCAAAGCCTAGGAAACATGATATTCAAATTTCCAAATCAATCTTTATTGCAGCTCGTAAATATTCAACTAACCTTTCCTTTTTTTCTTTACTACAATCTTTTAGCAAATTTGTAATTTCTTTTTCTAACCCTCCATCACAAATAATACTGTCTTGCAAAATAAAATCCATCGTAGTATTTAATGAATTTGCAATATTTATTAATGTTTCGACACTAACTTTACTTGCTCCATTTTCAATATTACTAATATGTTTTGATGTCACATTCACATTTTCTGCCAATCGTTCCTGTGTCATTTTTTTATATAACCTCAATTCACGGATTCTAGCACCCAACTTATTATAATCCAACATATGATTAATCTCCTTTACCTACATTTTACGATAAAGAATCTCATCAAATAATAACCCACAGAAATACTTATTCTCTTTACAGGTTATGTTTTGTAAGGCTTTACCTATATAAGAATATAAGAAGACATGATAAAAAGATTGAGACTAATAAGTACAAATTGATATTGTACTTGAATAAATTTAAAATAATTAAGAAAGGAAAGCCCTACACCTACTACTTTTAATACTAATTATAAATTAAAAGCCAATTCATCGTACGAATTGGCAAAACTTACTTGTTTCATGTAATAACAAACACATAAGTACTATTCTTTAATTGGTTTTGTACAAATACAAAGCATATATTGTTCATATGATTTTAAAAATAAATTTCCTACACATATTTCATCTAAATCAAATATTTGTTTTTTTTCAAGATTGGAATAAAACGAATGTAAATCCCTTTTCAATCCAAAACCCAACATCTTCAAATAACTTTCTTTACTTGTCCAAATTTGATAGAAATTTTCAAGTGAATTTTCAGATACTTTCGATAAGCATTTTATTTCTTGCGGATGAAAAAACCTTTTTGCAATAGAAGTGTAATTGATATCTTTCATAATTTGAATATCAATTCCAATTGGTTGGTTCGATATCGCACATGCTACATATTCCTTGGAATGAGAAATCGAACAATGTAACTGCGTTTGCTTAATGAGTCTAGGTGCGCCGTTTTTATCTTTCACTAAATCATCTGTCGCATATCCCGAATCCAAAAGTAATTGATTCATTAAAATAGTTGCAGCAACACTCTCCATGACTTTTGAAATGTTTTTTATCTTTAAAAGTTCATTTTTTCGTTCCATGCCAAAAGAAAGAATTGCTTGTGGCAACTCTTCCTTTGTAATTAATTGTTCTATTTTTTTTACACAAAATTCCATCATAAAGTTTAATCCTTTTTTATAAGAGCAATCATCAACTCTTCTAATTGCTTGTCATCTACCATATTTGGGGCTTCTGTCATTAAGCAAGATGCATCTTTCACTTTAGGGAATGCAATTACTTCTCTAATATTATCTTGATTTGTCATAAGCATAATCAAACGATCTAATCCATATGCAAGTCCTGCATGTGGAGGCACCCCATATTTAAATGCATCTAGTAAAAATCCAAATCTTTCATAAGCTTCCTCTTTTGAGAAACCTAAAATAGAAAACATTTTTTCTTGTACATCACTTTGGAAGATACGAACACTTCCGCCACCAAGTTCCGTTCCATTTAACACAATATCATAGGCTTTTGCCCGTACTTTACCAGGATCTGTTTCTAATAATTTCAAGTCTTCATCCATTGGCATGGTAAATGGATGATGCATAGCAACAAATCGACCTGCTTCTTCATTATACTCAAGTAATGGAAACTCTGTAACCCAAAGAAAATTATTTTTCTTTTTATCATATAAATCTAAGGTATTGCCTAATTCACAACGGAGTGCCCCTAAGACATCCCATACTAATTTTGTTTTATCCGATGCAAAAAGCAATAAATCTCCCGGTTGACCGTTCATTGCTTTTACCAACTCTTTGATTTCTTCCTGCGAAAAGAATTTTGCAAAGGAACATTTGAATTCGCCATCTTCTAAAATTGCTAAATATGGTAAACCTTTTACACCATAACCTTTTGCAAACTCCACAAGCTTATCAATCTTTTTACGAGGCATAGAAGCTTGTCCTAATACATTAATTCCACGTACGGATCCGCCTTCTTTAATTGCGTTAGAAAATGGAACAAATTCACTGTTTCTAACAACTTCAGAAACATCCACTAAGTGCATATCAAAACGTGTATCTGGTTTGTCAGAACCATATGTATTCATTGCATCAATCCATTTTAATCGTTCAAAAGGGATGGTAAGATCTATATTTAAATTCTCTTTATATACTTTTTTTATTAATTTCTCATTTACTTCAATCACTTCATCCACCGATACAAAAGACATTTCCATATCGATTTGTGTAAACTCTGGTTGTCTGTCTGCTCTTAAATCCTCATCTCTGAAACATTTTACAATTTGAAAATAGCGGTCATAGCCAGAGCACATTAATAATTGTTTAAATAACTGTGGGGATTGTGGTAATGCATAAAAATTCCCAGGATGAATACGGCTTGGCACTAAGTAATCTCTAGCTCCTTCTGGTGTACTTTTAGTCAGCATCGGTGTTTCAATTTCTAAAAATCCTTCTTCTGCTAAGAAAGAACGAACACAAGTTGCTACATGACTTCTTAAAATTAAATTCTTTTGCAAATCTGGTCTTCTTAAATCTAAATAACGGTATTTTAACCGCAATTCTTCTTTTGTTTTTGAATCTGCTTCAATTGGAAATGGTGGGGTTTCTGCTTCTGATAAAACTCGAAGTTCCTTTGCTCGAATTTCAATTGTTCCTGTTTTCATTGTTGTATTTACAGCACCTGTTCTCTTTTCTACCGTACCAACAATTGCAACTACAAATTCACTTCTTAATTTTTCAGCTTTTTCAAAATGCTTTATTCCACATTCACTTGCTTCAAAAATAACTTGTATTAAACCACTTCTATCTCTAACATCAACAAAAATGATTCCCCCTTTATTTCTTTGCTTTTGAACCCATCCCATGATGGTAATTGTTTCCCCCACTTGTTGCTCTGAGATTTCTGTACAACGATTTGACCTTTTTAAACCTTCCATTGATTCGGACATTTTTTTCCTCACATTCTTTCCATTTATAATGAATCCATATAAAATTCTTTCATTTCAGTATATCCATGTTCCAATAATTGTTCTTTTTGATACTTTTTGTTTTTTATCATTTTAACAATAATTACTTGTTTTCCTTGCTCTCTAAGTATTTCTGCTTCATTCATTACTTCACATAATTTCTCTGTGGAATATTTATTATCGATTAAAAAAGCTGTTTTTTTATGAACAGAAGGAATTTGAAATCCACTTTCTAAAAGCAGTAATACAATTCTTTCGAAACCAATTGAAAATCCACAAGCAGGGATGTCTTGCACTGTAAATTTCTTA
>Ga0265294_10004651_pt1 | contig 17072 bp, 14 predicted proteins | sample MunlanPumphouse3_FD_192504 | JGI IMG/M metagenome (GOLD analysis project Ga0265294, IMG submission 192504) | Groundwater microbial communities from a municipal landfill in Southern Ontario, Canada - Pumphouse #3 | ecosystem: Environmental > Aquatic > Deep subsurface > Groundwater | place...
GAGCATGTATGCAACACTAAAACTTGCCGCACCGGAATTGGAAGGTCTTTGGGAAATGGTTCCGGTTCCGCAACTGAGTGACAGTGATGGGAACTTGAGTAATGTTACCATAGGCAGTGTCACCCCAGCGTTAGTATTAAAGAATGACAATCCGGATGCATGTTTCGAATATTTGGACTGGTTTACTAGCACAGAAAATCAAGTCATGTATGGACAGGAAGTCGAAAATATACTCGGGCTAGGAGCCAGATATAATACTGCTAATCTTGAGGCGATAAAAAATCTTAATTGGACCAGGAACGAAAGTAATCTTCTTGTATCGGAAATAAATAAAGTATATATAACACCTCTTATACCAGCAAGTTATTATGTAGGAAGAAACCTTACAAATGCTTTCCGAAAAGTTATCATAAGAGGATATTTGCCTCGTGAATCTTTGCTTATATATAATGAAATTGTTAACAATGAAATAACCCGTAAGAATACAGAACTTATGCGGCGGGCGATAAAATCAGAGCAGGGAGAAAACTGATAATGAAGCAATCGAGACTAATAAGAGAAATACGTGCAAATACTGATAAATATATACTTATGTTGCCGTTCACAGTATTGTTTTTTACGTTTATACTACTTCCTGTGCTCTCTTCGATATTTTTAAGTTTTACCGATTTCAACATGATTCAAGAGGTCTCCTTCAGTGGATGGTCGAACTATATGAGGTTATTTCTTGATGATGAGATTTTTCCTGTGGCTGTACGTAATACCCTACTCTTTGCACTGATAACAGGTCCAATAAGTTATTTACTGTGCCTTATTCTCGCATGGATGATCAATGAATTTGGAAAAACAATGAGAACTGTTCTAACATTCGTGTTCTATGCACCTTCAATATCAGGCACTCTTTTTACAGTATGGGCGTATATCTTCAGTGGAGATTCTAATGGATTGATCAACAATGTGTTGATGCAGATTGGAATAATATACGAACCTATATTGTGGCTTAGCGATACTAGATATATGATGACAGTAATTATAATCGTCCAATTGTGGGCGAGTCTTGGTACATCATTTTTGGCTTTTATTGCGGGTCTTCAGGGAGTTGATCATTCATTATACGAAGCGGGAGCTATTGATGGAGTTCGAACAAGATTTCAGGAGCTTAGATTCATAACACTTCCATCGATGGGACCGCAGTTGATGTTTGCTGCAGTAATGCAGATCGGTGCTTCTTTTGGAGTCAGTGGAATCTGTGTTGCACTTGCAGGTAATCCCAGTACGGACAATGCTGCTGCGACTATAGTTACACACTTAAGCGATATGGGTACAGCAAGATATGAGATGGGCTATGCTGCTGCGATTGCAACTCTTTTGTTTATAACAATGTTGCTTGTCAATTCGGGAATTAAAAAGTTACTTCGTAAGTTTACTAACATCTAGGAGGCTATGTAAAGAATGGCGATATTCAAAAAAATCGGCAGACGTCAAGCTCACTCTTTGTATGGAGATGTTTTTCTATTTATCTTTCTGGCACTTCTTGGGGCTTTCATGCTACTGCCTTTTATATATGCGATCTCTCAGTCATTAAAACCCATAGAGGAACTCTTTGTGTTTCCTCCCAGATTTTTCGTCAGAAATCCTACTATTGATAATTTTATAAATCTTTTTCAGAGAACAAACAATATGTGGGTTCCTTTTGAACGATATATTGTTAATAGTTTGATTATAACTATTGTGGGCACATTGGGAGGAGTCATTTTTTCTGCAATGGCAGCATTCCCTTTAGCTAAATTTAAATTTCCAGGCAGTAGAATATATGAAGCTCTGATAATAATGGCTTTGCTTTTTGTTTATGAAGTTACATATGTACCGCAGTATGTGATACTGAGTTCATTGCATTTCATTGACACTCTTTGGGCCTTAATATTACCGGCTATGGCTAACACGTTGGGTCTTTACCTTATGAAACAGTTTATGAGCCAATTGCCTGATTCACTGCTTGATTCTGCCAGTGTAGATGGGGCAAGTACTGCAAGGCAATTCTGGTCGGTTGTAATGCCTAATATTAAGCCAGCATGGATAACAGCAACAATATTGATTTTTCAGGCACTTTGGAATAGGGATACCTCGACCTATATATATACCGAACAACTTAAAAATTTGCCTGCGGTATTCAGACAGATTTCTTTGACCAATACAATTGCAACAGCTGGAATTGGCGCAGCAGCAGCGGTTCTGCTTATGATACCGCCGGTGTTTGTGTTTATTTTCTCACAGAGCAGAATGCTTGAAACTATGGCTTATTCCGGTTTGAAAGGATAAAGATTGAAAGGATCCAAATAAATGAAAAAAGCTATCGCATTTTTCACAATTTTAATTATTATCTCTATTCCGCAAATATCAGCAGCGGAACAGGTTCCTTATATAGGGTATACCTATGATAAATGGAATGTTGCAATCCCATCGACCGTTGGATATCTTCCGGATGCGGTTTATTATGGAGATTTGAATTTGGAAGTACGATTTAGATCTCCAGAGGATATGTACGTTTCAGAAGATGGTAGGATATTTGTGCTGGATACGGGAAATAACAGGGTAGTGGTGCTTAACAGTGATTTTACTCTGAACAAGGTGATTGAAACATTCAAAATGTCTGATGGCACAGATTATACCTTGTTTAGTCCAAAGGGTATCTTCGTTTGCGGCGATCTTATGTATATTGCGGATTATGATAACATGAATGTTATTGTGTCTGATTTTGAAGGCAATATCTCACTGAAATTATCCAAACCAGATAATCCAACTTTCCCACAGACAAGTGAATTTAGACCACTTAAGGTTTTGGCTGATTCACAAGGAAGAATCTATACTCTTGTGCTTGGAGTATACCAAGGTGCTGCGGTTTTTACGAGCGAAGGTGAATTTGTAGATTTCTTTGGTAGCAATACAGTAAAGCCTACGGTGAAAGTACTTATGGACCAATTTTGGAAACGGATAATGAATAGGGAACAAAAGGATCAGCTTGCCAATTATGTGCCTGTTCAATTTACAAATTTTGATATCACCCAGAAAGATTTCGTATATTCTTGTACTGCTGCAGACATAAGTGGGATATCTGAAATTTGTCGCATAAATCCCACCGGGAAAAATTTGTGGACAGGAGATTCTATGGGTGACCTTGAAGTAGGATGGTATAAGAACAAGGGATATTATACTGCTTTTACGGATGTGGCTGTAACAGCAGATGATTTTCTGTTTTCACTCGATTCGACAAAGGGCAGAATATTTCTCTATGATCCTGAAGGAAACTTGGTGTTTATATTCGGAGGCAAGGGGAACCAGAAGGGAACATTTAGTATGCCGTCAGCAATTGAAATAATTGGTGATAAGGTGTTGGTGCTTGATACATCAAAAAATTCTATAACTACTTTTAGTCCCACAGAATATGGAGAAATGGTAAATGAAGCACTCAGACTTTATATTGAAGGTAACTATCCGGAATCGCAGGAAATATGGGAAACAGTGCTCAAGCAGGATGGGAATATGTATACTGCATATATTGGTATAGGAAAGGCTTTGTATTATTCAGGCAAATATAAAGAAGCAATCTATTATTTTAGAGAAGGAAGCGATAGAATCAATGAATCCAGAGCCTTTGAGGAATACCGTTCATCTATTATCCGTGCATATTTTCCTTATGTAATGAGTGTAGTGAGTGTGCTTTTTTTGGCAGGAACAGCATGGTTTACAGTGGGTAAAATAAGGAAAAGAAGAAAGGACAACAAGATCCATGCGTAAAAGTGATATAAAGGAATTGGGGTATATATTGATCCATCCGTATGATGGGTTCGAATCTTTAAGTTATCACAAAACCGGATCTCCGATTCTATCCGGAATTATCATAATGTGTTTTTTCTTTTTTACGCTTTTTGAACGTCATGCGCTTTCTTTTCGTTTCAACTTCTACAGTGTAGAAAATACAAATATATTTCTTGTTTTTATTTCTACCTTTGTAATGGTATGTATGGCTGTAATAGCAAACTGGGCATTATCGACTTTGTGGGATGGCAAAGCAAATTTGAAGACTATCTGGATCGTATTTGGATATGCGTTAGCTCCTTACGTTGCCGGAATGCTTGCACAGACCGTTTTATCTCACGTTCTTACAATTGACGAGGGAACGTTTATCTCAATTATGATGACGGGTTGTGCTATATGGTCGGGCTTTATTCTGTGGTTTGGAATGTTGCAGGTACAGGAATTCAGTATAGGTAAAAATATTGCTTGTATTTTGGGGACACTTATTGGGATGCTTCTGATATTGTTTCTTAGTTTTTTGGTGATACTGCTTTTTCAAGAGCTTTTTGCATTTATAAAATCCATCATCAATGAACTTATTCTAAGAATATTTGTGTAGGAACGAGGGAAAACTGATATGAAATATAAATACCTAATAAAATATTTTCTGATTCTGATATTATCAATTAGCGTTTGTCTTATTCCTGTGAATACTTTCGGAGAGAATGGTACAACGTCAAATATTGATTTATACAATGCTATTAGTATCAATAATGAATTTAGTAGAATTGAAATAAGTGACGAAGATGGACGAATTAAAATAATAGATAATCAAAGTGGAGAATCGATATACAGCTACCCTGATGGGGTCGATGATGATAGGTCGATGAAGAATGCAGGACGACTAAGAGTTAAATCGGCGTTGTATATTACGTTATTTAATAAGGAGACAGAGGCGGAGACTACTCTTTACAGTATGCCGGATTCGGTGAATGAGGGTGGCTTTTCGGCAAAAAGATTCGAGAATGAATATATCGCGGAGTACAATTTCCCTGTATATGGAGTTACAGTGCCCGTGCATTATACTCTTGATGGCAAAAATCTAATTGTTTCTGTTCTTACGGATGAATTGGTCGAAAGTGATACAGTGTTTTTAATGGATATTTCGATACACCCCTGTATGTATTGTGGAACAATGGATGATGACGGCTATCTCCTTGTACCTGACGGATCTGGCTCTCTTATATATTTCAACAACAGGAAATATTCTGCAGCTTCTTATAAACAGAAGGTCTATGGAACCGATCTCTCTGTTTCTCAATATAGTCACGTAGAAGATACAAATCCGGTAGTTATGCCTATGTTCGGTATTGGTAAGGCTGATGGAATGATGATTGGTATTATATCTGCGGGAGCAGGTGACGCATTTGTTGAAGGAAGTCCCGGACTTGGCAGTGTCAGCTATAATTGTGCGTATTCATCTTTTAGGTTATTGTCTAGAGATTTGGTCGCATATCCGAATGATAATCGTACCGACGTATACGTATATCCTGAAAGCAGAAATGACACTGAGATGCTTCAAATCACATATATTTTCCAAAATGGAAACAGTCCTTCATATGATGATATGGCTGGAATGTACAGAGAGTACCTAGTTGAAGAATTTAATCTTCAGAAAATGGAGAGTGAAGATTATTCTTTATATCTTGATTTATATATGTCAACTATAAGAAAGAAAAGTTTTCTTGGAATTTCATACGACGGAGTCGAGAAACTTGGGAGTTTTAAGGAAGCAGAAAAAACTGTAAGTCTTTTACACGATATGGAAATATCAACAGTTGTACGACTTAACAACTGGTCATATGAAACAGTTTGGGGGAAAGCTCTCAAAGGTATAAGGACTCTTCTTTCTATTGGTTCGAAAAGAGCATTGAAATTATTAAACAATGAAATCAATGTGAATGGAAGAATGTATCTTAACGTTAATATTTCTGAGGTTTACAGTAATAATCCAATAGCCAAATATTTTGATTATGCTAAAAACTTTAAGCTGGATACAATTAAATTCTCAGAATACAATCTTGCAACGAATTTTGCAACTCAATCATATCATTATCTTCTTTCAACAGAAAATGTTTTAAAATATTCGGGTAAAATCGGGGAGAAGGTTGCTGATATAGGTTTTCAGAATATTTCAGTAACTGGATTACAGAATATGTATACTGACTATTCTTCAGAAAAAGCTTGTCTTACCAGGACAACAGAAATATATGAACAGTCATTGGAGCAAATGGAATCAACAGGACTGAATGTTGCTGTTGATAGTGGATTTGAGTATTCATTAGGTTATGCTTCAATGATATTTGGCATGCCAAGTAAAGACAGCATGTTTGAAGTGTGCGATGAAGCTGTTCCATTCTATGAAATCGCATTGCACGGATATATTCCATATACAATAGAGGCGATAAACTCATCTCCTGATACGCAAAAAGCTTATCTAAAAACCTTAGAAACAGGCAGTGGGCTGTATTTTAAATTTATATTCGAGGATACAGAAAATGCTAGATATTCTAGAAACAGTGAACTCTATAGTGGGGATATTGATGCATGGATGGACTCAATGCTTGAAAAATATAATGAATACAAAGAATTTATGAAAGATAAAAATTCGATGATTATTATCGGTCATGAGAAAATAGCTACTGATGTGTATAGGACTGTATATGAAGATGGGAGTTATGTAATCGTGAATTATTCTGACGATATATTCACATACGATAATCTGAGAGTATATTCGATGTCGCATGTTTTCGGCAAGGAGGTGGATTGATATGAGGCTAAGCCAGGAAAAGAAACGTTCTCTAGTAGGATTCACTTTTGCTGTTCCTTGGGTCATAGGATCGATATTTTTCTTTATCGTACCCTTGGCTCAATCCTTCTGGTACAGTATAACGAATATTGAAATCAATGAAGAAATTGTATTCACGTTTAAAGGTTTTGAGGAATACAGGAGGTTTTTTCTGGAAGACTCCCTTTTTATACGTACTCTTACAGAAACAGTTTTTGGAATGCTACTATCGGTATCTATGGTAATGTTTTTTAGTTTATTTATGGCGAATATCCTTGTACAGAAATTCCACGGACAACGGGTTGCAAGGACGATTTTCTTTCTGCCATTCATTGTTGCTTCCGGAATGGTTATAGCTGTGATAAAAGGTGATGTGTATTCACAGGATATTGTCAGTACTGCCCAGTCATCTCAGCTTCAGATAACGGTTCTCAGAAATATACTTCTGTCAATAAATCTGAGCAACAATGTAATCACTACGATAACAACGATGTTAACAAGCCTATTTGAAATATCTTGGAAATGCGGGTTACAGATACTTATTTTTATTTCAGGACTTCAAGCGATTTCGCCATCCATTAAAGAAGCAGCAAAGATGGAAGGGGCTACAGCCTGGGAATACTTTTGGAAGGTTGCCTTTCCAATGATAACACCTGTTTTTCAGCTAAATCTAATTTACTCTATAATAGACAGTTTCACTGATTATTCGAATGTAATCATAAAGCGTGTATTTCTTCTTTCAAACAACCTTGATCTGTCTGGTAGCACAGCTCTTGCATGGATCTATTTCGGAATTATATTCGTAATAATTGGTATTGCGTTCCTTTTAGTTCGAAGAAAGATATTTTATTACAACGACTGATGGGATAAATAAGAAAGGGTGCTTTTATAATGAATCGAGGAACCTTTAAAAAATATAGCATAAAAAATAAGTTCTTAATCGATCCGGATCGCAGATGGATTTTAATGCAGAAGGCAAAGACTATTGCCTGGTCGATTTTTCGTGCCGCTTTACTTATTGGTCTTGCTTATATTCTGCTTTATCCGCTTTTGTATATGTTTACTATGGCAATAAGAGCTAAGGATGATATGTTTGATGTCACGGTGAATTGGATTCCGAGAAATTTTACGTTATACACACTCCAGCGTATATGGAAGGCGATGAAATATCCGCAGACACTGTTGAATACAGTCATGATATCGGGAATATGTTCTTTTGTTTCTGCAGCAACCTGCTCCCTTACTGGCTACAGTTTTGCAAGATTTAAATATAGAGGCAAAAAACTTATGTTTGCAATAGTGATTTTTTCGATTATTATACCTCAAGCATTCTATAATATGCCTACATATATCAATTTTCGCTACTATGACTTTTTTGGCCTTCTGGATATATATAATCTGATTACAGGAGCCGATGTATCGGTTAATATTCTGGGAACAAAGTGGACAATGATACTTCCTGCAATATTCGGATCAGGAATTCGCGCAGGTTTATATATTTATCTGTTTAGACAGTTTTTTCGAAGTATGCCAAAGGAACTTGAAGAGGCCGCATATATTGATGGGTGTGGGTATTTCAAGACTTTCTACAAAATCATGGTACCATCATCTTTTTCTGTGTTTGTAACAGTTTTTCTGTTCTCGTTTGTATGGTATTGGAATGATTATCAGGTATCCGGGTTGCTTATGGGGGCTTCTAATCTTACTCTATCATCTGCACTTTCGATAATAGGAAACCTGACATATAGTCTTGAAGTAAGCGAAGGGAATAGAGCCGTCGATACAGTTAGAATGGCTTTAGATAATCAAGGAGCCAGTCTTATGGTTATCGCACCTCTGGTTATTCTCTTTGTGTTCCTACAAAGATATTTTGTGGAAAGCATCGAAAGAACCGGATTGGTTGAATAGACTTCTGAGGGGATCAATTAATCATGTCTAAAAAAGTAATAATTGTCCTTGCGAGCGAGACAGGTGCAAAACTTGATAGTGATGTCTATATCGGTGGCGGTACTGATGATACAAAGATTCTACAGAGGACCCTTGATAAAGCCGTAGAAAATGCTGGAATAAAATTGATTATGGATGGTGCTGCTTTGATTTCCGGATTGAAACTTCATTCCAACACTGAAATCGAATGCCTAAACCCAGAGTGTGGATTCTATCTGGTGGATAACTCTAACACCTCTATTCTGTGCAATGCAGATTTAGATTTTAGTAAGATTCGGAATAAGAATATCATCGTCAAGGGTGGGACATATAATCATAACTGTAGAAACCAAATTCATCATTATATATCAGAAAACGAAGAGATTGCTAATATTGATGGTACCAGATGGGTTATAGGATTCGAGTTTTACGGCGTCGAGAATTTGACAATACGGGATGTAATACTACGCGATCAGAGAACATTTGCCATGCTGATTGCAAATTGGAAATATGTAGATATAACGAATGTTCGTATTGATCTTCCTAATCATAGTGATTTTCAGAATCAGGACGGTATACATTTCTGGGGTCCCGGGCAGTTTCTTGTTATGCGTAATATTTGTGGTCGGAGCGGTGACGATTTTATTGCACTTGCTCCAGACGAACGCGATAAAACATCTTCGATAACGGATGTACTTATAGATGGAGTGATGCTCGATAACGCAGATCAGGGGATACGTCTTCTATCACGTGACAAGGGAAGATTGGATAGAGTAACAATTCGTAATATTTCGGGTACCTATAGAAGTTTTGGTTTCTATATCAATTCCTGGTTCCCGGACACCTCCTGCGGTTCTTTTGGAAACATTGTTTTTGAAAATATAGATTTGAGAACTTCAAAACCGAACTATGACTACAGACCTCCTTTTCTTTTTCAGATTGGTGGTAAAATAGAATCATTGACTATTAGAAACATACAAAGTCATCTTCCTTCTGACGACAGGGTGCTTTTCGAACTCAGCCAACCGTTCTATGATTTTAACTATAAAGAAGCGTGTACACATATCAGGTCACTGGTCATAGATGGACTGCATGTGTTGAGTGATGATTTACTGAGCGGCCCTCTAATAATTATCGACTGTGAAATAGAATCATTTGTACTACGTAATATTGAACTTGACGTTCCTGACAATAACGAAAATGAAACGCCTATGATACTGACCAGAGATAGATGTCATGTAAAAAGAATGAGAGTTTCTGACTGCAATTTTGAAGGTAAAGGAAAGTTCATTGAAATTCCATCGGGTGAAATAGAGTCAATTGTTTTAAATAACATTGAATTTAAAGCTTAGAAGAATTTCATGATGCGACTGACAGACGAGGGAATTGGTTCTTTGAAAATGGATTTCTGCAACACAGATGAAAAGAGAAATGAAAATGGGTGATAAGAAAAGATGGCATATAGTATATATTTTTTTCATAATTATATTCTCGATGAGTATTATAATCACCGGATGCAATCAAAATAGAGATGACTTATCCAAACCCTTCTCATCCGAGAATTTGTCCGATATAAAATCAGTTGACAGCAGCATTAGTGAAATATTTGAAAGTATTTTGTCAGAATCGATTAGTGTTGATTCGGCAGATAATGAAATTGAATCAAGCAACTTTGAAAGCAGTGCAGTAGTCAGTTCTGATTCAAAAACAGAAGACAGCAGCTCTTTATCTTCTGTTTCTCAAACTTCAGGCAATAACGTACAAATCGGCGTTTTGTTGATGAATAAACCTTTGCATGGTAGTGTTGCTGAGAGTGTTAAAACTACATTTACATGGTTAAAGGCATCAAATGCAGACAGCTATGTTCTGTATCTTGACTTATATGACACGAAGGATAGCAGCTTCAAGCAAATTTTAGAACAGAAGAACATTACTGGGACCTCGTATACATTAAAAAGTGTTCTTCAAGCCAATCAAATATACAGATGGAGATTGAAAGCTGTAAATGCAGTATATTCTGAAGATGGGACAGGAATAAACGGAGTGGAAGGAAGTGCTTTTATGAGCCCGATGGACGCAGATAATCATCCTGCAAATGTGGGAATGAACTTTACTTTTTCAGGTAGCATTTCTAAGGAGGTTCTATGCAACTATCTGTCGCGGTCGATCGTTTATACAAATGAAAATAATCCCCAAATTAGTTTGACGTCTGATGAAGTTATGAGATTTATTCTTAACACCGGAGCAAAATATATCGGACGTTCAGATTGTGTATGGACGCCGGACAGTGTTGATGAGGCAGCTTTACCAACAAAGAAAATAAACCTTGAAAAAGCGCATTTGATTGATTCTGATATTATATTTGAAGCATGTATTTTCGAATGTGTAGACAATGGAGTAAATGGTATTCCGATTCCCGCATGGGTTTTCGAAGCATTTGGTGAACCGGTAGTAACTAGAAACTTTTCATATGATTTGATGATTTTTCAGGATGGTTCATACTTAAGCCAGTGGGGTTCAGGCGCAAGTGTACCAGATATGACTAGATTAGAAACTCAGATGTTCTTTTATTACCGCGCTTGCAGATATATTGACGCTGGTTACGAAGGCCTTCATATGGGACAGGTCCATCTGATAGGCAAATATGATAATAATTTTGAGAAATGGACTAAAGTTTTGAATATGATAAGAGACTATGCCAAAATACATGCAAGACGTAAATTTGTACTTATAAATGCTCATACGCATGGAATAATCGGTTCCGATGGCAAACTGTTGTTCGACTTTCATTCATATCCCTATCGCCTCGCTCCAGCTACTGGGTCGGTCGCGCATATTCCGACAGAAGATAATCCTCAGAGGGTACAGTTTAAAGTAGGTCATGTAGACTCAATTTATGGAAAAAGTTTGGGAGGAATAACGCATAGTGGATGGAGTTGTAACAGTCTTCCATACTTTGTCGAAGTAGATAATTACTGGGGCGGTACCTACGACAGCAGGACGGACACACCAACAAGTAATGACCACTTCTGTTGGGGAATGGATGAGATAAGTTGGTTCATGAATCAGCCTATGAGCTATAGAACACAATTTTTACAATATGCATATGAATGGGTAAGAGATCTTGCTGATGATGGATTCGCTCAGATGCCTGCGAATAGAACTGCTTATATGAGGAGTGCGAGCAACCCGAAAAGCTTTTACCATAGAACTTATGTAGCCAACAATGAAATGTTTTTTAGTGGTGGATTCGGAGACGAGGATACGATAAGAAATATTTGGATCGAAGATAATGTGAATCGCTGATAATAAGATATTGTGTAACAGAAGATGTAGATTTGAAATCTTGTTGCCTGAGGAATTCATAAAGAATTAGATGGGGATACTCCAAAATACTTCTTATAATTTTTGTAGAAACTAGAATAATCTGAAAATCCGCTTTGAATACATGCATTGCCCGGTGTTGAACCTCCATTTATAAGATGTTTTGCATATACAAGTCGTTTTTTGATAATAAAATCACCAATAGCAGAACCGGTATTTGCCTTGAAAATTTTACTTAAATAGAATTTGCTTATATAAAATTCTTTTGCAATTTTGTCAAGAGAAAGATCTTCTGAAAGATTGAGGTTGATATAATCTATCACAGAAGCAATTCTGTCACTGGCCGGAAAGTCAGATTCAACAATGTCAGTTATGCTGCAAATATTGTATATCTCAATCAGTAGTTCGCTGAGAACCGAATTGAATGCAATCTGACAAAGTTTCTCCGGATACTTTGAAATTTCTTCTAGTCGATCAAAAACTCGCGGGATTTTTGTTGTCAAAATCTTATCACTTTTTACAATATGGAAATTGTGCAGGGAATTTAGCTGAGTATTCCGGAACACATTGTACCACCTGTCCGGTATAATGATACCGCAATTCCGTTTTGTTGATACTGGTTTTCCGGTCTCGAATACCGCTAGCTTATAATATATTTATGCATCTTTGGATGTAAATATATTATAAGGAGGTCATCCGAAATGACCAAATATCGTGAAATCTTAAGGCTTCATTCCTTAGGATTGAGTCAAAGAAACATTGCATATAGTTGCAGTGTTTCAAAAACAACAGTAAGTAGAGTTCTCAAACGTGCCAAGGAATTAGAAGTATCTTGGCCACTCGATGAAAGGCAGACTGATGCAGTACTTGCCCAAATGTTTTTTCCTTCAAACTGCAAGACGCCAAAGGAAAAGCGCCCACCAGATTACTCTTACATCCGCAAAGAGCTTCTAAAAAACGGTGTTAGTAAAAAGCTTTTATGGACTGAATACATGGAAGAATGCCGTTTAAACGGCGATGATCCACTCATGTATTCACAGTTCTGTTATCACATCCAACAGGATGAACAGAAACGACGTGCAACCATGCACATCAACCGCAAGCCTGGTGAACAGGTCGAGGTTGATTGGGCTGGCGATCCAGCTAAAATCATTGATCCTGATACCGGTGAAGTCAGTGATGCGCATATTTTTATAGGCGTTATGACATATAGCCAATATGCTTATGTGGAAGCCTTCATAAACGAAAAACAACAGGCGTGGATAACAGCACATATTCACATGTATGAATATTTCGGTGGTGTTGCCAGAATACTTGTACCGGACAATTGCAAAACCGCCGTTATCCACAACAAAGGCTGGTATACTCAGAAACTAAACAAAACTTACCATGAAATGGCTGAACATTATAACACGGCAATCATACCTGCAAGAGTGAGAAAACCCAAGGATTATCCTCAAATTAATATTATCTTCAAAATCAGCAGAATATTCTGCTTTTACAAGTAATACACCTATTAAAATTGAAGATAATAAAATCATCTATGATGCTATCCTTTAAATAGCCTGACACAGGCAGAAAGGGGATAACACATATGACAAATCTTGAAATTATTATTGACATTGCGTTGCAACGGTTAAAACACGACCTTGCCGGTGAAACATGGAAATCCAGATACCGCTATTTCAACCAAATGATGAAGCTTGCTGAATCACTTAACATCACTGAACCATGTCAGGAGCTCTATAATGCGTTTATTGCAGATGATAATGGTTCCAAAGAACGACGTTCAATGCACTTCCGATGTGTGAAACTTATTGATGCGCTAGCCGATACTCGTGCCACAGACGGCAAAGGCATACTTTTTAATGAACATTCCTTACCGACCGAAGCAGAGGTCCATGAATATTTTCTTGGTGCGAACTTTCCAATACCAACAGGTGTACCTATTGATTACCTTATTATAAAAGCAAGTATTGAAATGGGATATCTTAATCTCACTGAGTCCACCCTTGGACAATACAGACATTCATGGGTGGACATACGACGTTACTTTTATGCCGCAGGGAGTCATGAGTATAACGAAGTTATAATGCAAAATTTCATTAAAGAAATAAGCAGTCAGCGTAATAATGGCTCCACTAACGAATGGAAGTGGAAAATAAATCGCAAAGCCGCATATGTCTTAATGGAAGTAGCAAATACAGGGGTTTATCACTGGGGTCTGATCCATAAAAGCATCAGCTGTAACAGTCCGGAAATTGAAAAAATACGGTTACGATACAATGAGTCGTTAAAACAGAGGAACTTCCGTAAATCCACGATTGATCTGTATGATTATGTGTTTCGTAAAACGATGGAGTTCTCCGGAATAGAAACGGCAAAGGATTTACAGTTATTTTCACCGGGAAATATCCAGCTTAGCATTGATAAATTTTCTGAAAGTTGCAACAGACGGAGTATGGCAACCATTATTCCAATCTTGCGTTCCCTACTGAACACACTTCACTCGGACAACTTAATTAAAATGAATCTGTCTGGTATGGTAATTGGCGGTTTTGTGCAAAGAGGCTCTGTGGCTGCATATATTTCCGAAAAAAATCAGACAGAACTAATTGGGCAATTGGATAAAGAATCAAAACGTACAAAAGCTGTTATACTTCTTGCACTGCGCTTGGGACTGCGTGATTGTGATATCTGCAATCTCACTTTCGAGGAAATTGACTGGCAGCATGATCAAATTAGACTAATCCAGCAGAAAACAAGCAAACCGCTGGTACTTCCGCTACTCCCCGATGTAGGGAATGCCTTAATGGATTACATCATAAAAGACAGGCCACGGAAGAATGATCATTACCCCTATGTGTTCTTAAGAGAACAGGCGCCCTATCGCAAACTGACTTCCGCGTATTCCATCTGCTCTAAGCTTTTGTACAGACTTTCAATCAACCCAGTAAACGGCATAGCTACAGGAGTGCATCTTTTCCGGTATTCCATGGTGCATAAGCTGTTGGCAGCCAAAGTACCGCATCAGGTCATTACAGATGCTCTTGGCCATGTTTCAAAAGAATCCGATAAACCTTACCTGTCCATGGAAGAATCTATGCTCCGGATGTGCGCACTTGATCTGTCTGTCATAGGCAGGATTTCATGGGAGGGGGTGTTCACCAATGACTGACTATGTATTTATTAGCCGAATTGGTGCCTTCATTGATGCTTTTATAAGACAGAAACGTGCATCCGGTTATCCGTATCAGTCATCAGCCCGAATCTTACATCACTTTGACCACCTTGTTGGCGAGAAATTTCCTGGAGAAACCACAATCACTAAGGAAATCTGTACTGTATGGATACAATCGAAACCCGGTGAGCATCCAAACGGTCTATTAAGAAGGGTTACTCCAGTAAGACAGCTTGGAAAATACATGAAAGGACTTGGCTGTGACGCTTACATTATTCCTGGTCATATCCCAAACAAACAGATCAAATATGAAGCCCATATTTATACAGATGCCGAATTGAAATCCTTTTTCAATTCGATTGACGAATGCCCGCCTTCACCATTTTCTCCAACCAGGAGATATGTCATACCAGTTATTTTCCGCATGCTGTTCTGTTGTGGACTGCGATCCTCCGAAGCACGTCTCCTAAAAAAAGAAGACATTGACCTTGGAAACGGTAAAATCACTATCCTGCAATCCAAGGGCTGGAAGTCCAGGATCGTGTACATGAGCCAGGATCTGCTGGAAGTATGCAGAGAGTATAATTCCATCATGGAATCAATGTTTCCAGAACGGCAGGCATTTTTCCCTAACAAAAATGGTACCTTTTTTAATAAATCAATGAATGATTACTGGTTCCATGAATTCTGGGATAAGCTGCCAGAATCAAAATCTGTGGTTGGCAATTCCGCAAGAGTACATGATTTTCGTCACGGATACGCAGTTCACCGGCTGAACCGATGGGTTAAGGAGAAACAGGATATAAATGCTCTTTATCCTTACCTTAGTGAGTACATGGGGCATTCCCATTATGCTGATACGGATTATTATCTTTCTCTTGTGGAAGAATTCTATCCTGAAATGGAACAGCGGCTTTCATCTATAAACGATGATATCCTGCCAGAGGTGCAACATGAAGCAAAATGAAATGCTCTTTTACCAGTTGCTTCGCGACTTCCTGACAGATTACCTCATAGCCAGAAGGAACTTCAGTGAAAAAACAGCCAGATCCTACCGGCAGAGCTTAAACCTTCTGCGAAACTATTTGAAAGATACAAAAGGCATCAGCTTTGATAAGATGGATTTTTCCTGTTTTACCAGAAGCAGCATCTACGATTTTCTGATGTGGCTGAAGGATAGCAGGAAATGTTCTGCACAGACGCTTAACCTAAGGCTGTCAGCCATCAAATCTTTCCTAAAATACTGCAGTGAGGAAGATATGGAACTTATGCCTGTATACCTTGATATTTCCAGCATACATGCATTCAAAGCGAATAAAATGCCCTGTGTTGAATATTTGACACAAGAACAGCTGAAGTTTTTATTTTCGCTGCCTGACATAGCAACAAAGCTTGGCAGGCGTGACTGTTTCTTCCTGATTTTCACTTACGAGACAGGTGCAAGAATGCAGGAAGTTCTTGATTTACAGATCAACCACATCATTCGCAGCGACATCAGCGTGCGGATAAGAATCCATGGTAAAGGGAATAAAACAAGGTATGTTCCATTGCTTGGGTCTATGGTAAAACATTTGGATTCCTACCTGGCAGAATTCCATAGGAATAGTTCAGGCAAAGACTTTCTGTTTTATACAATACATGATTCACAGCATACACAGATGAAACCGGGGACAGTCGATTACTTCATGAAAAAATATGGAAAACTAGCATATAAAGTGAATGGCGCTTTCCCTGAAGGACTGCATGCACATATGCTCAGGCACAGTATCGCCATGGCAATGTATAAAAAGGGAATACCAATTTCTTATATACGGGACTTCCTTGGCCATAGCAGTATCGAAACAACAGCTGTATATTCATATTCAGATGAAGAAACCATCACAAAAGCCTTGGAATCGATAGCGCATGAAGAAACCAATGGAAAAGTAGTACAAAAACAGAAAAACTGGAAAGGCAAAGAACAGTATCTGTTGGAATTCTGCGGATTGAACTGATTTT
>Ga0265294_10004652_pt1 | contig 17069 bp, 12 predicted proteins | sample MunlanPumphouse3_FD_192504 | JGI IMG/M metagenome (GOLD analysis project Ga0265294, IMG submission 192504) | Groundwater microbial communities from a municipal landfill in Southern Ontario, Canada - Pumphouse #3 | ecosystem: Environmental > Aquatic > Deep subsurface > Groundwater | place...
TTTGTGGGGATTCTTATCAGCGCTTTGGGAATTTCAGTTAATAACAGTATTCTTTCCTTTGTAAAAGAGTTTGGATTAATATTGTTTATCTACAATATAGGTCTTCAAGTGGGCCCGGGCTTCTTTTCATCCTTTAAAAAAGGAGGCGTCAAACTCAATCTGCTTGCGACGGGATTTGTACTTCTCGGGTGTATTATTACATATCTTATACATCTTTGTACAAATACCCCGCTTACGACAATGGTGGGTGTGATGTCCGGAGCTGTTACAAACACTCCCGGACTTGGTGCCGCTCAACAGACGCTGATGGAGACTACAGGTATGGAAGATCCTACAATCGCAATGGGATATGCGGTTGCATACCCTCTCGGTGTTCTTGGTATGATCTTAGCTTTTATGCTCATAAAAAGAGTACTTAAGCTAGATCTTGTAAAGGAAAGAGCTGCGGCAGAAGCAGCGGCGGTGCCAAAAGATGTTGCGGTACGTTTTGCAGTTGAAGCTGATAATCCTGTAATATTCGGAAAGAGAGTTGATGAAATAGACGCTATTGTCGGAAAGCCTTACGTTGTAGCAAGGATTTGCCATAGTGACGGTCAGATGGAAATAGCTTCTTCATCTTCAATTATTCAAAAAGATGATAAGTTGCTGATAGTCGCAGCTTCATCTATTGTTGATGCTATTGTTCCGTTCTTCGGAAACAAAGTTGATACGTCTGAGGATGCATGGGAAAATATAGATGTCATGCATGTGTCACGTAAGGTGTTGATTACAAAACGTGCGATAAATGGGAGGACTATCAAGGATTTGCATATACGTTCTTCTTATGGTATTAATGTTACAAGAATAATTAGAGCTGATGTGGATTTAGCTGCAAAGCCTGATTTGCCACTTCAAATAGGCGATAAGTTGTTGATGGTAGGTTCACCGGAAGCGATAGATAAGGTAGCGGAGATATTGGGTAACTCAACAGAACAGCTGAGAGAGCCAAATCTTATGCCTATATTTTTCGGTATAGTATTAGGGGTATTGCTCGGGTCGATTCCCATCATGTTTCCGGGAATTCCACAGCCGGTCAGGCTCGGTTTGGCCGGGGGTCCTCTGATTATCGCTATTCTTATCAGCAGGTTTGGTCCGAAATATCATATCGTCACATATACGACTGTCAGTGCAAATAAGATGATGAAAGAGATGGGAATAGCTCTATTCCTGGCTGCAGTGGGGCTTGGTGCCGGAAATGGATTTGTGGATACTGTGGCCTCCGGAGGATATAAGTGGATTATATATGGTTTTATGATCACTGTATTACCGACTATAATAATTGCTTTTATTGCCAGAAAGGGGTGTAAGCTCAATTACTATCAGATAGTCGGACTTATCAGCGGTAGCTCCACCAACCCGCCTGCACTTGCATATTCCAATTCTTTGGGAGGGAGTATTCCATCTGTTACTTATGCGACAGTCTATCCGCTTACAATGTTTTTGAGAATATTGCTGGCTCAGATTTTAATATTGATGGCTATTTAAAACAGGCCGATGCCGTATGAAAAAGCGAGAGTTTCCAAATACTTACGTTATCATATTTGCAATCATCATTATTTGTGCGATTGCAACCTGGTTTACAAAGGGGGCTCAACCTCAGACGTGGCAAGTCTTTTCGGCAATCTATACGGGATTTGGGCGTCAAGCCGGAATTATAGCCTTTATTCTGATAATAGGAGGAGCTTTTTGGATTGTTAACAGTACAAAAGCCATTGATGCAGGCATCTTCTCTTTTTTGAAAATAACGTGCAAACTGGAAAAAATATCATTTTTGCGCAGAATAGGTGTGAACAATATCATAATGATAGCCATAATGCTCTTGTTTAGCTTGTTTGGGGCGATATTCGGGATGAGTGAGGAGACGATTCCATTTGTTGTCATATTAGTTCCTTTGGCAATATCAATGGGGTATGACTCAATTGTTGGAGTCTGTTTGGTGTATGTGGCGGCACATGTCGGGTTTGCAGGTGCAATATTAAATCCGTTTACAATAGGAATAGCTCAGACTATAGCCGAGATACCGATGTTTTCGGGGATAGAATACCGGTTTATCTGCTGGGTTGTACTTACAATTATACTGATAGCGTTTGTGCTGATCTATGCTGCAAGGATAAAAAGGAATCCGAGCAAGAGTATCATGTATGATGCGGACAGCTATTGGAGAGATAAAGTTGAAGCTTCATCTGCAGGAGTCAAGTATTATCACAACAAATCATCTTGGATATCATTTATACTTGTCTCTGTTGCAATTGTTTGTTTTACCATATTTTACAGTAAGGTTTGCAGTATTAAGGTAGGAACGGGAGTGTATCATACACCATGGCTTTTGCCGGTAGTAGGTGCCCTTTTCATCATTTCAAGTCTTTTCGCACTGCGCAAATCAGTTCATTTTTACATCCTCAACCTGTTGATGTTTACAATAGTATATCTGGTAGTAGGGGTGCTTGGCTTTAATTGGTACATTACAGAAATATCGGCACTTTTCGTGGCGTTGGCACTGTCAAGCGGTATAGCGAGTGGCCTATCGGCTAATTCGGTAGTCAAAGAATTCCTCTCCGGAGCAAAAGATATTCTTTCAGCTGCACTCGTGGTGGGGTTGGCTGCCGGCATAATCATTATTTTGGAAGAGGGAAAGGTGATTGATCCGATGATGCGTAGCTTAGTGGCTTTGGTTGATGGAACATCTAAAGTGGCATCAATAGGTCTGATGTATGGAGTACAGACTTTAATCAACCTTGTGATTCCGTCTGCTTCGGCAAAGGCGGCCATCACAATGCCGATTATGGCCCCTTTTTCTGACATGATAGGTGTTTCGAGGCAGGCAACGGTGTTGGCTTTTCAGTTCGGAGACGGATTTACCAACATGATAACACCCACTTCCGGAGTATTGATTGCCGCGCTTGGAATGGCAAAGATACCTTATGCAAAGTGGGTTAAATTTATTTGGAAATTTATCTTGATACTTATTATTGTGGGCTTTTGCCTCCTGATTCCGACGGTTTTCTTTAAATTGCCGGGTTTTTAGCTGATTTAGCTGAGAAGATTAATAATTATTACTAATTTCGCACCCTGTTATTTCAAATATTAACTAAAATATATACAATTATGATAATTTCTGAAAAAGCAAAAGTGTTCATAGAGCAGGAAGATAATTTCGGTGCTCATAACTATCATCCATTACCGGTAGTACTTTCAAAGGGTAAAGGCGCTTTTGTATGGGATGTTGACGGTAAGAGGTATTTTGACTTTTTGTCAGCATATTCTGCCGTAAATCAAGGACATTGCCATCCAAAAATAGTTAAGGCCCTTTGTGACCAGGCTCAGACACTTTGCCTTACTTCAAGAGCTTTTTACAATGATTGTCTCGGTCCATACGAAGAGTTTGCAACAAAATATTTTGGTTACGACAAACTTTTACCTATGAATTCCGGAGCTGAAGCAGTGGAAACTGCCTTGAAACTTGGCCGTCGCTGGGGATATATCAAGAAAGGAATTCCCGAAGATCAGGCAATTATCATAGTTTGCGAAGGTAATTTCCATGGCCGGACCATATCAATTGTGTCAATGTCTTCCGATCCTGACTCTTACTCTCAATACGGTCCTTTTACTCCGGGTTTTGTTAAGATACCTTACAATGATTCCGATGCATTGGAGAGAGTTTTGGATAAATGTGGCGACAGGACAGCTGCATTTATTGTTGAGCCGATTCAGGGTGAAGCAGGTGTCTTTGTTCCGGATAAAGGGTATCTTACAAAATGCTATAATGCTTGCAAGAAGCACAATGTTCTTTTCATAGCTGATGAAGTTCAGACAGGCATAGCCCGTACGGGACGTCTTTTGTGCTGTGATCACGAAAATATTCATCCCGACATCTTGATTTTGGGTAAGGCTATTTCAGGAGGTGTGCTTCCTATTTCAGCCGTACTTGCAAATAACGAGATCATGCTTACGATCAAGCCGGGAGAGCACGGTTCAACATTCGGAGGTTTCCCTCTTGCTGCCAAAGTAGCTGTTGCCGCATTGGAAGTTGTTCAGGAGGAACATCTTACAGAGAAGGCCGAATATCTCGGAAAGATATTCAGAGAGGAACTTACAAATTTCCACTCTCCGTTCATCAAACAAGTAAGAGGAATGGGCTTGCTTAATGCAATTGTAACCACTCCTATTGAAGGCAAAGAAGCCTGGGATATTTGTCTTAAGATGGCTGAATATGGATTGATTGCCAAGCCGACTCACAAGCATATTATCCGGTTCGCTCCCCCATTGGTGATTACCGAAACTGAGCTCAGAGAAGCGATTGAGATTATAAAGAGAGCATTTAAAGAACTGGAATAACATCTTAACACAGAGATGAGTAATAATCAATTTGCTCAGACAGCAGGCGAAGTGCTTATGATTCGCCCGTGTGGTTTTTGTTTCAACACCCAGACCGCAGCCAATAATGCCTTTCAAGTGGAGGGTTTTTCACAACAGGCGCAGGATCATGCGCTGCAGGAGTTTGACGCGTACGTAGAGTTGTTGCAATCTGCAGGAGTAAAGGTTAATGTGGTTGAGGATACTCCTCGGCCACATACTCCCGACTCCATATTCCCAAATAACTGGTTTTCCACACATTCTGACGGCACTTTAGTGCTTTATCCGATGTTTGCGCAAAATCGCAGAGAGGAACGCAAACAGACGGTAATTGATTTTTTGATTGAAAAATATGATATTACTTCTATCTGTGATCTTACTCCTTACGAGAAGAAAAACCTGTTTTTGGAAGGGACCGGAAGTATGGTGATTGATCGCGAGCACGGAGTGGTTTTCGCCTGTCGTTCGCCGAGGACAAACGAAACGGTGTTGAAGGAATTCAGTAAATATTTTGGATGGGATTATATCCTTTTCGAGGCAAATGATATGCAGGGAGGAGCAATCTATCATACTAACGTTATGATGAGCGTGGGCAGTAAATTTGCTATTCTCTGTACTGAATCAATTACTGACAAGAAAGAGAGAACAAATGTTGTTGAGACTTTGAAAGGATTTGGAAAGGATATTATTGAGATATCTTTCGACCAGATGAATCATTTTGCAGGCAATATGTTGGAGTTGCACGCCTCACGACCTGTACTTGTTATGTCGGACACAGCAAAAAATGCCATGCAATTAAACCAAATGGATATTTTGCAGTCTTATTATGGTGTTGTTGCACCGAAGTTAGACTATATCGAAAAAAATGGGGGAGGGTCTGCCAGGTGCATGATGGCTGAAATCTTTTTTTAATAACTTAACTTAATGAAATACAGGTTCTTTTTATTGATTATCCTGTTATTGAGTATCACACAAGGACTCTATGCGCAGGAGGGGGTGGATTATAAACTGTTTATGGAGAAGGCCGGAGATGTCTCTGCTCTTTATAGAGGTAAAGGTGCAATGAGGTATGCCTTCCTTCACAACGGCACTTATTTCTGGGATAGTCCTGAGTTTAAAATCGGCAATATAGAGTACAATGGCAAAATGTACTATGATATTCTCATAAATATCGATGCTTACAGGCAAGATTTGCTCATCAAGACTGTGAACGGCATATCACAAGTGTCTCTCAATGAAGCATACGTTGACCAATTTAATATGGAAGAAAAGCAATTTGTCAATTTGAGAAAGCGTGGGTTTGCTGTGCCGATGGGCTATTATCAAGAGATATACAACGGAGAAGTTGCAGTATATAAGCAAGTAGTGAAGAAATATTCGGATAATGTTAAAACCGGCAGTTCTACGACCTATATAAAAGATGGTAAATATGCCGTATTAAGGGAATTTGATGCAACAATGACCTATTACCTACTCAAAGACGGCCGGCTCACACTTCTTAAGGGTAAAAATTCTTTGTTAAGGAATTTCGATAAGGAGACGAGAAAGCGGGCAAAGCGGTATGCCAGAAGGAATGATTTGGATATTGAGACAAATTTCGACGTGTATTGTAAAAAAGTGTTGAATTATATTGAATCGGGCAATGAGAAATAAATCTATTCTATTAGCTACTCTACTATTGCTGTTTGGTTGCGGGATAATTTCGGCGCAGCCGCAGGAACAGATTTATATCAGACAGGTGGAGGCTGACTCGCTGATTTCATTTCTGAGAAAGAACATATATCAGAAAGTGTATTACGTGAAAGATACGGCGGATAAAACCAATTACAGCGTAAGAGCATCTAAGGAAGAGTTCCTGACTGAGGCGTTTAGAGAGCTGAAGGTCAATGGGTATTCTGTAACGCAATATGATGGAGCGTGGTATGTGCTTAAAAATACCGGATTTGCGACAGAACTTCCGAAAGGATATTTTGATGAGGGAAAATCTTTGTCTCAAGACGAGGGTTTTCTCAACTATCTTAATACTCAAAATACCTTGGCCACATTTCGTAATAAAATTTACGAAATTGGAGAGAAGGGCAGCGGAAAGAGCGGGAAGGTTCATGTGAGAGGTTATGTAAGAGATGTGACAACAGGAGAACCGATTGTAGGAGTGTCTGTTTATGACTCTCAAGGCAAATCATACGCTCAGACCGATGAGTATGGATTCTATAATATTTTACTCTCGGTAGGAGAGCATGAACTCGGATTCAGCGGCTATTCACTTGAAGACACGAAGCTCAATCTGATAGTCTATGATGATGGAGGACTTGACGTGGTGATGAAAGAGAAGGTATATGCTTTGACAGGGGCAGTGATCTCTTCGGAAAGCACCGCTAATCACAGAAGCAATAAGATTGGAATTGAAAAAGTCAGGGTCGATAGAATTAAACACATTCCCACCGTATTCGGAGAAGCGGATGTGTTAAAGGCGGTACTTACTTTACCCGGTGTTAAATCGGTAGGTGAGGCTTCAAGCGGTTTCAATGTCCGTGGAGGGTCAACCGACCAGAATTTGATTCTCTTCAATGATGGAACCGTCTATAACCCGAGCCACATGTTCGGTTTGTTTTCCGCATTCAATGCGGACGTAATAAATGATATAGAACTGTATAAAAGCTCCATACCGACAGAATATGGTGGGCGTATCTCTTCAGTGCTTGAGGTTAAGGGACGAGAGGGGAACAGCAAAAAGATCAAAGGTTCGCTCGGCCTTGGGCTGCTGACAAGCCGCTTTCATTTAGAAGGGCCTATTGTTAAGGATAAGACAACATTTATCATTGGAGGCAGGACCACTTATTCGGACTGGATATTGAATCTCCTACCGGAAAGCAGTGGATATGCCAATGGAACGGCCTCATTTTATGATATTAATGCAAGTGTAAGCCATAAAGTAAATGAGAGCAATACTATTCAGGTGTATGGTTATTATTCTCATGATGGCTTCAAATTCAGCAATGATACTACTTTCAGATATCAGAATATCAATGCTTCCGTCAAATGGAGAAGTCTGTTTAACGAAAAGAACAGTATGACGGTATCCGCCGGATATGATCAGTACGGATATAGCATCGAAGACACCTTTAATGCGGCAGCTTCCTACTCTTTGGCGACATTGATAAGACAGGGATTTTTGAAGGTGAACTTCAAGTCCATCATGAGTGAAAGACATACTTTGACTTACGGATTGAATTCGTTGTACTATAATTTGAAGCCGGGTATGTATCACCCGTTGGGAGCAGAGTCTCTGATACTGTCAAAGGATCTGGATACTGAAGAGGCAATAGAATCAGCACTCTTTGTGAGTGACACATGGCAGATTACCGACAAACTTTCTTTGGATGGGGGTATCAGATATTCTCTCTATACTGCACTTAATCCATTCAAGTATTACGGAGGCCCTGAAATAAGAGTATCCGGAAAATATTCATTTACTGATAAAATCTCCATCAAGGCAGGATTTAACAGTATGAGGCAGTATATACACATGATATCCAATACTACGACAATCTCTCCAACAGATACATGGAAACTTTCCGGTAAGGATGTTAAACCTCAGGATGGATGGCAGGCGGCTACAGGGTTTTATTGGACGTTTGCCGAAAATAAAATAGACATGTCTGTGGAGGGGTACTACAAGAAGACAAATAACTACCTCGATTATAAAAGTGGAGCTATCCTTTCTATGAATGAAAACCTTGCCGACGATTTGGTTCAGGTAGAAGGAAAAGCATACGGAGTCGAATTGATGCTTAAGAAGCCGTTAGGCAAGCTTAACGGTTGGGTTTCATACAGCTATTCAAGGACATTGCTTCGCGAAATGGAGGATAGAGGATCGGCTACTATTAATGAAGGCAAATGGTATCCGGCTTCTCATGACAAGCCGCATGATATAAAAGTTGTTGCAAATTATAAGTTCACCCACAGATACAGTATTTCGGCCAATTTGGACTATTCGACGGGAAGACCGGTCACTATTCCGGTAAGCAAGTATTACTACGCAGGAGGATACAGATTGTACTATTCCAACAGGAATGCATACAGAATTCCGGATTATTTTAGACTTGACCTTGCCGTAAATATTGAGCCTGGACACTATCTGAAGCAGCTAACGCACTTGTCTGTGACGTTTGGCGTGTATAATGTGACAGGCAGAAAAAACGCATATTCAATATATTACACTACGGATGAAGGGAAGAGCGTTCACGGTAATATGCTCTCTGTCTTCGCCACACAGATTCCTTACATCAATCTTAATCTTAAATTCTAATGAACAGAAAGTTAATTATATTCGGTTTACTGATATTCTTGTTCTTGGCAGATAGTTGTATTTATCCGTTTGAACCGGAAGGAATTGATCAGACATCAGGCATTCTTGTGATCGAAGGAGATATTATCGCAGGAGGTGAATCTCAGTTTAAAGTATCTGTTTCTCAAGAACTTGATGATAAAAAAGCCCCGAAGACAGTCTATTATCAATTAATAATTGAAAATGACGAGGGAGATGAGTTAACAGCAGAGCCTTCGCGTACCGGAGTAACTCTTCTTGATACAAAAAGTGTTGAGATAGGCAAGAAATACAGGGTGCATGTAAAAACCCTTGACAGTAAAGGTGTGACAAAGGAGCAGTATTATTCCGAGTGGTTGGAAGTTAAGCAGGCTCCTGCCATTGACAGCATCTCTTTTTTCCCTGACGAAGAGCGAGAGGCTATGTACTTTTATATAAGTACACACGGGGATGATACTCAAACATATTACAAATGGGACTATAAAGAAGATTGGGAGTATCATTCTGCTTTTGTTTCCGAGTTGGAGTACAATCAGTTGACCAATACCGTCTCCAGTATTTTGGGAATACGTAATAGATATTATTGCTGGAATAATGCTGAGTCATCGCAAATTTTAATTGGTAATACATCGGATGCAAGTGAAAACCGGCTTATAAAACACGAACTTTATTCTATATCCAAATATTCCCTGAAAATATCTTATATTTATTCTGTTGAACTGACACAAAAGGCAATTACTGCGGAGGCTTACAATTATTGGCAGACACTTTCAAAGAATTCCGATGATGCAGGCGGTCTGTTTTCTCCCCAGCCAAGCGAGTTGAGAGGTAATTATTATAATCCGAAAGACAGTTTGGAAGTTGTGCTTGGATATGTGAGTGCTACTACGATTGCAAAACAGCGAATGTATGTTAGAAATGCAGATATTTTATTCTGGAAAAATCTGGAACAATGCGCCATGGCAATTGTGATTCCACGAGATGAGTGGTATAATTATTACAAGAGCGGCTATGATGTGCTTTTTGAAGAAGAACTCGATGGAGCAACTAATATCTATTGGGCGGAAACACGCTGTGTAGATTGTCGTTCTTTAGGTGGAACCAAAACGAAACCTTCATTTTGGCCGAACAATCATGATTAAAGAGGAGGATTACAAGATGAAAAAAATATTTACAATTATCACGCTTTTACTTGCATTTTTTTCTGTTTCTGCGCAGCAGCGGGTTGCGGAGAGAACGTATATATCAACCGATAAGGAAAACTACGTAGCAGGAGAGGCTCTATGGTGTTCGGCTTATTGCCTTGACATTACTGCGGACAATGAGGACAATGTGTTTTCCAATATGAGCAGCATAGTCTATTTGGAACTGCATTCGGCAGCAGGGATTGCTCAGACAGGCAAGATCGCCCTTATCAATGGTCGAGGTGCCGGTAAAATCATCCTTGCTCCCAATCTCCCTACCGGAAACTACAAGTTGATTGCATATACGGCACAAAATAAAAATGAAGTTGGGTATGGGTACGATGTGCCATGGGCGAAGACTGTTTCTATTTTCAACACCTTGACAAAAGATAGGGTTTCAGATGGAGTAAAGGTCGTTGAGGATGATGAATATGCCCGTCTTTCCGCGGTGGAGGAAAAGGCAGAAACGACTCAAAAGGTATATGCCGTTCTGCCGGGGAATATCCGTTTTTCAAGATCTTCGTCTATTCCGATAAGATTGGAAAACAGTACGAAAGATGCGGTTTCGCTAAGTGTGTCGATTTATCATGATGACGGGATTCTTTCTACCGAAGCACCGGTGATAACTGACTTTGTACATGATATTAATGCTGTGGGAAAAGGAATAATCCGATTTGAAAACAATGTGCTTCCGGAGTATGAAGGAGAGATTATTCAGGGAAAGATATCAGGTCCGGATGCTGCAAGAATATCCGAATTTAATGATAAATATGCTTTTCTTTCCGTTCCGAACGAGCAGTCGGATGTTTATTCGTCAACTATTGCCGATGACGGAAAGATGACATTCTTTACCAACAATATTTATGGAGATAAAGAGATTGTATGTGAAATTGACGGAATAGATTCAGCTTACAGATGTCATATTGAGATTGAGACGCCATTTGTTAATGCTAATGTCGGCGATATACCGACTCTTATGCTTTGCAGAGATTTGGGAGACAAACTTACACAACGAGGCATTGCAATGCAGATAGAGAGGCGTTTTGCAGCAGACACCCTATATGAATACCTTCCTGTTCGAGAGAATCCTCTTCTTCAGGAGTCGGACAGAATAAGATATATTTTGGATGACTACACGAGATTTCCACTTATGGAAGAGGTGTTGATTGAGTTTGTGGAGCAAGTAAGGGCTCGGAAAAAAGAAGACGGTAAACGTGATATTCAGGTTAGAATGGAAGACGCATTCAGAGAGTTCTATTTTGCAAGAAAGACATCTCTGATGATGCTTGACGGCATTCCGATCTTTGATCATGAGAAGATTTACAGATATGATCCGCTATTGGTGGAGACCTTGGATATTTACCCTTACAGATATTTTGTAGGGAAAAGGCAGTTTGACGGCATAGTCAATTTTACAACATACAAACATAATTTACCATCCATGACTTTCGGAGAAAATGTCCGTATCATCAATTTCCAGGGGGCTGCTTTTCCGCTCGCATATACTTGTGAGTCAATACTTGGAAGTACAGAATACCCTGATTACAGAGAGACTGTCTACTGGCATCCGATAGTCAATATCCAAGGGGGACAATCTGTGGAACTTAACTGTATTACGCCCGCCTATAGTGGTAGTTTTGTAGTCGTTATTGAGGGTCTGACCTCAAAAGGCGAAGCAATCTATGAAAGAAGTTCTTTTAAAGTTGATTAGATAATCAATTTTGTTTAAAACTTGTTTGTAAATAGGAATAATTGTCTTATCTTTGCATCCCGCAAAATGCGGAAATAAATACATAAATAAAAGATTAACAACTATTTATGCCAACAATTCAACAATTAGTTCGCAAAGGACGCGAGGTTATCGTAGAGAAAAGTAAATCTCGCGCATTGGATGCTTGTCCTCAAAGGCGTGGTGTATGTGTACGTGTTTACACAACAACACCTAAAAAGCCTAACTCAGCTATGCGTAAAGTAGCTCGTGTTAGACTTACCAACCAAAAAGAGGTCAATGCATACATCCCCGGAGAAGGACACAACTTGCAGGAGCACTCAATCGTATTGGTGCGCGGCGGTCGTGTTAAGGACCTACCGGGTGTACGTTATCACATCCTTAGAGGTGCATTGGATACTGCAGGCGTAGAGGGAAGGACTCAAAGTCGTTCTCTATACGGAGCAAAGAGACCAAAAGCTCCTAAGAAGTAATTTTATTATTAACAACACTTTTTAAATTAAAAGAAAATGAGAAAAACGAAGCCTAAAAAGAGGATTCTACTTCCTGATCCAAAATTTCACGATGTTCAAGTAACTCGTTTCGTGAATAATCTTATGTTGCAGGGGAAGAAGAGTATCGCTTATTCTATTTTTTACGATGCGATCGATATGATCGGCGAGAAGATGAAAGATTCTGACAAGGCTCCTCTCGAGATTTGGAAAAAAGCTTTGGAAAACATCACTCCGCAGGTTGAGGTAAAAAGCCGCAGAGTTGGTGGTGCGAACTTCCAGGTTCCTACAGAGGTGCGTCCGGAAAGGAAAGTCTCCATCAGTATGAAGAATATGGTTCTCTACGCCCGTAAACGTTCCGGCCACTCTATGGCAGAAAAGTTGGCTGCTGAAATAATGGCTGCATATAACAGTGAAGGTGCAGCATTTAAGAGAAAAGAAGATATGCATAAAATGGCTGAAGCCAATAAGGCTTTTGCCCATTTCCGTTTCTAATAAAAATACATGGCAAGAGATCTTAATTATACAAGAAATATTGGTATCATGGCTCACATTGATGCCGGTAAGACCACAACCTCAGAGCGTATTCTCTACTATACTAGTAAGACACACAAGATAGGAGAGGTGCATGACGGGGCTGCTACCATGGACTGGATGGTTCAGGAGCAGGAAAGGGGTATTACCATTACATCTGCCGCTACAACGGCATTTTGGCACTACAATAATGAGCAATACCAAATTAATTTGATTGACACCCCGGGTCACGTTGATTTTACCGTTGAGGTAGAGCGTTCGTTGCGTGTGCTTGATGGAACAATCGCTACTTTTTGTGCGGTTGGGCGTGTTCAGCCTCAATCTGAGACTGTTTGGCGTCAGGCCGACAAGTATCATGTCCCAAAGATTGCATACGTTAACAAAATGGACCGTACCGGAGCCGATTTTCTTGCTGTGGTAGAGGAAATAAACGAAAAGTTGGGAGCACGCTCGGTGCCAATCTGCCTCCCGATAGGAGCAGAAGATAATTTTCAGGGAATTATAGATCTTATCTCAAAGAAGGCCTTATATTACCACGATGGTAAAGATTTGGTTAATTATGATATAAGAGAGATTCCGGCCGATATGGCAGCAGAAGTTGAGGAGTGGAGAGGAAAGCTTATCGAGTCAGTTGCAGAGTATAACGATGTGATTCTTGAGAAGTTTTTTGACAATCCGGATTCAATTTCCGAAGAGGAGATAATTGATGCTTTGAGAAAAGCAACAGTTGACATGGCGGTAGTCCCTACATGCTGTGGCTCATCTTTCAAGAATAAAGGTGTTCAGTTTTTGTTGGATGCTGTGGTAAGGTACCTGCCATCTCCGCTTGATAAGGGGAGTGTTACAGGTAAAGATCCGCGCGACGACAAAGATCTTGTTCGCCGTCCTACTCCGGAAGATCCATTCTGCGCTTTGGTATTCAAGATTGCCACTGATCCCTATGTTGGTCGTTTAGCCTTTATTAGAGTCTATTCAGGTAGATTAGATTCGGGTTCGTATGTTTTAAATACGCGCTCAGGTAAGAAAGAACGTGTCGCAAGACTGTATCAAATGCACTCTAACAAGCAAAATCCTATTGAATTTGTTGAAGCGGGTGATATTTGCGCTGCGGTCGGTTTTAAAGAATTGCGCACGGGAGATACTATATGTAGAGAAGATAAGCCGATTGTGCTTGAGTCTATGACATTCCCTGATCCGGTTATCGGATTGGCTGTCGAGCCCAAGACACAAAAGGATCTTGATAAACTCGGTATTGCTCTCGGCAAATTGTCTGAAGAGGATCCTACATTTACAGTTCAGACCAACACTGAAACAGGTCAAACGATCATCAGTGGAATGGGAGAACTTCACTTGGACATCATTGTTGACCGTCTTCGCCGTGAATTTGGCGTTGAGATTAACCAGGGTGCACCGCAAGTCAACTATAAGGAGGCTATCACTACCAAATGTCAGCATAGAGAATTATTCAAAAAGCAGTCTGGCGGTAGGGGTAAGTTTGCCGATATCATCGTTGAAATTGGTCCTGCAGACGCAGGAGTTTCAGGACTTCAGTTTGTCGATGAGGTTAAGGGCGGTAATATTCCTCGTGAGTTTATCCCTGCGGTAGAGAAAGGATTTAAGTCTGCAATGGCAAATGGTGTTTTAGCAGGTTATGAGTTGACCGCTATGAAGGTTAGACTTCTTGACGGTTCATTCCATTCTGTTGACTCAGATGCTCTTTCATTTGAAATTTGCGCCCGTCAGGCATTCCGAAAGGCTGTGCCTAAGTGCGGACCTGTTTTAATGGAGCCTATTATGTCTCTGGAGGTTGTTACTCCTGAAGATTATATGGGAGATGTGGTCGGAGATCTTAATCGCCGTAGAGGACAGATTGTCGATATGGATTCTAAAGGCAATGCAAGAATCGTCAAAGCAAAAGTTCCGCTTGCAGAGCAGTTTGGTTATGTCACCGTTTTGAGAACGATCTCTTCCGGTCGTGCGACAAGTACGATGGAATTCTCTCATTATGCAGAGGTTCCGACTAATATCGCCAAAGAGGTTGTTGAAAAGCAAGGTGGCAACCGCAAGCATTTTGACGAGGATGATGAATAATTATAAAATTTACAATAATGAGTCAAAAAATCAGAATTAAATTAAAATCTTACGATCATGCATTGGTTGACAAGTCAGCTGATAAGATTGTAAAGACAGTAAAAGCTACGGGTGCTGTAGTCAGTGGTCCTATTCCGCTTCCGACAGACAAGAAGATTTTTACTGTTAACCGCTCAACTTTCGTCAATAAGAAAGCCCGTGAGCAGTTTGAGCTTAATTCTTTCCGCCGTTTACTGGATATTTACAGTTCTACTCCTAAGACAGTAGATGCTCTTATGAAGTTGGAACTTCCCAGCGGTGTAGAGGTTGAGATTAAAGTTTGATAATTGCGGGTAGGCAAATATTGTCTATCTTTGCACATTGGTTTATACGCCGGATAGGCGTGGAAAAATTATCTTTGCACTTTGTACATCATAGATAGTTTCAGGTCTCGTAGCTCAGTTGGTTAGCAGCACCTGACTCATAATCAGGGGGTCACTGGTTCAAGCCCAGTCGGGACCACACTTAAAATCAAGCACTTACATAGTTTTGTAGGTGCTTTCTTTTTTAAATGGGAACACATTGTGAAAACAGAATTGCGACATATAACCTATTATTTCCGCAAAAGTGGCGTGCAGGTTTTCTTTCCCCTCTAATATTTCCAAAAATCACCAAATAGTACCTACAGGTCTATCAGTCAGGATAAGACAGTTTGATAGCCCTTTTATGCAAAAATAATAGTTTAAAGAAGCAATAATATAGATTTAGGAATATCTCCAAGTTCATTTCTAAGAGTCTTTATCATTTTTGATTTTCTCTTTTTTATAGTACTTTCTGAGATGCCAAGTTGTTGAGCAATTTGAGCAGTCTTTAGTCCTTGCTCAAAACTCATTTCAAATATTTGTCGATATTTTTCCGGCAGTTTGTCAATAGCAACGAACAGTTTACGCAAAGTCTCCTGTTCAATGATGCTATTGGGATTATATAAATGAAATAACCACGCAAGAAATTTCCTGCAAATAGTTAATTTACAAGCATATAAAGCCGTTTCTTCTTGCAAGTTCTTTTGTAATTCTTTCACTCAACCTTGTTTTTGTTGTGCAAAATGCTTAAATTTGCACAACGACATAATTGATTGAGATATGGAAAGAATCACGATGTATAACCGGACCTCAGGCAAGGGAGACACCCTGCGCATCCGGCTTCGTCTCATTGATGGAAGAGACATTACCCTCTATCACAGTACCGGTATCCGGGCCAAGGTTGCAGACCTCAAGAAGTTCACTCCGGAAGGAGAACTCAGGCCGAAAGTCACTGTCTTCAATAAGGAACTGAAGGCGGAAATCAACCAGCACTTCCTCGCTATGGGCAAAGCCTACGCCCGTATGAAAGACCGCGGTATGGATATGACTTCTGCAGTTCTGGAACAAGAGATAGAGAAGCTGCTCAATCCCGTCGTTGAAACCCGCAAGCTCTCTGCAGAGACCCTCTGCGAGCGCTATGTCCGCTTTGCTGATGAATCCAAGCGAGACGGTATCATCGGAGCCGACCGCTACAAGATGATCATCGGCCAGGCAGACAAACTCAAGCGCTTCCTCACCATCAAGGGCCTTTCCAAAATCTCCGTCACCGAATTCGACACCGCCCTCCTGCTGGAGTACCGGCAATTCGTCTTCGATGAATTCACTTATGTCGAGAAGTACCCCAAACTATACCCGGTCGAAAAGAAGCTGGGCGCACGTCGCAATCCGGACCATCGTGCCTCCATCAACACGGTCGTCAACACCATGAAGAATCTCCAGGCCCTCTTCAACGAGCTGGAGAAGACGGACGAAGTGATGAAGTCCCCGTTCCGCCGCCTTACCACGGAAAAGAAACGTGCCGTCATGCACACGATGTACGACAGTCCCGTATTCCTCCGTCAGGACGAATTCCAGAAAGTCATCGAAACCGAGGTCCCCAAGAAACTCCAGGGCACCAAGGATGCCTTCATACTGAATTGCTGCTTCGGCTGCCGTATCGGTGACTTCGGCCGACTCTCGATGGACAAGATCTCCGTCAGTCCGGAAGGAATCCCGTACATCCACTACATCCCTTCCAAGACAAGCGGCACCCAGGACACCAACAAGGAAATCATCACCCCGATTATCCGCCTGGCCTACGACATCATCATGCGCACCAAGTTCGACTTCGGCGTCAATCTCAGCAAGGCCGGAGCCAGCTTCTACAACAAGAAAGTCCGGGACCTTATCGAAGCCTGCGGCATCGACCGAAAGGTCTCCATATATGACCAGGAAAAGCACGACAACGTGTACGTTCCCCTCTATGAGGAAGCCTCTTCC
>Ga0265294_10004653_pt1 | contig 17068 bp, 15 predicted proteins | sample MunlanPumphouse3_FD_192504 | JGI IMG/M metagenome (GOLD analysis project Ga0265294, IMG submission 192504) | Groundwater microbial communities from a municipal landfill in Southern Ontario, Canada - Pumphouse #3 | ecosystem: Environmental > Aquatic > Deep subsurface > Groundwater | place...
ATTTGGTGGAACTATTAGACTTGGTGGATGGCCTTGTAAGGTTGAGGAAGGTTCACTTCTTGAGAAGATGTATAAAACTTACGGTAATGGGTTGTTTAGTTCATTACCTATCGTAGATGAAAGGCACAGGCATAGGTATGAGTTTAATAATGAGTATAGGGAGCAATTTGAAGATGCTGGTTTAATACTTAGTGGTAAGAGCCCTGATGATAACCTGGTCGAGGCAATTGAGTTACCTAAAAAGATTCATCCATTTTTCATAGGTACACAGTATCATCCAGAATTAAAAACAAGATTCTTAGAGCCTCATCCATTGTTTATGGGATTTGTTAAGGCGTGTAGTAATCGCAGTGCCTGATTAGTTACGTTGTAAATCTTCATTTACCCAAGGGACAGCTTGCTTTACACACTTCTCGTACAATCCTACAAATTTAGAATTGTGCTCTGTTCTTGAATGTATAATTGCCCTGCTTTTTAGTTCATTTAGTAGAGAGCATGTTGTGTTAATTATCCTTTCCTCGCTCCAACCTTCCTTTAAAAGGTGATCTAAGTCAACTGCTAAGCCTAAATTAGTAAAATCTTTTATCATATTTCTTAGATTTATAGGGTCTGACATCCATGGAAGAGCATTTTGGAAAGAAGGTTTCAGAAAATGAACATTCTCAAAGAATATACTCACATTTAGAGCCTTACAGAGCTCATCTATAGATTTGAGTGTTTTGACTTCCTTACTACGATCTCCTTGTGTTAGAAAATAGATTATGTCTGGATGGAAAACAAAATTAAGAATTTTGTCACTATTTTTATTTCTCTGCTCAAGCAGATACTCTGCTAGGAATAGTGCAGGGTTGACACTCTCTCCCTCAGAATAATTAATGTTCAAATGATTTGGCTGGAAGTCTCCATATAGATTATCTTTACTGTTTTCATTTAGAAAGTTAATTACAGCATTATAGGTACCCTTATCCCTAGATCGTAATTCTTCTTGAAGTTTATTTGCTAGCTCTTGATGATAGATCTCGTTTGAGCTTCTCAATCCGTAATCAAAATTGTCTGAGAGTCTGCGAATATTATTATCTGTACTATTAGCAGATCTTAAGTCAATCAAGGAATTTGGGGCATGGATAATCGCTAGGGGGGTAGTAATTTCTTCTTTTAATTCAAATGTATCCTGTGGGTAATCATACATTGTTTTCTTGCCCTTTTATATTAAAATATTCCTTGTATGTATTAAATGAGTAGAAATTTTTACATTTAACATCTATACATTTAGCATAAAGATTCTTTTCTGTAAGTTGCTCTAATAGGTCGTTACTACCAAATATCCCGATAAAGGTATCATCGTTTAAAGTTTGGATATGCTTGTTTTTTAATATTAAAGTCCCAATATAATTAGTTAAGGAGGTCTCCCCCTTGTAGTCATAAAAAAGCTTTCTTCTACTCCCTGAATCGGTTCCTACAACAGTACCATCTCTTTGAGAAACAATCGTGCTTGCCAAATCTTTGATATCTGGAGAAGAAGCTAATACACAGCCGATATTCTCCTCTCTGATTTCATTAAGAAGAGGATCTAAATCAAAGTTTGAGAAAGTGTCACCATTTTGACATATGGTATATTTGAACTTTGTAAGTTCACTACCTAAATCCCTTACGGATTTTATCTGTCCTACAGGTTCCTTTTCATATATTAAGGATATATTTAAGTCTTTGGAATATTTTTTAATGATTTTTTCAAATAGGCTTCGCTTCTTACTGTATGTTATATAGAAATTTTTAAATCCAAGCTTTGAGAATCTCTCAATATTTAATTCGAGCATTGACTTTTTGTCCTTCGTCCACGGTAGGACAGGCTTAGGGATGAGATATGATAGGGGCTTTAATCTGGTTGCCTTTCCAGAGCAGAAAATAAATACAGAGGAGTCTTCCATAATAGCCTAGAATTCAAATCATTTTATAATAGTAGAATTGTATAATGGATACATTTCAGTATATTATATACCACTATGTACCAAAATAAGAAAGTGTTAATATTCGGTCTAGGTCTCAACGATGGAGGATTAGGTATGACTCAATATTTTCTAAGAGAAGGTGCTCAAGTAACAATTACCGATGGTAAAAGCAAAGAAGAGCTTAAAATCTCACTACAGAAACTCTCTCAATATCCAAATATTACATATCATTTAGGTGGACATATAGAGAGTGATTTTACAGACAACGATATCATTGTAAGAAATCCTGCCATTAAACCCAATAATCAATACCTTGAGATGGCAAGGGAAGCAGGAAAGGAGATAGTTATGGAAATGTCGCTATTCCATAAAATTGCTCCATGCTCAGTAATTGGGGTAACAGGAACAAGAGGGAAATCTACTACCACCTCCTTAATCTATGAAATTCTTAAATCCGTGTATGGTAGCAAGGCTATCCTTGGAGGTAATATTGGTAAAAGTGCTATTAGACAACTCCCTACTCTATCCAAAGAGAATCTTGCAGTACTTGAGCTATCTAGTTTCCAACTAGACAGCATGGGAGAAGCTAAGGTCTCACCACATATAGCGGTTATCACAAACATATATCAAGATCATATGGATTGGCATGGCAGTTTAGAAGAGTATATTAATGCAAAGAAAAACATATTTCTTAATCAATCAAAAGAAGATTTTCTTGTATTAAACTTGGATGATGAGAACTCAAGAGGATTTGAGAATGATGCTAAAGGGAAAGTTATAACCTACAGTTTAAAAAACAGTGAAGCTAATTACTATATGGATGAGAACTTAAATGTATATGAAAATCAAGAGAAGATATTACGGCTAGAGAACACTATTTTAGAAGGCTTGCACAATGATTACAACATGATTTGTTCTATAGCTACAACGAGAATCCTGGCAATTGAACCTGAGATGATTAAAAGTGTATTAGAAAACTTCAAAGGTTTAGAATGTAGACAGGAGTTTGTAAGAGAGTTAGAGGGTGTTAAGTATTACAATGACACATGTGCTACATCTGTAGAAGCTATAAATGCAATGTTTGAGAGATTTGGTGAGGAGAATAAGGGTAAGATTATTATGATAGCAGGAGGTGTAGATAAAGGATTAGATTATTCAAAAATACTTGATAACATGGAGAAGTATCTTAAAGCTCTAGTTCTATTTGAAGGTACTGCTTCAGAGGAAATCAGTAGAGTCTCAAACCCATATATTAAAACATATAAGTATTTTAATAGTATGAATGGTGCCATAGATAAGGCAAAAGAAATATCTACCCCTAATGATATGATTATCCTCTGCCCTGGTGGTAGTAGTTTTAATATGTTTATTAACGAATTCGATAGGGGTAAGAAATTTGTTGATTATGTAAATTCACTTTAGTCAAATATGCTTACCAGAGAAGAAGTCCAAGACCTACAGCTAGAAAATCTTAAGAAGATCCATATGATTGGTATAGCTTCTGGTGTTAGTAGTTTTGTAGCTACATATTTGCTCAATTTAGGTATAGAGGTTACTGCCTCTGAATTCAATCAAGACAACCAGGCTTCCAAAGAATGGATAGATAGAGGGGTACTTTATAAAGGAGGGCACAGTGCCCAATATATTAAAGAGGATTTAGACTTAGTTATATTCCCAAATGGCCCTATTCCGGGCAACCCGGAATGTGAAAAAGCTAAAATACTTAATATCCCTACTGTAACAGTTGGACAGATATTGGGATTAATTAGCATGAAATTTAAAACTATTGCAGTTGCTGGTACACATGGTAAAACTACAACCTCTGCTCTAATTACATGGATGCTGTATAAGGAGTATAGAGAGTTGCCTAACTTTGTAATCGGTGATGATATATTAGAAATGAAGAAATCTTTTAATTTTAACCCTCATAGTGAGTACCTAGTATTAGAGGCATGTGAGTACAAAAGGCAGTTTCTTGATAGAGCTCCTAAACCTTATATCTCCGTTATAACCAATGTGGAGTTAGATCATACAGACTACTATAAGGATCAAGAGGATTATAACAGTGCCTTTAAAGAGTTCATATCTAATTCACAATACGCAGTTATAATTGATAGCAGAGGTAAGAACATCTCCGAAGTTATTAAGAACCTAGAGATTAAAGTTCTTGATTGTAAAGATATAGAGGGTATGTATGATGAGGTAACTGCAGGTCTCTACGGAGAATACAACAAGGAGAACATTCTGCGTACCTGTTCAGTAGCTAATCTATTAGGAATATTTCCTGACATTGAAGATTTTCCAGGAGTTGCCTCTAGGTTTGAGTATATTGGCAAAAGCAGTAATGGAAATGAAATATATTTAGACTATGCTCATAACCCTAAGAAGATTAAATCCTGCTTACAGGGAGCTAGAGAAAAATTTAAGAATAAGAAGATTGTGTTTGTATGGCAACCACACAGTATAGAGAGGAGTTTAAGTTTTAAGGAAGAATTTGCTAGCAGTTTAGATGATGCTGATGTTGTGTTAATACCAAACATTTTCTCTCCTCTTAGAGAACAGGATCAGTATAGGGACAAACTTTCAGATGAGGACTTTGTAAAATATCTACAGGAGAAGAATCCTAAAAAGGATATACAGTATACAAAGGATTTTGAAAACACCGCAAAGATTCTTAAAGGATTTGATGAGAACGATATATTAATATTTGCTACTGCTGGGAATCTTAAAGCCATCTTTAATTTAATGGATATAGAGTATGAACAAGTATGAAGTTGAAAGCGTGTCAATTGTAGGTGTAGGAGGTAGTGGAGCTTTTTACATAGCACAATTTCTACTGCTTTGCGGAGTAGATGTCTATGGTTATGATTTAAAAAAGAGTGATAGGACTGCTCTGTTAGAGGATATGGGTGCAGTAATGATATACGAGAACCCCACAGAGCCCTTTGAGAGCTCCTACTATATTTATACTCACGGTATGAATCCAAAGGAAATTGAGAAATTAAAACAGAGAAACATTGATATTGAGGGATATGAGGTTGGGGAGATGTATCTTAACATTATCAATGATTACGAAGATGGACTCTTGAGTGAGAAACAGCAGAAGGCCTTCCATGATTCTAAACTTGCCCCACTCTACTCTCTAGATTTTGAAGATACCAGATTAATAGCAGTAACTGGAACAGACGGTAAAACTAGCTCATGTAGTATGATTTACCATATTCTTAAAGAGAATGGGTATAAGCCTGCCCTAATAAGTACAGTTTCTGCCTTAATTGGAGATGATGAGATAGATACAGGCTTTCATACAACCACTCCTAGCTCTCAAGAGCTCTTTGATCTTTTGGTCAGGGCTAAGGAGGCTGAGTGTACACATATAGTTTTGGAGGCCACCTCTCATGGGCTTTGTCAGGGACGTATAGCAGGACTTAAGTTTGATACACTTGGATATACAAATGTTACTAATGATCATCTTGACTATCACAAGACATATGAGAAATATTTAGAGGCAAAATCCTTACTGATTAAAGATCATAGTAAACCAAATAGCGTTATAGTGTTGAATATGGATGATAAATCTTACGAATACCTTAACGGCTTTGCACTAGGAAGAAGCATGGAATACAGTCTAAAAAATGAGGATGCAGATATTTACGCATATGATATAGATGATTCCAATGGCTTAAAATTTAAAGTTAAAACCGTCTCAAATACTGAGTCTATATATATACCAATATATGGCACATACAATATTAGTAACTTTCTTCTTGCCTGTGGCGTATGTATGAATGAGCAGATTGAATTACAGGATATCTCAAGGGCAATTAAAACATTTAAAACAGTTAAAGGAAGAATGGAACTTCTACAATCTGAGCCTTTCAAGGTATTTGTTGATTTTGCACATACACCTAACTCCATCTTAGAAGCTCTTATGAGCATCAGAAAAATTACAGAGGGTAAGATTATACATGTGTTTGGCTCTGCGGGTCTTAGAGATCCTTCCAAGAGATATGAGATGGGTAAAACTTCAAATCAACTGGCAGATATTACGATATTAACGGCAGAAGATCCTAGAACAGAAAGTTTAAAAGAAATTAATGATGAAATTGAAAGAGGTTATAGGGATGGTGGTAAAGAAAACAAACTGTTTAGATTTGATTATGATGATAAAGATGTGCAGGTTAGAGTAGATGCTATAAAGAAAGCTTTCTGCCTAGCTAAAGATAAAGATACAGTAATTATCACAGGTAAAGCACATGAACAATCTCTATGCTTTGGAGATAAAGAGTATGACTGGGATGATATTAAAGAGAGTAAAAAACTTCTTAATCTTTAATATATATTTTTGTATCTACTGCAATTGCTCTATCTACAGTTAGAATTACAGGATTAATGTCCAGGCTGACTATTTGAGGATAAGAGATTAGCATTCTTTGAATATTCTCTAGCATATCCAAGAGCTTTTCTTTAGGAAGTACTACTTTCCCTCTATATCCATCTATTATTTTAGATATCTTTGTTCTATACAGAGCCTCTTCCATGGACTTTCTATCTGTTGGGAGCAATACGTATTCTATATCTTTGTAAACCTCTGTATATATTCCCCCTTGACCTATGGCTAGTAAGTGCCCAAAGCCTAATCCGTCAGATTCGTAAATCTTACTGTCACCCTCTCTGTTAGCTCCAATAAAGATCTCTGCTTTCCCATCTATCATCTCCTGTACTAAAATATCGGGAGATGTTGTACCGGTTTTTTTGGTAATGGCTTCTCTAAGTTCATACATCTTTGTTTCAAATTCAGAAACAGTCCTTATATCAAGATAGAGGGCCTTAAAGTCAGTCTTATGTGCTAAGTCCTTAGAAGTGGCCTTAATCACAACAGGGAATCTGTTTACTGCAAAGCTTATTGCATCCTCTATATTAGGGGTAATGATCTGCTCAGGTATCTCAATGCCGTGTTCCTTGAGTATCTTCTCAGCAACATCATCATCTAATATCTTAATCTCCTCATCGGTATTTTGCTGTACATCATCCAAATGTTTTTTGGAGATCTTTATATCTTCCGTCTTAACAACCTTCTTACCCTTGTTCATACTGTAGTCTGTGAGCTTCTTAATCAGTTGTACGGTCTCTTTAATATTATCCGATACATATACGCCATACTCTGAAAGTAGTGTCGCTCCATTTTTAACATCCTCTTTACCTAAGAAGCATGCAAATATTGGTTTTTCACTTTTCTCTTGTATCTTAAGAATCTTTTCGGCAGTCCCTACAATATCCGTAACAAGCTGAGGAGTCAGTAGTACTAGTATAGAGTCTACATTTTTATCAGATTGGACAATCGATATGGCTTTTTCATATCTGTCTGCCAGTGCATCTCCTAGTAGGTCTATTGGGTTGTTAAGAGATGAGGCTTTAGGTAATTCTTCCTTAAGCTTGCTAATACTATTCTCGGAGAGTTGGGCTAATTCAAGTCCTTCCTTTTCTATGTTATCTGCAGCTATTACACCTGGTCCACCAGCATTTGTTATTACTGCGATACTGTTCCCTTTAGGTATGCTTTTATTTTTAATTGCCCTTATCATATTGTAAAGCTCTACTGAGCTATCTACTATTATGCTGTTGCTTTTTCTAAATGCTGTAGCTACAGTATCATATGAGCTTGCAAGGGAGCCTGTATGTGATGATATTGCCTCTTTAGCTTTCTGGGAGCTTCCAGGCGCTACAATTACGATTGGTTTTTTAGATATCTGTGCTAGATTAACAAACTCTTTCCCGTCTGTGAACTGTTCAATGTAAAGGGCAATTGCATCAATACTTGAATCCTTTTGGAATTGCTCAATTAGTTCGTTCTCAAATATATCAGCCTTATTTCCTATAGATACGACACATGAGAAGCCAAAGTCATCAGCTACAGCCATGTCTAATATTGCTGTACAGAATGCTCCTGATTGTGAGATGAAGGCAATTTTCCCATCTCCCGGATTTTTTCTCGCAAAAGAAAGGTTAATATTGTCTCTGTTGTTAATATACCCAAGGCAATTAGGACCTAGGAGTCTAATATTAGCATCCTTAACTTTTTGAGCTATTCTTTCTTCCAGTGCCCTTCCATCTGCATCGGATTCCTTAAACCCAGAAGAGATTATCACTATTGATTTAACAGCTTTTTCTATACATTGATCTACTATATTTTCTACAGAGATTGCTGGTACCACTATACAGACTTGCTCGATTGGCTCTTCAATTGCTAAGATGTCGGAATATGCTTGTTTACCTAAGATTTCTTGGTACTTGGGATTGATTGGGTATATTTCTCCTTTGTACCCATCAGATATTAGGTTTTGTAAAATTACAGTACCTATACCCTTCAGGTTTGTTGATGCCCCAACTATAGCTATTGATTTAGGAGAGAATATATCGTTTATCATTACTCTAAATGACTCAGTAGTTTAGATATATCATAATTTTTGACCTCATCTACTAATTGAGTTTCTACACCCTTACGATTTCCTACTTGCTCATAAAAAGTAGGTATAGAGTTATCTCTATATATTATACCTGTTTTTATCTTTTCTGTTGTACTAGAAATCCTCTTTGCTTCTTCAATGCTCTCAATTGGTTCTTCTAGCTTTTCTATTCTTTGCGCAAACCATTGAGGATTAGCCTCCTTATTGTATGTTGGGCATGATTGTAGGATTTCAATCACGCTACATCCCTTATGGGTAATACCTGATTTAAAAATCTCTATCATTTGTAAAGGGTCGCCAGAGTAAGCCCTTGCAAAGAAACTTGGATTTTGTCCCAAAGCAAGCTGTGCTATATTTATTTCTCTTTCTGGCCTACCTTGTGGCAATCCATACATTCCTTTTTCTTCATCGGTTGTTGCGGTAGCCTGCCCAGTTGTAAGTGCAAAGTTTTCATTATTATGTATTAAAATTGTAATATCGTAATTGCCCCTAATCGCTTGTATTAAGTGATCAAGCCCCTCGTGCAGTGTTCCACCGTCTCCTATGTCTGCTAATACTGTCATATCTCTATTAGCCAAGTGCGAACCAATAGCAAGAGGTATAGAGCGACCGTGTAACCCTTTGAAGGCATTAACATTGATTTTATCTGCACCGTTACCATTACAGCCTATATCAAAAGCAATGAGCGTACCGTTTGGTTTAATGTCTAAGTCACTTAAGGCTTTCTTAAGAGAGGCATGAATAGCATAATTGCCACAACCCATACACCATGTAGGAGGCAAATTTCTATTATATTCTATTATCGGTATTGGCATATTAGTTATTAAGAAAATCTAAAATATCTTCAATGAAAAATGGTCTCCCATTATATTTAAGTAATCTCTCTGGTATTTCAAATCCACTTTCCTGTTTAATCAGTTTTGCAAATTCACCATTTTGATTGTTTTCTACAATTACTATTCTAGCACCATCTTCATGCAGTTCTATAATCTTTTCATATTTAAGTGGATATAAATATTGGTATTTTAGATACCCTATATTTGGGTAGCTTTCTAAAATATCCTCTACTGCATTCCCTGCACTACCACATCCAACAAATACTATTTCCGCATCTTTGTTTCCTATGTATTTGGGCTCAGGTAGACTTTCCTTTAAGGTTTCTAGCTTCCTCATTCTTTTATCTGACATTTCTATCACATCTGTAGAGTCCTCTGTGCTTTGGCTATTAGCTTTATGCTCATCACTGCTTACAAGCATAACAGGATTCTCTTCTGATGGAATCCATCTAGGAGAAATCCCATCGTCGGTTATCTCATATCTATTCTCTGCAACCTTTAATCCCCTTTCTATCTTAATTGGTTTAGGAAGCTCATCAGTATTAAATATTGATTCTGCTATTTGTTTATCTGTAAGCAAAATTACAGGAAGCTGGTAAATCTCTGCTATATTAAATGCCTTCTGAGTTAGCTCGTAAGCGTCTTCTGGATTACTAACAGAGATTACACATCTTGGGAATTCTCCGTGTCCTGCATTTACTGCTAAGAGTACATCCCCTGCGCCTGTCCATGTAGGCACACCTGTACCTGCTCCTGCTCTTTGTGCTAATACTACAACTAATGGTACTTCTGATATGCCTGCGCATGATAGTGTCTCTGACATCAGATCAAAGCCTCCTCCAGATGTTGCAGTCATAGCTCTAGTTCCCATATTCATACTACCCATGGCCATTTGTACAGCAGTAATTTCGTTCTCTGCCTGTTTAACAAGAATTCCAGTTTCCTGATATGTTTCTCCTAGGAATTTAAAAATAGATGTAGCTGGAGTCATGGGATAGGCGTAATATGCTCTACATCCTGCAGTAATTGCCCCTAGAGCAATTCCCTGATTACCAGTTATACTTAATGATTTGTCTAACTTCTCATTCGGTTCAAAAAGAATAGGTTTGAGTAATTTTTCCTCTGCTAATTCACAGTTATATCCCGCCATTACACAACTTATCTCTGCTTCCATATCTACATCTTTATTCTTGAAAGTCTCCCTTACAACCTCCTCTAGGGCTTTAGGTTTAAGAGATAGGAGCCTCCAGATAAATCCAAGAAGAACCATATTCGCCATTATCTCTGTTCCACCTGCATCTAATGCCAGTTTTGTAGTATCTAAGGAGAGCAAATGGAGGTTCTTCTTTTCTATGTACTCCTTTTCCTTGTCGGTTAATGTTAGTTCATCTTTTCCATAGATTATTACTCCATTCTCTCTAATATCTTCTAGGTATCTCTCTTTGCTCTGATTGGTTAGCAAGGCTAGGATATCTGTATCTCTTGAAGACGAGACGATCTTGTGATTTGCGATATCAATTTGATAGGATGCAACTCCTCCCTTAATCAAAGATGGGTACTCTCTGTAGGCAAAATTGTAAAACCCACTATTTTTAATAGATTTGCTTACTATCTTTCCAAGTGTATTAATTCCTTTTCCAGACGGACCTGCAAACTTAACGACGATTCTATTTTGGGACATCTGTGAGGTATATGACATTATATCTTTTAGCGTATCATTTCAAATATGCAAAGTCAAAGCAAGGAATATATGTTAGAATGTCACTGTTATGTTGATAGATAGAATGAAATTAAAACTGAAATCTGGGGATGGTGGGGATGGATTACTCTCCTTTGATAATCGTCAAAAAGCATACGGTGGTGATGGCGGTAAAGGTGGAGACGTGATTTTTGTTGGCGATGAGAATCTGAGTGATTTTTCTAGCTATAATTCTACCCAGAATTATAAAGCTGAGAATGGAGGTAGTGGTTCAATTTACAGAAAAAGAGGTAGAGACGGGGAGGATCTTAGAGTTAATGTCCCATTGGTCACAAGAGTACTCGATAGTAATGGAAAAGAGATTGTTGTAATAGAGAAGAATAAACAGGAATATACGCTCCTGGAAGGAGCAGAGGGAGGTTTGGGTAACTACACTCTTAGAACTGTAGATAGGGAGGGCAAATACTCTAGAAAACGAGCAGAGAGCGGAAAAGAAATGTTTGTGGAGCTTGAGCTCAATTTAATGTCTGATGCCATTTTACTTGGGTATCCTAATTCTGGAAAATCAAGCCTCATTAATGCACTAACTAGGGCTAGGTCAAAGGTAGCTTCCTATGAGTTTACTACTTTAGAACCTCAATTGGGTGTAATGGATGACTACATTAAACTGATGGACTTACCTGGCTTAATAGAGGGGACCCATAAAGGTAAGGGCGTAGGAAAGAAGTTCCTCAAGCATACTAAATATTCTAAAATTTTGATTCATTGTATTAGCATTGAAGATGAAAACTTGGTTGAAAGATATCATTCAATGAGAAAGGAGTTTAAAAATATCTCAGAGCATTTATATCTCATGGAGGAATTAATAGTTCTAACTAAAACTGACATATATCCATCTGAGAAGAGTGAAGCTATCAGAAAAAGTTTTGAGAAAGAAATAGGTAAAGATGTAATTCCTGTATCTACTTACCTCAAGGGCTCATTAATAACTCTAAACGAAGCTATTAAATCCAAGTTAGATTCCCTTTAGAATTAGAGGTAACGTCCATATTTAGTACTCTCTCTGCGTTCCATACCAGATCCTCTTTATCAGTCATATTCTCTATTATCCAAATCAGATACTCTCGATCTATTCTTGCGATCTCCTCTAATGTTTTACCTGCATATTTCCCGAACCTGAGTTCTCTAATTATTTGGGGTTGTTTAGATATTAATATCATCTGCTGAGCAGAGAGTTTGGTGTTTTCTAAGAGATAATGAAATAGGTCTCTCAGGAAATAGACATCACTTAATGCGTCATGTGCAACGATATGCCCTTGATCTTCCTTTTTGTATAAGCCTAAGTAGTATCTAAGATATTGAAGTGCATAGCTTTCTAAATCTCTATTTCCCTCTGTTAAGGCATTCCTTGCTATCTTTAGAGTACATATGGAATTAGGTATAGTCACACCCTTTTTCTCTAATACCTCTAAATCAAATTCGGCATTATGAGCTACCCATATATATCTCTCTGCTAAAAACTTTAGATATTCTATTAGATTATCTCCTTTATATTCTGGATGAATATTTTCTTTTGGTAAAGGAGTGTTCTCAAAATATTTCTCACCCTCTAGCATTTCAGGTGTTATATGATGCACGGCCATAGCACCGAAAGAGATTTCTTGTTTAGGCTTAAAAAAAAGGTTTAATTGGACATTAGGATCGTCTGTAATAAATGCCAATTGTATTAGATCTTTAGCCTGAATATCTGTTGTCTCAGTATCAAAATATAGGAACTGCTTATCTGTCATTAAATTCCTTAATGAAATTACTTCTATATTTTACCACTAATTATCTCTTAGCAGAGTTGTTAACTTTTTTAAGTAGCTCTAACAAGCTTTTTTGCTCATCGCTATTTAAAGTTGTGAAGACCCACTCAGAGTTTTTCTCAAGATTCTCTAATTCCTTAGGCAATAGGGTTTTCCCTTTTTTAGTGACAATCACTTCGAGAACTCTCTTGTCATTGGCATTGGGTTCTCTCTTTAACCATCCCTCCTCTACCAAAGTGTCAATCTGTGATGTTACACTTGCTGGGGTGATTGCAAAATGGCTAGCAATATTCGTTGGTTTTACTCTACCCTGCTCTGCTACGAACATCACTGTCCTAAGTTGGATCATTGTAAGATTGCTTTTTGATTGGTTGGAATTAATATATCTTCCTAAATCAAACATCTCTTTTATTAATTCTGCTTTGTGTGTAGTCATAATTTTGTTCCAGTCAAATTAAACGAATGTTTTTATTATAACATTATAATTGTTCTGGCCAATTATTTGAGTCTCAATATATCTTTATATGGTATATTATGTGACTTTACTTAAATTATATTTCTATTTAAACCATGGAAGTCCCACAAGGCAGTAAGTTTATATTCTTAGTAGTGCCTGTTTTTGCTATATCAATTGCTGTAATTTTACTCTTGTTTTCTACTGATTCTCAAACACCTATTGAAAAACCTCAAGAAAACATATATGGTACTGAAAGAGAAGAAATGGATTTTGATCAATTAAAAATAGAAACAACTCAAGAAGGTCAGGGAAAAGAGGCAGAGTCAGGAGATGATGTCTCAGTTCATTATAGTGGTACCCTAAGAGATGGTACTAAATTTGATAGCTCATATGATAGAGGTGAACCGTTCACTTTTGTTTTGGGTATAGGTCAGGTCATAGATGGCTGGGATGAAGGTATTGTTGGTATGAGAGTTGGTGAGAAAAGAAGGTTGGAAATACCTTCAAGTTTAGGATACGGGGAGAGCGGTTCTGGGATGATCCCAGGTGGTGCAGGCCTTATATTTGAAACAGAGCTTGTCTCTATTAATTAGAGTAATCCTAAGAACATTACGATACCTAAGATACTCATAAGTATTCCAGAGATTAGATGAAATCTTCTTACGTTTGTATCTTTCCAGTTTGATATATCTTGAATATTTTTTGTACCGAAGAAAACAGCTAATGATATAGCAATCATTGGAATTACAAAGATGAAATTATACACAAGCAGATATGGTGAGGCCTTAAGATAGTCTAGAGTAGATAACATTCCACCTAAGATTACATAAGGTCCAATCGTACATGGTAGCAAAAATACTGTTACAAATAGGCCTAAACCAAATGCCCCTATTGGAGAAGTCATCTTACTGATAATGTTTTGTACTTTAGGTCTAAGAAACAGAGGCATCTCTGTACCTACTCCACCTGGCTTATATTTAAAGTAATCTTTAATTTCAAGGATTCCAAGAAGAAAAGCGACTACCCCTAGCCCTTTATAAAGATATACTTTAAAAACGGTTATTGACTGAAGGAACTGGAATGCTTTGATTATTAGGAAACCATAAATCATATACATCACTATCACTGCAAGTATAAATGCTCCTGCAGAAAAGAGAATCTGTTTTCTATCTTTTGGGTTGTAAGTCGTAATAGCTAACAGCATTAGAAGTAGCACTGATATTGCACAGGGATTAACAGAGTCCGCTAATGCTAAACCTAAAACCTTTGTAATAGAAATAGGTTCAGGACAAACATTTTCCTCCCCTGACTCGCAATATACTGATTGTTCACCGGGAAGTACAACAGGTTTCGTATTTACAATCTCCCCATTCCATTGAAGTAGCCAACCGTTTACCTTTAAAGCATTTCCATATGTGCTACTACCTCCAGGAAAATTAACAATTTGTGGTGTTACAATTTCACCCTCCTGTTTAATGGAAGTCCATTTAGATAAGTCAGTCGTTATAAATGATATTATCTCGTCATTTTGCTCTGCTGTTATTTCCTTTATTTCAGTTCTGATAGCCACTCTATTCTGTCTGTATATTTTAGGGTAGCCTGGTAAATCCTTTAATTGGAGATCTGCGATACCTGTAAGTTTTGTTGGGAGTTGTACTGAATTAGCCTTGAATTGATTAGCAAATAACTTAAGATTGTTCTCTATGCCTGTATCTCCTGATAGCTTGGTTTCTTTATCGAAAAATATTACTGGTATCCCCATTCCGATATTATATGTGTCATTATATTGGGATATTAAAGGAGCATTCCTAGATTCCTTGTATAGCTCATACTCTATAACTACAAAGCTAACATCTTCCTCTACAACATTCTTTATAAAGGGTGACGCTACTGAGCAGTGAGGGCAGCCAATACCTGTAAAGTATGTAGCAAACTTAATTCCTTTAATTTCATTTTGAGCATATATATTGGTAACAAAAAATGAAGCTAGTAAGAACAGTATTGCCAATAGTATGTTTTTAAGTATATTTTTCATATTTCGAGTTATATATTATCATATAACTTATGAATCTAGAACTCTCAGAGAAACAACAGAAGACATTAGAGAACATATTGGGTTGGTATAAGGATAGTAAAACTCAGTATATAACATTGGGCGGTTATGCTGGCACAGGAAAAACAACCTTGATGGGGTATCTATCTAATATACTAAGGAAGGATAAGAAGGAGTTAAAAATAGCATTCTGTAGTTTTACAGGTAAAGCTTCTAGAGTACTTCAGGGGAAATTAAAGGATACTAATTCTATATATAAAAACGACTATGTAGGAACGATTCATAGATTGATATACCGCCCTATTCTGGATGATAATGGTGAGGTAGTTAGTTGGGAGAGAATGCCCAAGGAAGACTTCATCTATGATCTAATTGTAGTAGATGAGGCTAGCATGGTTACCAGCGAGATATGGGCTGATCTTCTTTCATTTGATAAGCCTGTACTTGCTGTTGGTGATCATGGCCAGCTTCCGCCTATTGAGGGAAGTTTTAACTTAATGAAAAATCCTGAGTTTAAACTAGAGGATATATATAGACAGGAAATAAATAATCCCATTATTAAGGTTTCAGAAATAGCTCGAAAGTATGGTGTTATACCTGTAGAAAACTTCTCTAAGAAGGTAAGGAAGTTGGATAAGAGAAATCCAGAGAGTGGAGAATTCCTAGAATCCTTATTCGAGGAATATGACAGTAATAGTATGATTTTAACTGGTTATAATCGTTCAAGAGTGAAATTAAATCAAGGTATTAGACAACTTTTAGGATTTGAAAGTGTAGATCCTACGCAGGGTGATAGAGTTATCTGTTTAAAGAATAATCACAAAGAGGAAATTTTCAATGGTATGATGGGTACGATACTTGATATTAGTGAGGATAGTTTAGGGGATTTTAAGTATTATAATGCAGAGATAGAGCTTGATGGTGAGGATTTTCCATATATGGGGAAGATTTCTAAAGAACAGTTTGGACAGCAGAGTACAGTAAATAATACGCCAGATGGTATAGATTTGTTTGATTTTGGTTATGCTTTAACTGTACATAAGGCACAGGGTAGTCAGGCAAATAGGGTTGTAGTTTTTGAGGAGAGGTTTAGTATGATGGATGATGAGATGTGGAGGCGTTGGTTATATACTGCCGTTACTAGAGCTGAGAAAGAATTGTATATTGTTGGAGAATAAATACTGTATAATCTAGTAGATTAAATTAATTATCAGAATATCATATGGAAGACTTAGTTATGGGTAATCCTGGGAATGAGGATTTTTTAAAGAAAGAAGGTACTGCAGCTTTTTTAGAGGGGAAGTCTCCTAGAATTGTTTGTGATACTATTGATGAAAGAAATTCGATTTTAAAGATATTAGATGCTAAACCTCTTGCTTCAAACTATATTGCTAAAGAGCCTAAGGAGACAATCTATATGAGAGAAACAGGTAATCCAGAAATCTCGGTAGAAGATAGGGTGCCTGTTGATTCTACAAAACCAACCTTATACTACATATACCGAAAACCTGATGATAGTAAAGAATAGCAAACAAGAAAGAATATATAGAGAAGCAGGTAGAATATCTTCAGATATACTAAGAGAGCTTGGAGAGAATGTAAAGGTTGGTATTACTCCTTTAGAAATTGAGAAGCTAGCTCAAGACAGGTGTAAAGAATACGGAGTAAAGCCCTCGTTTGCTACAGTCCCAGGATATGACTATGCCACATGTATATCAGTTAATGATTGTATATTGCATGGCATACCCAATGACATACCTTTTAAGGATGGAGATTTGGTAAAAGTGGACTTTGGAATA
>Ga0265294_10004654_pt1 | contig 17064 bp, 11 predicted proteins | sample MunlanPumphouse3_FD_192504 | JGI IMG/M metagenome (GOLD analysis project Ga0265294, IMG submission 192504) | Groundwater microbial communities from a municipal landfill in Southern Ontario, Canada - Pumphouse #3 | ecosystem: Environmental > Aquatic > Deep subsurface > Groundwater | place...
TAGAATATAAATCTCGATAAGCATTACTTGTAGCGGCTTTAAATTCTTGTTCTAACTTTTTTTGACCATCAAGAGGATGAAATGGCTCTTGGCATTTCTTACAATAAACACAACCGTTTGGTAAAACATCTCGGCTCTCATCAACCTCGAATATTTCACCACATTTTGGACACATAACTTTTTTCATATATCTATTACCTTAACTCTTTATTATTTTAACCTATCTAGAGATAAAATAAACTATCTTTATATAAAAAAATGAAGGCCCTTCTCGTTTGCGAATATAACGAGAAGGGCCCCTGTTTTGGAGATACAATATCTAGCAATGTAACTTTAATAACAAAATCGTCTATCTACCAAATTGGCAATCGTTATTACCAGAGTTAGTAGTCCACATATCAAGGAATGAAATTGGATCGTTATAATCAGCTAACCAACCATTTCTTGCCATACTATATCCACCAGCTTTACGGGTTTGTAAGAAGTCTGCCCATTCTTGCTTTTGAATATCCATACCAATACCATAATCGGCATAAGTTGCTTGTAAATATTCTGCAATAGCCACGTGCCCACTACCATTATTAGTAATATAAGTAATCTTTGGGAAATTAGTGAATTTCTTAGTAGATTCATCATATGTATAACCAGCTTCTTTAATCATCGAAACCGCTTTTTCACGATTACTATCTAAATCTTCAGCTTTGACTGAATAATATCCACTTCCATCACCATTTTCACCGTTGTGATCAACGAATTCTCCACCTTCTGGATCACTTAAACCAGTAGCAACGAATCCATTAGCTGGGGTTTGACCTGCTTTACCAATACTTGTACAAATGTAGTTACGATCAATTAATAAGGAAAGTGCCTTTCTAACAAGAACACGCTTCTCTTCGGTATCACAAACTTTATTAAATGTTCCATCTTTCATATTTAAACAAGTATAGTAAGTACCAAGTTGACCAGCAACGATAAATTCATCTTTATAAGAAGCTTTTAATGAATCGATTTGATCATTTGGAACACTATCAATGAAACTCCAGTCACCACTCTTAAAGTTAGTTAATAATGCAGTATCATCATCACTTAGAGCAAAAGTAATCTTATCAGCTTTACATGCTGATCCGTGATAATTGCTATTACGTTCAAAGACAATAGCACTATTAGCTTCCCATTTAGTAATCTTCATTGGTCCATTGCCAATATAAGTTGATACATTAGTTGCCCATTCACCATCAGTAGTATCTTTAGATACAATATCTTCTTTGACTGGCATATAAGCTGGGAAGGCTAGTAATTCAGCAAAATATGGGACGTAGTTATTAATCGTAACATCGAGAGTATTACCATCATCAGAAGCGCTAACCGCAAGTTTCTTTTCACCCGTTGCATCAGCACTAGCATCCTCATACCCTTTAATAACATCAAACATATATCCATAATCTGCGCCTAATTTTCCACTAGCTGCACGATTCCATGAATATACGAAAGCATTAGCATCATAACTTGTTCCATCACTCCATTTTAAATTCTTTTTAAGTGGAATGTGATAAGTGATGCTTCCATCACTATTGTCAGTTCTATACTTTGCATCATCAATGCTAAAACCATCTTCAGCGATATCACAAGCAAGTTCAACACCACTCTTATCAGCTTTCTCTTGGAATTTCATTAAACCACTAAAAGCGTGAATAATATAAGTTGCGCCATCAACAGCACTATTCAATGCAGGATCAATTGTATCTGGGTTTGGTCCAACACTTACTGTGAATTCTTTTTTACCATTAAGTTCACAATCTTGGAAATACTTAAAGCCTAATGGGGTAGTATATAATCCAGTTAATCCTTTAGCTTTCATATAAATATCAGTGTAGTTATAAAGAGGATTAATTCCACCAGTTGACATTAATAAGGTCTCTGCAATATGCATGAGTTTAAAACGTTTGGCAGAATCAGAAGAACTCTTAACTGTAGCAATAATCTTATCGTAAGATTCTGCCCAAGTTAAACCTTTTTCGTCACTTGAAACTGTTCCATCTCCATTAACATCTGCTGAATAACCCGCATAGTCTTTGTGATTATTGGCAGTGAAGCTAGTATCTACAACTACATCTCCTCCACCACCATTTCCACATGAAGTCAATAAACTTAAAACTGCCATACCAACAACAAAACCAAATTTTCTATTTTTCATATTCTGTTCCTTTAAGATATTTTAAATATCTTCCTTTTTCTACTTGCCATCAAAGAGATGACATGCCACATAATGGCCGTTATGGAATTCCTTCAATTCAGGACGTTTTTTAGAGCATATTTCCGTTGCTTTTGAACATCTTGTTCTGAATGGACATCCACTTGGCGCATTTAATGGACTTGGAATATCGCCCGATAAAATAATTCGCTTATTACTTCTCGCTTCTTTAGGATCAGGCATTGGAATCGCGCTTAATAATGAATTAGTATAAGGATGCATTGGATTCTTAAATAACTCATCAGTAGGTGCAAGTTCGACGATGTGACCTAGATACATAACAGCGATTCGGTCTGATATATGCTTAACAACCAGTAGGTTGTGAGCAACAAATAGATAAGTCAACCCAAGCTTTTTTTTAAGTTCAACAAACGTGTTGATAACTTGAGCTTGAATTGAAACATCAAGGGCAGAGACTGGCTCATCACAGATAATAAATTCAGGATTTAATGCTAGTGCTCTAGCAATTCCAATTCTTTGACGTTGTCCACCAGAGAATTCATGTGCATATCTTGTTGCTTGTTCACTTGATAAACCAACGGTTTTCATTAATTCAAGCACTCGATTGCGACGCTCATCTTTAGTTTTACATAAATGATAGACATCTAATGGTTCTGCAATAATATCTTCGACAGTCATGCGAGGATCAAGAGATGAGTATGGATCTTGGAAAATCATTTGAATTTGACGAGTTAAATTACGATCAACATTCTTATTATCGTGTTTAATTTCAGCAATTTCTTTTTTTTGAGCCGCTATAATCTTGTCTTTTTTATCTTTCTCAATTTTAACTTCTTCTTGATATTGAGCTTTTGTAATATCAAGTTCTTTATACTTAATTTTGAGTTCTTTCATCGCTGTATTGTATCGAAGTTTAGTATATTTGATTTCTTTTTCGTTCCAACGTGTTCCACCAGCAATACGTTGACCCTTAAAATAAATACTTCCACCTGTAATCTTATATAACCTTTGAATACAACGACCGGTAGTAGTTTTGCCACATCCAGACTCGCCAACTAAACCAAGCGTTTCACCTTTGTGAATCGAGAATGATACATCATTTACAGCTTTTAATTTTCTTGTTCTAAATCCACCAGTATTAATATCAAAGAACTGTTTTAAATGCTTCACAACTAAGATATCTTTTGTATTAATCGTTTTGACTTTTGGCTTATTTTGATTTTGCTCAACAACTTCTGGGGTTTTATTTTCTTTCATTTCCTTCGCCTCCTTCAGTTCTTGAATTAATCTTTTCTTCAGCAACTTTCATATACTTATTCATTTGATCTTTAGTTATCTTTTTCGCTTCATACATGCTTTGTATAAACTTGAAACATGCTGTAAAATGTTCGTCATTTACTTTAAGCATTTCGGGATATTCTTCTAAGCAAATTTCCATACATTCCTTACAGCGAGGAGCAAATGAACAGCCTCTTGGAAGAGCAAATACATCGACAGGATTTCCTTCAATTGGAACTAATGCTCCGTCATTTTTTATACGAGGAATTGATTTTAATAATCCTTTTGTGTATTCATGTTGTGGATTATAGAAAATTTCATCAACAGTCCCTTTTTCTACAATTTTTCCAGCATACATAATATCTACTTCATCACATATTTGAGCAACAACACCAAGATCATGGGTAATAATAATAATTGCCATCCCCATTCTTTGTTGAATAGATTTTAATAATTCAAGAATTTGCGCTTGAATTGTAACATCAAGGGCAGTTGTAGGTTCATCAGCAATTAGAACATCAGGCTCACAAACAAGAGCCATCGCAATCATAATTCTTTGAAGCATACCTCCACTAAACTCAAATGGATATTGCTTCAAACGTCGATCAACATCGTTAATACCAACTAGTTCGAGCATCTTCTTCGCTTTTTCTTTGGCTAATTCTTTTAACGATTTTTCGTCTTTTTGCTTTTTTTGCTTGCTTCCATCCTTTTTTGAGTGAATCATAATCGCTTCTACAAGCTGATTTCCAATAGTATAAACAGGATTCAAACAAGTCATTGGATCTTGAAATATAATAGATATTTTATTTCCTCTTAGTTCCTGCATCTTTTTTTCAGGAAGACCAACAAGTTCCATTCCATTATATTTAATTGATCCAGACATTATTTTTCCTGGATAAGCAAGAATTTGCATAATTGAATAGGCTGTTACGCTCTTGCCACTACCAGATTCACCAACAATCCCTAAAATCTTCCCTTTTTCTAAGCTAAACGACACACCATTTACACTTTTTACTTCGCCTGCTGGAATCATGAAGGAAGTATGTAAGTCCTTAACTTCTAATATTTTTTCTTGCATATTTATCCCTCCTAATCCTTAAGAGTTGGATCAAAAGCATCACGCAATCCATCTCCAATTAAATTTAAACAAAGAACAACAACACAAATTGCAATTGCTGGAACAAATAGTCTCCAAGGGTAAACAGATAAACTACCTAATCCATCGTTGGCTAAACTTCCTAAACTTGGCATTGGAGACGAGACTCCTAATCCAATAAAACTAAGGAATGATTCAGTAAAAATTGCAGATGGGATTTGTAATCCAGCACTAATAATAATTACTGACATACAATTAGGAATTAAATGTTTTTTAATAATAAAACCATTTTTTGCTCCAATTGACCTAGCCGCTAATATATAATCTTCTTGTTTTATGGATAAAACTTGCCCACGAACAAGCCGAGCCATACCAACCCAATATAGAAGGGCAAATACTATAAATATTGAAATCATACCAACACCAATATTTGCTAATATAGTGCCATCTAAACTTGAGCCTAAAGTTGTTCTTAAGATTACTGATAACAAAATAATAATCAACATATCAGGAAGAGAATAAATAACATCAACAATTCTCATCATAATTAAGTCAACCTTACCACCAGCTAATCCAGATATAGAGCCATATAAAGTTCCAATAATAAGAACAATAATGGCAGCAAAGAAACCAACTGATAAACTTACTCTAGTACCATAAATGGTTCTAATAAAATAATCTCTACCTGCACTATCTGTACCAAATATATGAGGCCAAACGCTGCCGCCAGCATCAAGTATTGCTTGCTCTGCAGGGGCATATTGGAAAGGCGCCAAATTATTGTATCCAGAATCACTTGTTGCAAGACCAAGCATCTCATCATAGCGATAAGGATAAACTTCAGGAATAATGATAATGCCTAAAACAATAATAACAATAAGCACAAAACATACCATCGCGACTGGATTATGAACAAAAGTTCTAATACCATCTTTTAAGAAAGTAGTAGATGGACGCATTTTTACTTGAGCATCTTTTTCATCCTTACTAGCTTTACTAAAGAACTTCTCATAATTTACTTGAAATCCAAAAGGATTATGATCACCTAATTTCATGATTTTTCCTCCTATTCGAATTCCACTCTTGGATTAACGATCTTATACAAAATATCGCTAACAAGAATTAAAAATATAACAAGAACAGTTAAGAAGATTGTCGTCCCCATAATAAGCGGATAATCTCTACTTGTTATTGCTTTTATAAATGTTCTACCTAATCCAGGTATTGAATAAATCTGCTCAATTACCAATGAACCAGTAATAATACTTGCAAACATTGGACCCGCATAAGTAATAACTGGTGTTAAAGAATTTCTTAATGCATGTTTAAACAAAATCTTGCTCTTAGAAACGCCTTTAGCTTTTGCTGTTCTTATATAATCGCTATTTAATACATCAAGCGTTGATGATCTAGTTAAACGTGTAATATAGGCGGTCGGATATAGGCTTAAAGTAATAACAGGAAGAATATATCCACGATAATCTCCATCTATTGTTATTCCATTTGCTGGTAACCAACCAAGCCAATTACAGAATATATATAACAAAACAGATGCGATAATAAATGAAGGGAAGGCGACACTTGCTGTCGAGAACACCATTATTATTCTATCAATTACTTTGTTATGCTTAACAGCTGCGATTGACCCTAGACAGGTGCCAAACCCAATTGCAAGAACCCCAGCAATCAACCCAACAGGAAGCGATGTTTTAAAACCTTCCATAATAATATCCATCACTTCTCTACCTTTTTGTTTAATGGAAATCCCATAATCGAAGACAACAGCATTTTTAAGATAATTCCAATATTGTACAAATAGAGGCTTATCTAATCCGTACTTTGCATTCAAATTATCTATAATTGATTGCGAAACACGACCTTCTGTAACAAACGGTCCACCCGGGATTGCATTCATTAAAAAGAACGTAGCCGTAATAACTACAAAAATAGTTAATAAACAAAAAATCAGTCTTTTCAAAATATAAAACAAACTTTTCTTATTCACTTTTCTCCTCCAAAACACGAATGAAACACATCCATAAAGATTCGCTTCTTTATAAAGTGATTATGAAGGGCCGTTAATTTTTGTAAATTTATTTTTTTAATGAAAGCGCTTACAATTTTCTTCTTATTAAGGGATAAAAAAGTTGCTTGACAGAAAAATAATTTAACATTAAACTTTTGTATCTATTATCGGCTTTTTTATAGAATTACTAAATTTTTTCGTAAAAATATCAACAAAATAGGCTTATTATTTCAAAAAAATAATCGTTTTTGTATAAATTTCCATATTTAAAAAAAGAGTGTCGCATATTCGCGACACCCAAAAATAATTATTATTTTTAAAAATAAACCATTCGCATAAATGCGACATCAAAATTTTCCCACTAAAAAAGAGCTCAATTAAGAGCTCTTTAAATTTCTTATAATAACTACTTAAGAATTTCAACAACGGTACCAGCACCAACGGTTCTGCCACCTTCACGAATTGAGAACTTTGTTCCCTTTTCAATGGCAACTGGGTGAATTAATTCAACAGTGAATGTAACGTTATCACCTGGCATAACCATTTGAACTTCTGGTGGAAGAGTAATTGTACCAGTAATATCAGTAGTATGGAAATAGAATTGTGGTCTGTAATTGCTTAAGAATGCAGTATGACGGCCACCTTCTTCTTTCTTTAATACGTAGACACTAGCGGTGAACTTGCTATGTGGAGTAATACTTCCAGGTTTAGCAAGGACTTGTCCTCTTTCAACTTGTGATCTATCAACACCTCTAAGTAAGGCACCAATATTATCACCAGCTCCAGCAAAATCAAGGGTCTTACGGAACATTTCAAGAGAAGTAACAACAGTCTTGATTGTTGGACGAATACCAACGATTTCACATTCATCATTTGGATGGACCATACCTCTTTCGACACGGCCAGTTACAACAGTACCACGGCCAGTGATTGTTTCAACATCTTCGATAGGTAATAAGAATGGTTTATCATTATCACGAACTGGATCTGGAACATAAGTATCAATAGCATCCATTAAGTCTTGAACTGATTTTTCGTATTTAGCATCACCTTGTAAGGCTTTAAGAGCACTACCTCTAATAATTGGAGTAGTATCTCCTGGATAACCATACTTATTTAAAAGATCACGGACATCCATTTCAACTAAATCGATTAATTCTGGATCATCGACCATATCGCATTTATTTAAATAAACGACGACATATGGAACACCGACTTGCTTTGCAAGTAAAATGTGTTCACGAGTTTGAGGCATAACACCATCGGTAGCAGCAACAACTAAGATTGCAACATCCATTTGTGCAGCACCAGTAATCATGTTCTTGACATAATCGGCGTGCCCTGGGCAATCGACGTGTGCGTAGTGTCTCTTTGCAGTACTATACTCGATGTGAGCAGTACTAATAGTAATTCCTCTAGCCTTTTCTTCTGGAGCGGCATCAATTTGATCATAGTTTTTAACTTCATCACCATTGATGAAACCGTTCTTTTGTAAGACGTGAGTGATAGCAGCAGTAAGAGTAGTCTTGCCATGGTCAACGTGACCGATGGTTCCAATGTTCATATGGACCTTACTTCTATCAAATTTTTGTTTTGCCATAAAATTTTTATTCTCCTTTTATATATGCATTTAGCATGTAAATATTTTATATTAAATTATTTTAGTATTCAATACGGTTTAGATTAATCGTGCTTGAATTAAACAATTTAATTTATGACTTAATTTTTATCAACTAAGCTCGAGTGACTCCACTCTTTTTAATAATCTCTTCTTGAACTGATTTTGGAGTTTCACCAAATTTTTCAAATTCCATAGTGTAACTTCCTCTACCTTGAGTGCAACTACGAAGATCAGTAACATAACCAAACATTTCAGCAAGTGGTACTTCAGCTTCAATAATTTTAGCATTACCACGTTGAGATTCACCAGTCATACTACCTCTTCTACGAGATATATCACCAATGACATCGCCATAATATTGTTCAGGAACAGTGACTTCAACCTTCATAATAGGTTCAAGGACAACTGGATCACACTTAATGGCAGCTTGTTTTAATGCAAGAGAAGCAGCAATCTTATAAGCAGCTTCACTACTATCGACTTCGTGATAACTACCATCAAATAAGGTGGCTTTAATATCGATTGCTGGATAACCAGCGATTAATCCTCTAGTCATAGCATCAACAAGTCCATCTTGAGTTGGCTTGACGTATTCTCTTGGAACACTTCCACCAATAACTCCATTAACGAATTCAAATCCTTTGCCTGGGTTTGGTTCAAAGCGAATCCAAACGTGACCATATTGTCCACGACCACCAGATTGTTTAATATATTTACCTTCACATTCTGCGGTTTGACGAATTGTCTCACGATAACCAACTTGTGGTTTTCCTACATCGACTTGAACACCGAACTCACGTCTCATACGATTAACAATAATATCAAGGTGAAGTTCTCCAACACCTGCGATAATTGTTTGACCACTATCAGGATCAGTATGGACCTTGAAAGTTGGATCTTCTTCAGCAAGTTTCATAAGGGCAAGGCCCATTTTCTCTTGATCAGCTTTAGTTTTTGGTTCAACAGCTTCTTCAATAACTGGTTCTGGGAATTCCATCTTCTCAAGGGTGACATCAATAGCGGTATCACAAAGCGTTTCTCCAGTTGTTGTATTCTTTAAACCAATAACTGCACCAATATCACCAGCATGAAGTTCTTCAACTTCTTGACGATGGTTAGCGTGCATTAAGACAAGACGAGCAATACGTTCATTTTGTCCTTTATTACTGTTATAAACATAGCTTCCACTCTTTAGAGTTCCACTATAAATTCTAACATAGGCTAAACGACCAATGAATGGATCGGTAGCAATCTTGAATGCAAGAGCGACAAGTGGTTCCTTGTCATCTGGTTTGCATAAATATTCTTTACCAGTCTTCTCATCAGTTCCTTTTGCTTCAGGAATTTCAATTGGTGATGGTAAGTAATCAATAACTCCATCAAGCAATTTTTGAATACCTTTATTCTTATAAGCTGAACCACAGAATACTGGATAGAATTTTTCGGCTAAAACAGCCTTACGAATAACTTCTTTAATTTCTTGAACTGATGGTTCTTTTCCATCAAGAACTTCCATCATTAAGTTATCATCAAATCCAGCTAAATCTTCAAGTAATTCTTCTCTAAGTTTCTTACATTTATCAATGTATTCATCTGGGATTGGAACTAGTTTTGGATCTTCATGTTCGAGGCAGCCAGTATAATCCCAAGCTTCCATCTTAATTAAATCAATAACACCTCTTAATGAATCGCTAATACCAATTGGGTATTGAACAGCCTTAGCATTTGCGCCAAGTTTTTCTTTAAGAGAAGCAACTGACATATCGAAATCTGCACCAATAGCATCGAGTTTATTAACGAAAACAATTCTAGGGACACCATATTTACTACCTTGTCTCCAAACAGTTTCAGTTTGTGGTTCGACACCATTTTTTCCATCAAGAACGGTAATTGCACCATCAAGTACTCTTAAACTACGTTCGACTTCAACTGTGAAATCGACGTGCCCTGGAGTATCGATAATATTTACACGATTTCCTTTCCAAAAGCAAGTTGTTGCAGCACTAGTAATAGTGATACCTCTTTCTTGTTCTTGAACCATGTAATCCATAGTGGCAGCGCCATCATGAACTTCACCAATCTTGTGAATTTTTCCAGTAAAATAAAGGATTCTTTCGGTTGTTGTTGTTTTACCAGCATCAATGTGCGCCATGATACCGATATTACGAGTATGCTCTAAATCATATTCTCTATCAGCCATATATTTCCTCCTTTATTACCACTTATAATGGGCATAAGCTTTATTGGCTTCAGCCATCTTAATTACATCATCTCTCTTCTTGACACTTGCACCAGTGTTATTGGCAGCATCAATAATTTCATTAGCTAATTTATCTTTCATAGATTTTTCTTTTCTTAATCTAGAATAATTAACTAACCATCTTAAACCTAAAGTAACCTTACGTTCTTGAGAAACTTCGGTTGGAACTTGATAGTTCGCAGAACCAATACGTTTAACTTTTAATTCGACTTCTGGCATGATGTTGTTGATTGCGGTTGCAAATACATCCATGGCAGGTTTTTTAGTCTTTTCTTCAATCTCTTTAAAAGCACCGTATAAAATTTCTTGAGCAGTACCTTTTTTACCATCTAACATAATCTTGTTGATTAAACGAGTAACTAACTTACTATTGTAAATTGGATCTGGTAAAACATCTCGTTTACTTACACTACCTTTTCGTGACATAAACTATTCCTCCTTCTTTGGTTTCTTAGTACCATATTGGGAACGGCCTTGTCGACGGGTTTCAATACCTGCACAATCAAGACATCCTCTAATAATGTGATAACGAACACCTGGAAGATCTTTGACTCTCCCTCCACGGATCATAACCGTGCTGTGTTCTTGTAAGTTATGTCCTTCACCACCAATATAAGCAGTGACTTCATAACCGTTGCTTAACTTAACACGTGCGTATTTACGTAATGCTGAGTTTGGCTTCTTAGGAGTCATTGTACCGACACGGGTGCAAACTCCTCTTTTTTGCGCACTATTTTGATTTGTTTCGGTTTTTGTAAGCGAATTAAATCTCTTTAATAATGCTGGTGCCTTAGACTTGAAGACAGGACTCTTCCTGCCTTGTCTAACTAATTGATTAATAGTTGGCATTAATTTGTCTCCTTTTTTCCTTGTTCGATACACACAATACCTGGTGTATCACAGTTTCGATTAAAAAAATCGCTTTTTTAATCAGCGTGTTAATTCTATAAAAAACGAATATGCTTGTCAATAGCAATATTATTTATTTTATAAGAGCCACAAGACTTATGCTTGTGGCTCATAGTTTTGAGGTCTTAAAATAGGTTATTATTTCTTCTTAATGTCATTCCCAGAAGGTTGCATTCGTTTTGAAACTCTCGTTTGTTTATCAAGGAACTTTTGCGCTTCTGCCTTTTCCCGACGAGTAGCTTTTTCAACTTTATCATCTTTACGACTACTAAATGTAATTTGTTGATGAGGAATCGTAATATCGTTAGCATCAAAGATAATCTTCAGTTCACGTAATAATCCACGATTTATTGAGTTACGATTTTGTTCTTCGCATTCAGCAACTAGACGAATAACAACACCATTAGAAGTAATTTTAGCAACTCCACTATAATATGGACCATCAACAATGCCTTTAATATTCTTCTTCATAATTGGCAAAGCTTTATTAATGCAATTTTCAACTTTCTCAAGCGATTCATTGAAATCGATTTCAATATCGCAAACTGCATAAGAATATTCTTTTGTCATATTAATTACACCAGAAATCTTTGAGTTAGAGAAAATCTTAATATCTTGGCCACTATCTTCAACTTTAGTTGTACGAATACCAATTTCAATAACGGTTCCTCTCCAACCATCAATTGTAACGATATCGCCAACTCTAAATTCGCCTTCAAAGACAATAAATATACCAGCCAAAATATCGCTAATTAAGGATTGAGCACCAAAGCCTACAACAAGAGTTAAGATTCCCGCACCAGTAACAACTGTTGTTAAATCAACACCAACAAATAGTAAGGCTTGGAAGATTATAAAAATAATCGCTCCATACTTAATAACGCTATCAATTAATCTACCAACAGTTTCTGTTTTGCTGCCTAAACTACGAGTAAAACCAATAATTATTTTACGAATAATAGTACAAATTGCAAAGACGACAATCGATTCAAGAACAATAGCTGTCAAACTAAAGATATTGAATCCTTTCTCCCATTTATTGGCCATAATGTAATAAACAATCGAATCTTCAGCATAACTATCTTGACCAGCAACCAATATTATTGCAATCACAATCGCAATAATTGAGAAAATAACACTAAATACACTGCCAAGTTTCATTTCAGGAGTTTTTTAATCCCATTTAACGTGTTCCATCGTAAATCTATAAGCAATGCCTTGATTATTTACTTTATGTTCTTTTCCTTTTCGATCTACATAAGTAATATTTTTTTCTTCAGACTTTTTACTTCCTGAAACTGTTGGATCGTCATATTCATAAACTTGTTTAGTCTTTGAAAACATACAAATAAAGTTAAGGATAAAAAGCATTAATAAACAAATAACACCGGTTATTGCGCTGATTTGTAATCTTCCATTTAATAAGCTCGAACTTGGGACAATTGCATAAACATAATTGCCAGATATTTCTTTAACATTACAAAATGCTTGCACACTATCAATTGTTAAGAAACCACTCCATCCATCGCTCATTGAATATTCAGTAAAACCATAATTTGTCGCTAAGTTACCAACATAATTTTCTTTAGTGAACGAAGAAACAAGTTTAGTATCTTTATTAACGGCTCCAAAATATCCATAGGCACCTATCTTATATTTATTCAATATATAAGTAAGTTTAGTTTGGGCAAGTTTTGTTTGTAAAACTGATGGATCGACCGAAATTTGAACCATACCAAGAATCTTTTTATTAGTTTTGTCAACTCGACGAACCCCAATATACTGAAGATAATTTCCAGAAGCCTCTTCATAAGTTGCTTCTTGGACGAAATCATCTTTATAACCTTTTGCTACCTCATAGAATGGATAGCTTTGTGATGTTGGATCATCCTGATTCAAAATAAAATCATAATAATCACCAGATGTAGCGACTACTTTTACTTGTTCTTTTCCTTCATCAGTTTGTTTATAATCAAAGACATAAATAGATTTCAAACCTAAACTATCGGTTAAATCTAATAATCCTTTTGACTTATGTGTCTCTTCATCAACTGTCAAATAATAGCTTTCATTTTGACTAATAAGATTTGCAACACTATAACATCTCGATAAATATTCCGTTTTATAAGATGCTTTTAATGTAGTTGTCGTTTTTTCGTTATCGATTAAAGTAGTATTTAATTGTGCTAAATCAAGATTGCTTGCACTACTTTGCTTAGAAATAATGAATAATGATTGAGTATAAAAAGATAAAACAAATACACAAATTACGCCAAATACCGTAATTGGAAAAGCTTTCTTTTCAACTCCGGCAGCATAGAAATGTTTTTTGCCAAGCGGAACTTGATATTCTTTTTTGTGTTTAATTAAATCGTTTTCAACAATAACAATATATAAAAGTGTGCATGTAACAGCAAACAAACACATAATCAAAGCACAAATTACAATTTCAGAAACATTTTTGTTAATGCGCTTCTTGGAACGGCAGCAATATAGAATAAATAATTACCGCTTTGTTTACTAATACAATAATATTGAGAAGTTGTACCATCTTCATTTTTAAGCGAAACCCAACCTTTATATCCATCATTTAATACGCTATCGCTTAAACCAATATCAGCAACATTGTTACCAACAAGAGAACTAATTGGATAATATAAAACTTTGCCAGTATCTTTATTAACTGCAAATATATAACCGCCATCACCAACCTCAACCGAACTTAATAAATAAGTTAAAGATCTTATATAAGATAAAGATGTAGTAAGTTCGCTTGATGATTTTGCAAGAACGACATAACCACCACTATAAGAAACTGAATAATAACGAATATTATCATAAGTAACATAGGCACCTTCCGAAATAAAGCAATCATCAAATTTGCTAATAGTAAAATCAAGAGGATTATCGCTACTTGTTGCAAGCACGTTCCTAGACGAATCGAGCGCATACAAATCTTCAACGATATAGCCTTTTGCTAATGTTTTTGCTTCTGTATTATTTGGCTTTTGTGCCCCTGGAGCATTAAGATATTCCGCCAAAGACAAGGCTTTATTTACATATGCTTTATTAAAACTATTTTCAATAGAGACCGCTTCCTCTTCGTTTTTTGTCTCATTTTCAATAACTTGAGTTATTTTATTTAATGAATCATTGCTTTGACGCATTGTCAAAAAAGTAACTTGCATATAGGACAAAAATGCACCCAATATTACAAAGAACACCAATTCAATTAATAAAACAAACCCAACTTTTTTATTAAAAAAACTATCTTTTTTCATATAAATTCCTACTTTTTATATAAATACGACTTTATATATAAATAATACACTCTTAGCCAACTATTAAAAACACAAATTATACTATTTGTAATATTAAAATTTTCTTTTCCCACTTAATCATATGTGCAAATTTTGCTATTGCGATTAATTAAATATATAATAATTAAAATTATTTTTTTGGGGGGAATTGAGCAAATATGAATGATTTTGACATAACTTTTTTTCTTATGCACAATGTTTTTGATGAATTTTCGTTAAATCGCATCGTTAATGATAATAAGATAATTGATATTGCAAAACATCGTAATAGTCCAAACTATTTTACAGATTATCTCATATCAATTTTAAAATTCTATAAAATAAATTTTAAAATCAATTTGAAAAATGATATGAATCTATATGATGAAAACGTTTTAAGTAAACTTTTAACCTTTTCAGAAAACTATCCAAAAATTTTAAAAAGAATTACAAAAAACACCAACAATAGTTATTTTTTTGAAGAATTATCAAAGGTGTGTTGCTTTGCTTTAACTAGAGAAGAATCAATTTTTACAGAAAAAGAAATAAAAAGCTTTTCTGAATCTTTTATATCTAGTCTTTATATTTTATTAATTATTTTTTCAAACACTGAAAATAATCACGATAAAAATGCACTTATGCAATCGCTTATTTTCTATCCAAAAGAATTTATTAAATCTGAAAGTAAATTAATTCAAAATAACTCTTCTACAAGTAAACAAATTATTTCAAATATTTATAAAAATAATGATCTGTTCTATTAAAAGGCATCTATGCAAAAACAAAGAATGCATATAAAAAGCCTAGTTGCATGAATGCAATTAGGCTATTTTTAAACTTAAAACCAACTATTGATGTTGATAATGATTTTCTGGTTCTTCAGTCATCAAACTTTCTTCATCACGATATTCCGCATTATCATCATCTTGTGAGTGCTCACTATCATGAATTCCAATATATTGTTTTTTGACTTCTTTCATAGTATCAAGAACATCAAATTTAGTTAAAATATCATGCTCTTCTTGTTCAGTCTTTAAGCCGTTACCTGCTGGAATTAACTTACCAGTAATAACGTTTTCTTTAAGACCATGGAGGACATCAATCTTACCTTTGATAGCCGCATCAGTTAAGACACGAGTTGTTTCTTGGAAGGAAGCAGCACTAAGGAAGCTTTCAGTTTCAAGAGCAGCTTTAGTAATACCAAGAATTAAAGGTCGAGCAACAGCTGGACGCTTTCCTTCAACAAGAACTTTTTCATTGGCTTCGTTAAATGTAATCAATGAAACACGGGTTCCTGGAATTAAATCAGTATCGCCTTTATCGATAACAACCATCTTACGTAACATTTGACGGACAATAACTTCAATATGCTTATCACTAATACCAATACCTTGGCTACGATAAACCTTTTGAACTTCCTTAATGATGTATTGTTGTACGTGAGCAACATCACTAACTTCAAGTAAGTCTTTAGGATTAATAGCACCTTCAGTTAACATATCACCATTAAGAATTTCATCACCCTTCTTAACTTTAATACGAGCACCAAAGTTTGTAGTATATGTCTTTTCTTCTAAATCATTTTTAATTGTAACGTTATAGACACCATTACTTTCAACAACTGATGTAACTTGACCAGCGATTTCACTGATTGTAGCTTCACCTTTAGGTGCACGAGCTTCAAAAAGTTCTTGAACACGTGGAAGACCTTGAGTAATATCACCACCAGCAACACCACCAGAGTGGAAGGTACGCATTGTTAATTGAGTACCTGGTTCACCAATGGATTGAGCTGCCATAATACCAACGGCTTGGCCAATCTCAACAAGTTTTCCAGTAGCAAGGTTACGACCATAACAATGTACACAAACGCCATCTTTAGTTTGACAGCCAAAGAGTGAACGAATTTCAACACGTTTAATACCTGCATCAACAATTGTTTTTGCAATCTTTTCGTCAATTAAGGTATTACCCTTACAAATAACCTCGTTCGTCTTTGGATCAAGGATATCATGGCAAGCAAATCGGCCTATTAATCGATCATAAAGTGAAACGATGAGACTATTTTGTGTAGTATCAAATAAATCACATACATATGATCCATGATCAGTATGGCAATCTTCTTCACGAACAATGACATCTTGCGAAACATCGACTAAACGACGAGTTAAATAACCTGAGTCTGCAGTCTTTAAAGCGGTATCAGCACCACCTTTACGAGCACCGTGAGTACCAGTGAAGAATTCAGCAACGTTAAGACCTTCACGGAAACATGACTTAACTGGAATTTCAATAGTTTCACCACTTGTACTACCCATAAGACCACGCATACCCATTAATTGAGTAAAGTTAGATTTACT
>Ga0265294_10004656_pt1 | contig 17064 bp, 17 predicted proteins | sample MunlanPumphouse3_FD_192504 | JGI IMG/M metagenome (GOLD analysis project Ga0265294, IMG submission 192504) | Groundwater microbial communities from a municipal landfill in Southern Ontario, Canada - Pumphouse #3 | ecosystem: Environmental > Aquatic > Deep subsurface > Groundwater | place...
CAATTACAAAAAATCGCCGTTGGTAGTGATATTGTAGCGGATGAAGATGCATTGCGTCTTATGGCAATTCAAGCTGACGGCGGTATGCGCGATGCAGTGAGTTTGTTAGATCAGTGTGCGGTTATGTCAAAACATGTTAATGCCGATATTGTCAGACAAGTTTTGGGTATTGTAGGCCGTGAAGGGTTACGTAATTTAGTAACAGTTATTGGCAAAGGCGATTTGTCTGCAGCCTTGCAAAGCATGAGTGAACTTAGTGCTCAAGGTAAAGATGTTAAGCAGATTATTTTGGAGCTGGCAGAGTATTTAAGGGCACTTTTACTGTACAAAGCGGATGCTTCTTATGAGGACATATATTTAACAGATACAGCGGAAGCTTTGTCTGCGTTGGCGCCGTTGTATACTACTGAACGTATTTTGGCGGCAACCAGTCGTTTGCATCAAACCATGGAGGAAATAAAACTTTCTGCAAGAGAAAAAATAGTGGCGGAAATGTGCATATTTGATTTGTGCAGGATTCAAGGGGATTCACTAGAAGCATTAGCAGCTAGAGTAGCTCAATTGGAAGCTCAGTTGGCAGGCGGTCAAGTGGCGCCACAAACCAAAGTGTCTGGGCAGCAGGCACCTAAATTAAGCACAGTTGGAGCAGCGCCTACGACACCGGGACATTCGACTTTGACGGCAGAAGTAAGACCACAGGAGCAAAATATTACTTTTGTTTCAGAACATCAGCAGGAACAAGAGTTCGAACCTGAACAGGACCAAGAATTTGAATCTGAGCCTGCACAGCAAGTTCAGCCAATAGTGAATGACATAAAGGTCGTGCCTAGCGAAAACGGTGTGGCTTTATGGAAAAATTTATGCGCTACTTTGGCTAATAAGAAGAAAAGAACAGTTTTGGTATATGCTGAGCTTGGGAAAGTAATTAGTTATGATGGGCAGGTCTTGACCTTAGGGCTTAGTACTATGATGTCTAAGGAACGACTGGAAAGAACGGATTACAAGGGATTTATTCAAGAAATTCTAAGTGGTTTGGTAGGTCATGCTGTAGCATTAAATTGTGTGCTTATGAAAGATAATGAACCTAAACAAATTCAAGCAGATAAACCACCGGTTAGAAAAACTCAACCAAAAGCGGTAAAATCTGCACTGGATGTTTTTGGGGGAACGGTGAAGAAATATTAAACTGCTTTTATATTCAAGACTTTTTTGATACAATGAAGGTGAAAAAACTTCTAGGAGGATTATACAATGTTTAATGGTGGAATGAATAATATGCAAGGCATGATGAAAAAAGTACAAAAAATGCAGGCTGATATGTTAAAATTGCAAGAAGAGCTAAAAACACGTACTATGGAGATTACTACTGGCGGCGGCGCAGTAACATTGGTGGTAAATGGTAAAAAAGAACTGACTAGCATCAAAATAGATCCTGCAGCCGTAGATCCGGAAGATGTAGAAATGTTGCAAGACTTGATAGTGACAGCTGTTAATGAAGGCATGCGTAAAATTGACGAAATGACAGAGAAAGAAATGAGCAAAGTAACCGGCGGTATGAAATTACCTGGCGGTATGCTCTAATAAGAGGAATTTTATGCGAATGATAAAACCTTTGGCTAGGTTGCATGAACAATTGCGGCGTTTACCGGGAATTGGCTCTAAAACAGCTTTACGTTTAGCGTACCATGTTCTTGATATGCCTGCTGAAGATGTACGAGAGTTGGCAGATGCCCTTATTAATGCTAGAGAACAAATAAGGGTTTGTTCTTGTTGCTTCAATCTTTGTGATAGCGATTTATGCGATATTTGCAGTGATAAAGAACGCGACAGAAGTGTGGTCTGCGTGGTTGAGCAACCACAGGATTTAATGGCAATGGAACGTAGTCGAGGTTATAAAGGGTTGTACCACGTTCTTCATGGCGTTTTATCGCCCTTAGACGGCGTGGGACCTGAACAATTAAAAATAAAAGAACTTTTAATGCGTTTGCAGTCAGGGGAAATCAAAGAAGTTATAGTTGCGACGAATTCTGATGTTGAAGGTGAAGCTACGGCTACGTATTTGGCACACTTATTAAAGCCTATTGGAGTGACTGTAAGTCGTATTGCTCATGGTTTGCCCGTAGGTAGTGACTTAGAGTATGCAGACGAAGTGACTTTATCTAAAGCTCTAGAAAACAGAAGAAATATGTGAAAGGTGGTAGTAAAAATGGAAGCATTAATTCCTTGGGCCATAGCTCTTGTAGTTTTGTATTTAGTAGTGCAGTTTTTCTCACTTTCGCTTTCTTTTGTTTGGAATGGCGTTATTGGTGGAATTATGTTATGGCTTCTCAACTTAGTGGGCGGAATATTTGCATTTCATATTCCAATTAATATAATTTCCGCTCTTATTGCCGGTTTTTTTGGTATTCCCGGTGTGGTAGTTATTGTAATATATCATTTATTAAAATAAAATGTTGTTGTCTGAGCAACTAATTGCCCATTTTTTTGTTAAAAGAGTGTTTTATTATTTATGGACAGCTCTAATACATGCCTGCTTTATAAAAGGCCGGTAAGCAGATAAATAGCCAATAGCGTATAGCTCCATATCTGTGTTATAATGTATCCATGGCTAAGAAAATAATGGGGTTTGATTACTCAAACAATGAAAAAATAAAAATATTAATATATTTATCTATTGGTGGAACAGCTGCTTTGATTGAATGGGGGTTGTTCTATCTTTTTGGCGTGCAGTGGCACTGGAATTATTTGTTTTCCACAACCTTGGCTTTTTTTTGTTCAACAATTTGTCATTATATTATGACTAATATTTGGGTCTTTGATAGCGGAACTCGCTATCAAAGAGTTAAAGAGTTAACTTTGGTTCTTTTGGTTTCTAGTATAGGACTTTTGTTTAATCTCATGCTAATGTTAGTCTTCGTGGGATTTTTGCAGTGGCCTGTTATGCTATCTAAGGTATTTGCCAGCTGTATTGTTGTTGTATGGAACTATGTTTCACGTAAAAAATGGGTATATTAGTTATAGAGCGGGAGAGAATTAAAGTGTTGCGCGAGAGAGTAAATGTAGAAAAATTTAAAAAAATAATTATTGTATATAATTCTAAAGCCGGGTGTCACCAATTTTTTGGAGATATGCAACAACGTATTGGTGAAGTTACTGCTAGTTTACGGTGTATTTTGGGCGTAAGAATAGTAAAAGAGGTCTCTTTAACTACTTTTGAGCAAATACAGGTGGTTGGTAGGCAAATTTGTGAGGAAAAGGTAGACTGGGTGGTAGTAGCAGGTGGGGACGGAACTTTAAGAGCCTTAGTTGAAACTTTTGTAGAAAACAATTATTGGCCTTACGTAAGTGTTTTCCCTGCTGGTACAGTTAATTTAGTAGCGAAGGAATTGTTACAAAACGCTGATCCACAACGCTGGTTGAGACGAACTTTGAAAGGAATTATTACACCGATATGGTTGGGAAAAGCTAACGACCGTATTTTTTTGACGGTAGCAGGGATTGGTGTGGATTCGTTGGTAGTACATGGTGTGACTGAGAAAGAAAAAAAATATTTATCTAAATTTGCCTATGTACGTCAAGGATCAGAACTTGTACGTAAAGAACTTTTGATGCGTAATTGGCAATATAAATTTCAAGTTATGATTGATAATGATGGAAAATGGCGTGATGCCTCATCTGTTATTGTTGCTAAAAGCCGCTATTATGCAGGGAGATTTTCTTTGGTGAATGGTGGTTCTTTGTCAGCGCCTACATTACATGTCTGCATGTTCACGGGAAGTAAGCGCGCAGATTTTTTACGTTATGCGGCCCTTTTGGCTACGGACCTTCTGAGCTTAGACAAAACAGTAGAAATCATTCCTGCTAAGAGTGTTAAAATTCGTTCTAATGTAGATAATTTTGTTGCTGAATTAGACGGTGATTCTTTGGTTTCATCGCCTTTGGATATTAATTTGCTGGAACGGCCTTTAAATTTCATATCGTAAGGTGGGGTTAGAGTGAAAAAGTCTTTAGTAATTGGACTTACACTCATAATTTGTTTTGGTTTGGAGTATGCGCGAGCTTGGCAATTCCTGCAAGGTGTTGTGCCATTCCCGGAAAACGAATGTTGGGTAAATGCCATAAATGGTTTTTTGCGAGATACCTGTATTTTGGGTATTATTTTAATGCTTTATTTTAATCGGAAACGCATACCTGATAGAATACAACGCTATTTTCCTGTAGTGATAGTAGGGTTCCTTTATCTTGTTGAGGGATTTTTTATTATAGGTTATTTGGAACTTGATGTTGGATTTTTAACTATGCTGTCTCTTTTTGCCGGGGTTTTCAATAATGTAGCTATAATATTGTTAGTTGCTATGTGTTACCATCACTGGCCTAATACAGGCATGAAAACTATTTATTTTTTAGTTTACATTTTCACTTGTTTGGTAATTGTTTTTGATGGTTTGTATTTTTGGACAACGTCAATGCATGTGGAGAGCGTGTTTTTTAAGAATTTAAATGTCTATGCATTTCAAGGTATTGTTGCTACTATAGTTTGGTGGAAATTGGCGATTTTAGCGGGGTTAGTGCTAGTATTAATACTTTTGTTTAGAGTCAGGTCACAAAAAAAACGTAAGCCGAATTTTACTTGGTCATTGCTTTGCCTCATTGTTTTTGGGTTGGCATTGAATTTGTCGTATTTGCTTTCGACAAGCGCCGTATATTTGGCTATAGACAAAGTAGCCGGACTAGATTTGGAAGCAGATTTAGAAAAACCCAGACAAGAAATCCGCAATATGGTGGCTATGCCCATCGGTGTTAATTTTTTGCACAAAGCTTTTTTTGATACAGATAAAGTAGTAAAAAACCCACTTCAATACAAAGAACGTGTCTTGACAGAAAAAGACAAAAAAGTTTTGATGGAACTTGGTGTATTGCCGGCACCTATACATAAATTGCCCAATGTTGCTAAGTATGATAGAGTTGTAATGTTAGTATTAGAGTCGGTACATAGAGATTATGCGCATTTTTATAATAAAAAAATACCGGCTGAGGCTACACCTTTCTTAGATAGTCTGTTGGAGCAATATCCGCATCTATCTAATTATTATTCTTCATCCCTTCCAACTACTCAAGGTTTAAATAGCACATTTCGTTCTCAATTAATTTATGATGGAGATTTGTCAGGGACTAAACAGAGCTCAATTTATAGAGTTGCCGAGGCAAATGGGTGGAAAGGGATTTTCCTTAATGCATCAAGTCGTTATTATGATAATGAGTATCGAGAATATCCTCAACAATTTGGTATGAACGAATATTATGCCAAGGAGGATTTGGCAGCGCAAGGTTATACGGGGGCAAGTGGTTGGGGGTTTCATAACGATGTTATGTATGATGAAACCTTGCGGCTTTTGGAAGCAAACAGGGATAAAAAGCTGTTTTTAGCTGTTAAAACTTTGGATATGCATCAACCTTATCCTTATTACGGTATTGCCTATGACAATATGCCGCCAACGGTGCGTGATAATGGTTATATTACTATTTGTGGTATGTATTGGGTTGATAATACTCTCAAAAGATTTTTCCAAGAGGCTAATGCACGTGGTCTTATGGACGATAAAACTCTATTTGTTATTACTTCTGACCATAATCCACATTCTGGTGGTGAGTATAAGGAAATAGTGCAGAATGAAAAAGATAAACAAAGTATTGCTCCTATACTGATGATTTTTGTTAGCAAAAATTTAGTGCCTTTGGATAATATAATGACTAATGATTATGCTAGCCAAGAGGATTTAGCTCCGACATTATTAAATCTTATGGGTCTAGCTACGCCGTCGGAATTTATGGGACGAAATTTATTAGAACCTTGTGTGAAACCGTATGCCTTAGGATACTTTGGCGGTAAAGCTTATTATTTTTCTAGTAGTTTGGATTTTGTATCCACGTTGGATGAGGCTGTTCCTGACATGCCCGAAAAAGATGCAATAGCTAACTATATTATGCAAAAATATATTCATCGACACATTACTAATTCTTAAAATCAGCAGTTGTGATAAATGCTCATATTTCTTTTGTCGTTGAGCCCATAATGATTTTCAGTATGGGGCTAATGGGTATGAGCTTTGGTTTAAGTGGTATGTTGAGTATTTTCTTAGTTGCGTTAATAAGTATAGGATTTAAGTTATATGTGCTGTTTGGTAAAGGAACTTTGGGGTCTAATGACTATGGCCCTGAGCCTTTAGAAATGTATAAATAATAAAAGAGTACCGAAAGGAGTGCTGCTAAGTGAAGTGTCATTGTGCTGAATGTCCTACCCATGCTTGTTATACCAAGGGAGTTAATTGTACGGGTGTGCCTGAAGCAGAAGTCCGGGATTCGTATACTGCAGAAGAGAAAAAGATAATGCAGGCGGCTGCTTATGTGGAGGCAACCTATTATAATAAGCTTACTAGGTTGGAAGAAACTGCCGAGTTTGCTAAGAAAATGGGTTACAAAAAAATTGGTATGACTTTTTGCATTGGGTTGCAAGAAGAAGCAAAGTATATTAGCAGATATTTTTCTCAATTTTTTGAAGTGTATTCAGTTTGTTGTAAAAATTGCAGCTTTGCCAAAACGGAATTTGACTTGAAACAGGTAGACCCGGATAAGGAACACGAGGCCATGTGCAATCCCAAATATCAAGCTAAGTTTTTGAATGAAAAGGGCGTAGAATTTTTTATTTCTATTGGTTTGTGTGTAGGGCATGATAGTATCTTTAATGCTAATTGTAATGGGCCTGTGACGGTTTTAGCCGTTAAAGATAGGGTGTTAGCCCATAATCCACTAGGGGCTGTATATTCACGTTATTGGCAAAAAAAGCTTAAAATCAATGATCCGGATAAAGTATAAAAAGCTTCAGGGGTTTTAAACCCCTGAAGCTTTTTGGCTTTACAAATTAATAAGGATAACTAGTTTTGATTAATAGTGGTTTTGTGACCTAAAAAGTTAATGCCAATTATTCCCAAAATAATCATAGCTGCTCCAATTATGTGATAGTATTCAATCTGTTCGTGTAAAAAGACGCTTCCTGCAATTACGGTTATTAGAGTCGCTAAATTACTAAATACACTCATTTTTGAGGCAGCGATTTTAGATAGAGTGTAATTTGAGAGCAATGATGTTAAAAGTGAAGATAATATCCCCAAATATAAGACGGAAATAACAAATGTAGTATTCATAAAGGGAGCAAAATAACTATCAAGGGTGTTTTTTATTAAATGGTCAGTTACAGATAAGATATTAAAACTTATGAAGCCAATTGTGGTCATAACATAGGTGATATCAATTAATCTGTATTTTTTAGTTATTTTTCTTGCCATTACATTATAACAGGCGGAAGAAAGTGCGGAAAACATAATTAAGACAATGCCGATAAAATTTGCTGATTTCCAACTGATCCCTTGCATAAAAAATATATAAATTACACCTAAAACAGATAAGGATAAGGCTATTTTTTGTAACGAACTAGTAGTTTCTTTGAGAAAAATGGATGCCAAAATCATAGTGAAAACAGGGATAATAGCTTGAATAATCCCAGCTTCTGAAGATGAAATGTAGACTAAGCCGAAGATCTGAAAAGCGAAGAAAAATGTGGGATAAAAAAGTGAAATAGGTAAAATATAAAGAACATCTTTTGCAGAGAGTTTTACTCTCCCCCAGCCAAATAACGAAGCAATAAGTAATATTAGAAAAGCAATTGTAAAGCGATGTGCCAAGACTGTTAGCGGATCTGTAACGGATAAAGCCATTTTAACAAATAAAAAAGATAAACCTATAATTAAAGCATATATTACTGCCGAAAAATAGGCAGTTGTTTTACTATTTTTTCCCATTCCTCACCTCATGTTAGTCTTTAAAGTTAGGTTGATAACTTTTTTATTTTAATTTAATATAGCCACTCCAATCAGGATGCATATTATAAGATTTTGTTTCAGGTATGATATGTATATAGTTTTTTCCGCCGTCGGCAAATTTGAGACAATCTTTTACATTACAAATATTATCTATGTGAAGATCAGATACATGTTTTAGTAATTGTTCTTTGGCTTTTTCTTTTGCTTCGCTTTCAGTAACTGCTGCAAATAAACTAAACTCATGCATTTCATTAAAACAATCTTTTACGTAACCGCCCATATTAATAAAAAATAAATTCAGTTCAGTTTGTTGTGGATATGATTCTAGTTGTATCCTATATCCGTCTATACCATCAAGTATTTTATAGCCATCTATGTGGAGGCTATTACCATACCAATCCCTTTTTAAGATATCGTATGTATCGCTGAGTGTCTCAGCAATAATAAATTGCACATCATGTACTTCAATATTAGCTTTGCTAACATTACCACCTATTCCAATAACAAATAACTTTTTCATAAAGAGCTCCTTTTTCTGTTTGCTGTGATTCAGTTCTTAATCCATATAATAAAATCATATATTTTATAGATGTTTTTTGCAAGGATATTTCTTTCTGTTTTCAATAATTTGAGTATGATAGTGAAAGGGTATAGCATATTTAGAGACAATAAAAGAAAAAGAGCCTGTTCTTTCCTTGCGGTAAAATTTTATATGAGATACAATGATTTGAGAATATAGGAACGAGGGATTAAATGCTAGTCTTACCTAAGGATTTTAAAAACAAGTTACACAATATTTTGGCTGTAATGATACCTATTTTTATAACTCAATTAGCGATTGTAGGTATGAATTTTTTTGATACTGTTATGAGTGGCAATGCTGGAGCAAACGATTTAGCAGGTGTTGCCATGGGAGCTAATTTATGGATGCCGATTTTTACAGGAATTAATGGTATATTACTGGCCTTGGTTCCTATTATTGCTCATTTACGAGGAGAAGAAAATGAACAAGACTTACCAAAAGTTGTTTTTAATGGTATATTTCTGGCGATTGTAATTGGGCTGTTAGTCATTATTAGTGGTTATATGTTTTTGCCACGTATTTTTGATTTATTGTCACTAACGCTTGTTGTACGTAGCATAGCCATAGATTACGTACAAGCTATATCTTTGGGTATTATTCCTTTATTTATCGCTACTATTTTACGTTCTTTTGTAGACACGATGGGTTTTACACGTATGACAATGCGACTTTTTCTTTTGACATTACCTGTCAATGTATGCTTAAACTACATTTTGATCTTCGGTAAATTTGGAGCACCACGCTTGGGTGGAGTAGGCGCTGGATATGCTACAGCAATTACTTGCTGGCTTGTTTTGTTGGCCTTTATAGTTTTGATTAAGAAGTTTTCCATTTTAAAGAATTACAAAATTTTTGCTTGGTATGTGCTTAGTTGGAAAAGGATCAAAGAGCATTTGAGTATTGGGATACCTATGGGAACCTCTATCTTTTTTGAAACCAGTATTTTTGGTGTAGTAGCCTTTTTTATGGCTAAGTTTGGTACAGAAACAATAGCAGCTCATCAAGCTGCTTTGAACTTTACGAGTTTATTATATATGCTGCCCTTGAGTTTTTCATTGGCTCTTACAATCTTAGTAGGTACAGAAGTAGGAGGTAAGCGTTATGCCGAAGCGGTTGCTTACGGCAGGACGGGTATCATTTCTAATTGGTGCATAGCTATGGGTTTCGTTGCACTGTTGGTGCTGTTTCGTGAATACATCGGCAGGCTATACGGTGCAGAGGGATATATTTTAGCATTGACAGAGCACTTTTTATTTTATGCGGCTTTTTTCCAGTTACTAGATGCTACTGCTGCACCTATACAAGGTATTTTGCGTGGGTACAAAGATGTAAAGGTTCCCTTTTATATTTCACTGGTGGCCTATTGGGTGATTTGTCTGCCCCTAGGTATTTTTTTGGATGTATATGTAGGACAAGGTCCTTATGGTTATTGGCAAGGGCTTATTATAGGAATTTTATTTTCGGCCGGAATGTTAGTTTTGAGACTTAAAAAAATTCAGAATAAGGTGCAAATTTAAAAAGTTGGCATATATACATATACCAACTTTTTAGATAACTATTTAATTTGTCGTTGTTTTCAGATTGGTTGCCAGTGCGATGCGCTTTAAAATTACAGCTATAAATCCAGCACTTAGTGCTGTATAAATCATTCCAGGCAGGGCGGCTATAATAAGAACAACAGCTGCTTTTCCCACAATGACACTCATACAAAGACGTGCTGTACAAGTACCTAAAGGACCGGATATAATGTAAAACAATTTACTATCTCCGGAGAAATAGAATATCGCAGCGACAACAATTCTAAAAATCATAGCGATTGCTACGCTAAAAATAATTTGTGTACCCAAAATCAGGCCTAATATACTGGATAAAATGCCAGCTATTAGGTATTTTTTTATACCAAAAATTCCGCATATGGCTACCGCAATGGGAGCAGATAATTGAAATTCAGTGCCAGGAAAAAAGCCTGGTAATTTTAAGGCACCACTTACCGTAATAAAAGCAGTCAAAAGTGCAATCGTTGTTAATTCTCTGACATTAGTTTGATTATTCATGTATCTACCCCTTCGTTAACTAGAAATTAAATGTGGTTTACCTTGAAGTTTATAGCAAAAAAAATAGACTGTCAAATGGCTAGGTTAACACAAAACCAAAATAAGTTCTATTGTCACGACATATTTCTTGCTTTATAATAGAAAAGCAAGAATAAGTAGAGGAGGATGGTAGTATGGTAAAGATATGGAAGATTGTGCTGCAGGTAGTTATGGCGGTATTCGTAGTAGGAGTTTGCAGTGTGGGAGTTAGGGCAGAAGCAGCAGAAAGCAAATTGGACACCATTGTAGAAAGGGGTTATATAATGGTGGGGACTACGGGTGATTACAAACCTATGTCATATTTTAACAAAAAAACGGAAAAGTATGAGGGCTTCGATGTTGAAGCGGCAGAAATGTTGGCTCAATCTTTAGGGGTTAAGGTTCAGTGGGTGCCCACCACATGGAAGACATTAACAGCAGATACTTTGGCTGGGAAATTTGATGTTGCCATGTGTGGTATTACCAGAACTTTTGCCAGAGAAAAAACTATGGCTATGTCTAAAGGCTATTTGGTATTTGGTAAAACAATTTTGTGCCGTAAAGCTGATGCTAAAAAATACAATTCTCTTGCTGACTTAGACAAAAAAACAGTTAAAGTTATGGTTAACCCCGGTGGAACTAATGAAAAATTTGCTAAAGCTAATTTATCTCAATGCACATTAATAATACATACACAAAATGCCGAAATACCAGGGCTCATAGCAGCAGGAAAAGCTGATGTTATGATTACTGAAACGATGGAAGCAAGACGTTATGTACGTGATAATAATAAATTGGCGGCTCCTTTAATTGAGAAACCTTTTACTAAAAATGATTTTGGCATCTTGTTACAACGAGGTGACCAAATTTTTCTCAACTATATAAATATGTTCATGGAAGAAAAGACCTTTGACGGAACTTTTGATAAGCTAGAAGTTAAATATATTAAGTAAATATTATGTGAAAAACGTTAGCGAAGTTAACTTTGCTAACGTTTTTATTTTTGAAATCTGCTATAATATAAGGGCGTAATGATGGGAGGATTGGCTTGGAACAGAAAATGATTTGTGATAAAGATTTTTACTGGAAACTTTTTAAATCCACATTTTTAATCAGTGCTTTTACTGTAGGTGGTGGGTTTGTTATAGTACCATTACTAAAAGCAAAATTTGTTGATGAGTATCATTGGCTTGATGATAAAGAAACGTTGACTATGGTTTCCGTGGCGCAGTCGGCACCAGGTGTAGTTGCAGTTAATTCTGCCATTATCATGGGATACAAAATGGCGGGGATGTCTGGTGCTTTTTGCGCTACATTGGCTACTGTTTTACCACCACTTATTATCCTAACAATAGTGTCTTATTTTTATAGCTTTTTCGCAACTAATCATTATGTACAGCTTGTTCTCAAAGGAATGCAGTGTGGTGCTACAGCTTTAATCTTGCAAGTAATGTATGATTTGCTAAAAAAACAATGGAAGAAAAGGGTTGCGTTTCCTATTGTTATTACTATAGGAACTTTTTTGGCTAATTACTTTTTTAATTTCAATATGATGTATATAGTTTTAGTAGATGCACTCATAGGATTGTTTCTCTTGCAGGATAAAAAATATGATTGAGGGGAGTAATCATCTTGATTTATTGGCTATTATTTTGTAGTTTTTGCTGGGTGGGAGTTTTTTGCGTAGGTGGCGGATATGCTTCCGTCCCACTTATTCAGCACCAAGTTATTGAGCTGCACCATTGGCTCACGATGCCTGAATTTTTGGATGTGTTTGCCATATCACAAATGACACCAGGACCTATTGGCATCAATGCGGCTACTTTTGTAGGGACTAAAATTGCTGGCCTAGGTGGGGCAATTGTGGCTACATTAGGTTTTGTAACACCATCGTTTATAATTATGATAGGCTTAGCGAAACTTTTAACTAAATATGGTGACGTGGGGGCTATTCGTGGTATTTTAAATGGATTACGGCCTGCAGTTATTGGCTTGATTGCTTCAGCCGGTGTTATGTTTTTCACTTTAGCTATTTGGAATACTCAAAAAATACCTAATAGTCTTGCTTCTACTGACTTGTCCGGGCTATTGGTATTAACGTTGGCTTTTATAGCAGTCAAGAAAAAAATATTTGGCGTTATTCAAACCTTAATCGCCGCAGGAATATTAAATTTGGCATTGGCATTTATAATTAAATAATATAATTTTAAAGGTCTAAACATAATAATAAAGACAGTTAAAAATTTTTAGGAGGCATTTAAATGGCTAAACAAAAAATTGCTGTTACACGGGAGGCGTTTTTGCGGCTTACTTTGCCTGAGCGTCTGAAATTATGGGCAGAAGACCGTGAACTAGAGGAATACATTTTTACAAAAGCGTTTACGTATAAAGCGACTTCGACAGAATATCTTCAAGCTAAGGGTGAGATAAAGGTGGCCATAATTGGTTCCGGACCTGCGGGGCTTGGCTGTGCCAATGTTTTAAATCAAATGGGGTTTAAAGTAACGGTATTTGAACGAGATGACAGGCCTGGGGGGCTGCTTATGTACGGTGTGCCGAACATTAAGCTTCCCAAAGAAATATTGTTGTCTAAACTCGGAGGTTTAGGGAAATCTGGCGTTGAATTTCGTCTTAATACAGATGTTGGCACGAATATCAGCTGGGCAGAAATCAGAACACAATATGCTGCTGTAGTGATTTGTACGGGTAGTTCCCAGCCACGAACGTTACAATTACCTGGAAATGAATTAGCAGGAATATATTATGCTAAGGATTTTTTAACTTCTACGACCAAAAGCTTGCTTGATAATCAGCTGACGACTGGCAATTTTCTTAGCGCTGAGGGTAGGGATGTTTTGATTATCGGCGGTGGCGAAACAGGCACAGATTGTGCGGCCTTAGCATTAACCCATGGTGCGCGTTCAATCTTGCAGGTAGAACGCCAGGACTGCGATATGGTAAGAATCAGTCAAGAAGGGTTTTGTGAAATAGTAAAAGGTGATGTCTCTATTCAATATAATACCAAGGTGGAACACTTACTTGGTGATGCTAACGGGCATGTTAGCGGCGTAAAGTTGTGTCAAGTAGAGTGGGGACAGACTGACGGAGGGATGCCTGTTGCCAAGGAAATTGAGGGCACCACACTGGTTTTACCGACACAGATGGTATTATTGGCACTAGGTTTTAGTGGCCCGGAACCTGTTGTTTTCGAAAAGTTTGGCGTCAAGAAAACTCCAATGGGAACAATAGCTAGTGTTAGCGGTGTTTTCATGGCGGCAGAACATGGAGTTTTCGCAGCAGGTGATGCTAGAAGAGGTAGTGGTATGGTTACATGGGCTTTCGGTGAAGGCTATGATGCGGCTCTAGAATGTGCGAAATATTTGACTGATAATATGCAGAGGTAATAATAAAAAAGTAACCCCCACTATTTCTCATTTTGAGAAATAGTGGGGGCTGTTGTTTTAGAGAGCAGGTTATTCTTTTTTATGAATATTAAATAAAGTTACATACATAACCGGCATGACGATTAAGGTAATGATAGTAGCTCCTGTGAGACCGCAGGAAAGAGCAACAGCCATAGATTGCCAGAATTTGCTGGGGAACATAGGGATTAGGCCTAGTACTGTAGTTATGGCCGCCAGCATAATGGGGCGAAATCTAACAATGGCAGATTCCAGTACTGCTTGGTAAGGATCCATACCTGAATCTAAGTGCTGAACTATTTGATCCATAAGTACAATGGAGTTACGTATTATTATTCCTACTAGTGCTAATACTCCTAGTTCTGCTAAAAAACCCATAGGAGCGTTAAAAATTAAGAGACCTAAAAGCACTCCGATAATGCCAAAAGGTGCAGTACAAAAGAGAATAATAAGTTTACGAATATCTTGCAGTTGTAGCATTAAGAGTACAAGCATTGTGATGAGCATGATAGGTACTGGTTTCATAATATAGGACAAAGTATCATTACTGTTTTCTAAGGGACCACCGATGTTAATAGTGACTCCGGGAGGCAAATTTTTGCGAACTTTAGCTAATTGATCATAGACTTGTTTAGTAACGTCATTTCCGGTTGCACCATCTTTGATGCCACCTTCCACAGTGATAGTGGGAAGTAAGTTGCGACGATAAATCATGTTTTCCTCTGCGGTATAGGAAATGTTTGCTACTTGGGACAAAGGCACAGCCCCACCAGAGGTAGGAATAGCAATGTTTGCTACATCTGCTACGTTGTTAAAATCTTTACGATCCAAGCGGAAGACCATGGGGAGTGATTGGTCGCCTTCTAAGTAGTGAGCTACAGTATAACCGGAAATCTCAGCTTGCAAGGCGCTGGCAACGGTTTTGCGAGTAAGGTCCATCTGTCTTAATTTATCGTTATCAATTTCAACTTTAAGCGCCTTAGCTCTATCCATCCAATCGTAAATAGTCATGGTGATATTTTCATTCTTATTCATAACGTCACGGACTTTAGCAGCATATTCTTTGGCTAAGGCATCTGTTGGAGCGGAAACGCGTAGCATAACAGGATAAGGGGTAGGAGGACCAAGCGGAATAGATTGTGAGTAACTGGTTACGTTGGGAAGATTGGCAGCCACAAGTTCTCTTATTTTTGGTTCCAAACGTAGTCTGTTTTTCAAATCTTTTGCGACTACAACTAATTGGGCATAATTGTCACGTGGCTGTACAGGATCAATGACAAGTACGAAACGTGGTGCACTTTTACCTACGTAGGTACCGATGTTTACTATACCCTCATCATCTTTTAGTAGATTTGTTAATTTAGTTGCTGCCGCATCTGTGGCTTTTACACTACTACCTTCCGGTAGATTTAGCTCCACTAATATTTCCGGCCTAGTAGCACCTGGGAAAAATTCGTTTTTAATAACTTTTAATAGTAAAAGCGAACTTAAAAGACACACAATGGAAGTCAGAATTACAGCTTTCCTATGACACAGGGACCAATCCAAAACTTTTCTAAAACCTTTATAAAAAGGTGTATTAAATTGGTCAGTACTGGTTGTTAGCTTCTTTGGTTTAATCCAGTTGTAACCTAAAACGGGTGCAACTGTAGCGGAAATAAACCAAGATAGCAATAAAGTAATAGAAATTACAGGAAAGAGGGAACTGGCAAATTCAGAAGCCAGGCTATTTGATAAAGCAATTGGTAAGAAACCGGCACAGGTGACTAATGTGCCTACCAGCAACGGTTGGGCACAAGTTTTAAAAGCGAAGCTGGCTGCCTTTACACGGTCCCAGCCTTCAGCCATTTTCACTTCCATGAGTTCTACGACAACAATAGAATCATCAACTAGCATCCCTAGCGAAATAATTAATGCACCTAAGGAAACTTTATGCAGGTCAATACCCATGATGAACATACTTATGAAGGAGCCTAATAGTACTAAAGGAATGCAAATGGAGATAACATAGCCACATTGCCTACCTAAACTCATAAGCGAAACAACTAGCACTATGACAACAGCTTCTAATAAACTTTTAACGAATTCATTAATGGAATTTTGTACCACTTGAGGCTGGTTGGCTACTTGGTTAAACTCAAAGCCCAAAGGAAGTTCTTGGCGGACTTCGTTAGCTAAGTTGTCAAGATTTTTACCTAGTTTAATATTGTTGCCGCCTTCGGTCATAGAAATGGCAATACCAATAGCAGGTTTGCCATTAAAATACATTTTAGGGTCAGCAGGATCGGGATAGCCACGGGTTATTTCTGCAATGTCTCCTAGACGAAAAACGCGGCCGTTTGCTTTTATAGGTATGGATTTAATATTTTCAACACTATTTGGTAAGCCATTGAGACGTAAGTAAACGTTAGATGTATTACTGTCGACCATGCCAGCAGGAGTAATAGCTGTTTCTGCTTGAATAAGGGAGGACAAATCTGATACAGATAAACCCAGTTTAGAAAGCTTATCATTGCTCATTCGCAGGTTGATTTGTTCTTGTTGTACGCCTATTAATTCAACTTTTTTAACGTCGGGAACGCCAACACATTTATCTTTAATTTTAGAAGCAACTTTACGCATAGCTTCGTAAGAAAAATTATCGGAAGTAACAGCGTAAATATTACCATAAACGTCATCGAAACGGTCGTTAAAATAAGGACCGTATATGTCGGAAGGTAAATCGGATTTGTTATCATTTACTATGTTACGTAAATCTTTCCAACGTTCTTTAACCACAGTACTTTTGCAACTATCTTTTAGATGAACGGTAATCACGCTGACACCGGCACGGGAATAACTGGTAGTGTAATCTAAGTCAGGAACGGTTTGAATTATTTTTTCTAATTTATCTGTAACGTGCAACTCCATTTGTTTGGCAGTAGCTCCTGGCCAAGAAGCTGAGACAACCATTTCCTTAATTGTGAAGCTGGGATCTTCGCTGCGTCCTAATTCTTCATAAGAATAAATGCCCATAAGCAAACACAGGAACATGAAAAAATAAACTACTTGACGATGTTTTATGGACCATTCTGCCCAGTTCATAATGTTCCACCATCTTCCAAGCGAAC
>Ga0265294_10004658_pt1 | contig 17063 bp, 12 predicted proteins | sample MunlanPumphouse3_FD_192504 | JGI IMG/M metagenome (GOLD analysis project Ga0265294, IMG submission 192504) | Groundwater microbial communities from a municipal landfill in Southern Ontario, Canada - Pumphouse #3 | ecosystem: Environmental > Aquatic > Deep subsurface > Groundwater | place...
AGCAGTCGATGGATTAAAGAACAGATGGCAGGAATTGTGGTATATCACTTTACCTTCCATAAGATCCCAGCTAATGTTCGGAGCGGTAATGAGCATAACGGCATCATTTGGAATAGGTGATGTAATAACCGGTATATTTGGGTTCCCGAGCACGAATTATGCGCTGCACACGTTGGTGCATCATTTGCAGGATTACGGGAACATCAGGTTTGAAATGGGCTATGCATCAGCTATCGCAACGCTGCTGTTCTTGATAATGGTCGGTTATAACAAGCTGGTGCAGAGATTCTTAAGAAAATTAGGGTAAGGGGGACTTGGATGAGTTTTAATATTCTCAAAATTGCAAGAACTCACAAAAAAATAAATCGTTCTCCTGTAACGACGGCATTTCTGTTCCTGTTCATATTGCTGCTTGGAGTTTTTATGGGTATACCTTTGGTGCTCATAATAAGCAATTCCTTCAAGCCGCTTGACGAGTTATGGATTTTCCCGCCGAAACTTTTCCCTATAAATCCAACTCTGAAGAATTATAGCGATATGTTCTATATTATGTCGGATTCGTGGGTGCCTTTCACCAAGTACATTTTCAATACCGTATTTATAACGGCGGTCGGTACTGCAGGGCATGTTATTTTAGCATCGATGTGTGCATTCCCGCTCGCTAAGAATAAGTTCCCCGGAAGAAATCTGATCTTTGAGGTCATAATTCTTGCCCTGATGTTCAACGGAACCGTTACAGCGATTCCCAACTATGTAACGATGGCTTCTCTGGGATGGATAAACACCTTTTTCTCGGTAATTGTTCCCGCATTCGCTGCGCCGCTTGGACTGTATTTGATGAAGCAGTTCATGGAACAGATACCGGATGCACTCTTGGAAGCTGCGAGGATCGACGGAGCATCATTGTGGAAGACCTTCTGGCACATAGTCATGCCCATGGTAAAAAGTGCGTGGCTGACATTGATACTGTTATCAGTTCAAAATCTATGGAATCTGGGAGCAACTAGTTTTATTTTTGACGAAAAACTCAAGACACTTGCATATGCATTAAGCCAGATACTTGCAGGAGGAATCGCTAGGGCGGGCGTTGGTAATGCGGTCGGAGTGATCATGATGGCTGTACCGATAACGATATTTATTCTGACGCAGTCGAATATTATTGAGACGATGTCTACTTCGGGAATGAAGAATTGAGGAGCATGTACGTGAGATCTGTTACTAAAATCATTTTAATAGCTGCAATTCTTCTGGCGCTGCTCCCTGCGTCGGTCAGCGCGAGCCCGGATTCAAATTACGGGAGCGGATATATTCCGTATACATACAATTATCAGAATGAGACTGTTTCTACACCTGAGGCGTTCGAACACATAAGGACTGTGAACGGACATGACGTCGGGGGGCTGCCTTTCAGCGATATTTCCGATATCACTTATGACGGTGGAGATAAGATATATTTAGCAGACAGCGGAAACAACAGGATCCTTGTAACAGACAAAGATCTTAATATTATAAAGATCATTTCCAAATACTTGTATGAGGGAGAAGTGACTTCCTTCAATGCCCCTACGTCGGTCGCATGCGGCAGCGGAAAGTTCTATGTATCCGATTCTCTGAACGGCAGGATAGTGGTCTTTGATGCCCAGAATTATGAATTGACCAATATTTTTGAAAGACCGCAGATCGCATTACTCGCGGAGAATTATAGCTACCAACCTCAGAAAATAGCGATCGATTATGCAGGACGTATTTATGTTATTGCCAAAAACATAAATCAAGGACTCATTCAGCTCGATCAAAAGGGTGAGTTCATGAGCTTTATTGGAGCTCCGAAAGTAACACCTAATTTCCAGACAATGCTTTTTAGAAGATTTTTTCCAAAAACTATGAGAGAGCAGCTGATCAAAACTGTTCCGACAGAGTATAATTCTGTGAATATCGATGATAAGGGGTTCATGTTCGTGACATCGCAATCCTCAAATATACCTCCGATATCAAGGCTTAACGGACAAGGAACGAATGTGCTCAAATACACCTACAACTATCCGAATGGTGACAGTGGATACACTGATGTCAGCGGGACCAGAATGTCCTCGATGTTCGTGGATGTAATACCAAGGGGGGACGGTGGTTATTTTGCACTGGAGGCAAATTATGGACGAGTTTTCTGTTATGACAGTGAAGGTATACTGTTGTATATTTTTGGATATATCGGTTCACAGAAGGGTTCATTATACGCACCGGCCGCGATGGAATTCATCGATGGATGCATTTATATTGTTGACAAAGGCAAAGAGAATATAAATGTTTATGAGTCGACTTGGTTCGGAGAAAGCGTTAACGAGGCAATGCTGCTTCATGCTCAGGGTGATTATGTCAATGAGCAGATAGCTTGGACGTACGTGTTGGATCAATGTTCGAACTATGATATAGCGAGCATAAATTTGGCAAGGATAGATATCCAAGCAGAAGATTACAGTGCGGCAATGACGCAATTGGCGCCTATCGGCGAGAAGAAGTACTACAATATCGCATTCAAAAATTATCGAAGCATGCAGACCAGACAAAATTTCTATCTTATCTTTGCCTTGGTGGTACTGGTGGTCTTGATCTTGGTGTTCATGCCGCGAATGGTTCGGAAAACGACTTTGTATAAACGGATGTCTTCAAGAAAGACCTATTCAGAGATAATGTACGGCACATATGTGATATTCCATCCGTTCGATGGATTCTGGGATCTAAAAAGAGAGAGGAGAGGCGGGATCAAGGCTGCGGTATCCCTGTTCGCAGTGTTCGTGATCTGTTATGCACTCAGAGCTAGATATACCGGCTACCTTTTTGTGGATGCACCGAACGAAGAAATCAACATGTTGTTGGAGTTGGCGAAGATACTTCTACCGCTCCTGCTGTGGATAGTTGCAAATTGGTGCTTCACCTCACTGATGAACGGTGAAGGAACTATGAAGGACATCTTTATATTCACCAGTTACTCATTGGTGCCCTATATAATTCTTACTCCGATACTTCTCGTGATGAGTCATTTCCTTACTATCGAGGAGGGTGCATTTTACACATATCTAAGCATAATAACTGTTGCTTGGGTACTTTTCCTGCTTTTTATCGGAATGATGCAGACACACGATTACTCACTTGGAAAAACTGTGCTAACGACTGTTCTGACAATAATAGGCATATGCTTGCTGGTCTTTATAGGTCTATTGTTCTCGAATTTGGTCAATGAGATCTTCAAGTATTTTAACAGTATATATAGAGAAATTTCGTATAGGTTCTATTGATAAGGGAGAATCAATGAAAAAAAAGAAACAATTACTTATCATATCGATTTTGATATTGCTGGTCGTGTATATTACTACATCGGCCTTGTCAGAGTACGGAACTTATACCGAAGATACTTTACAGGGTGTCAGGGACTATATCGCTGAACAGGCATCAGATGATGATAGTGAATGGGAAGTGGTGGTCGGTGAAGATGTTGTTTTGGAAAATCAGGACTATCTGCTCACTCTTGATCACCTTACTACACGTTTTACGGTGTTGGATAAGAGAACGAATACAAGTTATGCATCATTTCCTTCAGAAGAGCTCAACATCATCTCGGAAGAAGATAGAGCTAGAGGTGGTTCAAATTTATCCATCATGTATTATGATTCAACCAGTAAAGAACATTACATGGGTGCAGGGAATGACAGTGTTTCCAAAGAACAGTTCGAAATAAAACTTAAGGATGACCGCATTCGCATATATTACACTCTTGGAACATCAGTAAGTGACCTATTTGTGCCTGTGGTATTTACCAAGGACATGTTTGAGAACGATATACTTCCGTCATTGCAGTCGGATTTGGAAAGAAGAAGGATCAAATTATATTATGACCTATATTCGAAAGATGATCCCGACGATGATTTCAATGCAATTGCCTCGAGATATCCGGTTCTGAATCAACAAGATCTCTATGTTCTGACCGATGCTGTAGATGAGAACATTCAAAAGGATATAAGCGGATACATAACCGGCAGCGGATACACGACAGGAGAATATGAGGAAATGCTCAAAGAGCTCAATATAGAAGCAAGCAATGACAATGTTCCGGTCGGATTTCAGATACCTCTTGAGCTTTCATTGAATGACGATGGGTTCACAGCCGCCGTTCTGACAGACAGGATAACAGAAAATAACGATTTTGATAAATTGGTAAAAGTATACGTGCTGGAATATTTCGGAGCTGTCGGTGCAGATGCGAATGGATTCTTCCTTGTTCCGGATGGATCAGGATCGATCATAGACATGAATCAGCAAGAACCGCAGAACTATACCCAGCACTATTATAATGATGATCTTGCAATTCCAAAAACCGAGCAGACTCAGCTCAGCAGAAATATATCCCTTCCGATATTCGGTCAATCTTCAGATTCGGGAAGTTTCTTGGCGGTGATCGAAAAAAGTGTGGCAGCTGCTTCCTTGTGTGCAAAGACAATGGGAGCTGCAAATCCTGTAAATAATATTTACTGTGCGTTCGATCTTTGTAGTTTCACACAGACCGATATCGGTCAGGACAGGAATATGTCTTCGTTCAACATATACGCAAAACACATTTTATATGAATCACCTACCATAAGCTACATATTACTTTCGGGCGATACTTCGAGTGTGTCTGATATGGCAAGTGTATATAGAGCTCGTTTGCTTGAAGAAGGAGTTCTTGGCGAAAAACTCAACAATAATGACCAGATGCCGTTGTATATTGATTTTCTCTGTATGGCGACACAAAAGACGAACATATTGGGAATCAATTATGATAAGGATCTAGTATTGTCGGATCTAGGCAGTATCATTGAAGTCGTAACTGATCTTCACAAAAGAGGGATCAATAATCTTCAGATAAGACTGAAAGGTTGGAATGACGGAGGATTGTATAACGAGCTGCCGGGTAGATTTGATCTTGACGCAAAAGTAGGGACAAAAGAAGAGCTGACCGAATTAGCCGATCTGCTGTTCGACACCGGCGGACAACTATTCCTTGATCTCGACCTGACTTTTACATCAAGGAACAAGGCCTATGACAATGTGAAGCTTTCGCTGGATGTCTCAAGGACCCTCGATAGAACAGTTGCTTCTGTTCAAAATTATGATCTGGCTGCATTGAAATATTCACCAGCATTGGGCATTCGCTATATTATTACCCCGATGTCATATAAGAAGTATATATCAGAGTTCAAGGAAGATATTGCAGCCGCAGGTATTCACGAGAATGTAAAATTCAGCTGGAGTTCGGGAGGGATGTATCTGAGTTCGGATTTCAATCCGAATGCTGATCTGGATATGCCAATGGCAGCTGATATGACGGCACAGGCTTTCAGGGAATTGAGTGATATGGGAACTCCTATGGCTTCGGATTACGGATATTCTTATGTTCTTCCATATGTAACAGATCTAATCAATGTTCCTCTGAGCTATTCGTCGTTCATGGCGCAGACAGGATCCGTGCCTTTTTATCAAATGGTAGTTTCCGGATATAAGAACTATTCCGGACCGGCACTGAATATGACTGACAGATCACTTGAGATGACTGTCAGTGCATCGGCTCCATACTATCTGCTCATGACTGGTGATGACAAACTTCTTAAATTAGCCGATCTGGACCAAAGATATTTTTCGCTTGATTATAGGAAAAGCATTGATGACCTTGAAGAGTTATATAACGAGATGAACGCTTCGCTGGGATCGGTGTATGGCAGTGTGATCGTTCGATATGAAGAATTGGCGGACAAAGTCACATGTACGGTTTTTGAAAACGGCGAAATAATCATAACAAATCGTTCGCAGAACGAAATCGATTATAACGGGAATATGATTCCTGCAGATAGCTATTTATTGATCGAGTCATAAGGGGGAGAAATGGCTATTAAAAAATACAGATCACTTGAAAAGAAACAGATGAGGATAGGATACCTTTTTATTCTGCCTCTGATCTTTGGGCTTGCCGTGGTTTTCGTGCCAAGTATTATTAAAACTATCATTTTCACCTTTAATGATATAAGCATAGACGGTTCGGGATACAGCCTTGATTTCATAGGTATTGAAAACTACCAGAAAGCTTTTAGAACAGATCCGCGATTCATAATAAATCTTACTGATGCGTTGACGAATTTGGCGACAAATATACCGGTCGTAGTAATATTCAGTCTTTTTATCGCTGTGTTATTAAATCAGAAGTTCAAGGGCAGGATAGCTGCAAGGACCATATTTTTTGTACCGGTACTTTTAGCGACAGGCGTTATATTGAAGATCGAGCAGACAACAAATTTGCTTACTTCGATAGATACGAGCAGAGCGATCGACATTGGAACAGGTGTAGATATGTCACAGATGTCCGGAATACGAAGTGTACTGTTATCTTTGAACTTCAATGACACTCTGATCGGTATTGTTGCCGGAGCGGCAGACGGAATATATTCAGTTGTTCAGTCTTCGGGGATACAGATATTTGTTTTACTTGCAGCACTTCAAGAAATACCAGCTTCACTATATGAAGCGGCAAAAGTCGAAGGGAGCGATGGTTGGCAGCTGTTTTGGAAAATCACATTCCCGATGCTTAGTCCGCAGCTTGTCGTATGTGCTATATATACGATAGTGGATACATTCACTACACCCAATAATGTGTTTGCAGATTATGTAAATTCGCTAGCTTTTTCACAGAACCAATATGGATATGCTACAGCATTGAATTTTATCTATTTCCTGTGCATAGGAGTAATGATAGCAATTTTTGGTGCGGTAATATCTAAGTTCGTATTTTATAACGAGTAAGAAAGGAGGCAGAAATGAGCTTGATCAAAAAGAAAAAAAGTTTTAAGACAATTGGATTGCGTATCTGGGAAATCGTACGTTTCGTGATCATATTCGGCCTTGCATTCCTTATTCTTAAACCTTTTGTAAATAAGATACTGCTTGCTTTCATGAATCCCGATGATCTGCTCGATCCTATGGTAATGCTCATACCAAAACACTTTTCTGTGTATTATTGGCGTGTTGCGTGGCAAGGGATGGAGCTTTCAAGAACTCTGCTTACCAGTACCGTTCTGTCGATAGCCGTATCACTGATCCAGATGATCTCATCGGCTTTGATAGGTTACGGACTTGGGCGTTTCAAGTTTAGAGGAAGAAATTTCTTCTATGCGATGGTGATCATAATAATGCTCATACCTCCGCAGGCATATTCGATAGCACAATATCTAGGGTTCAGATTTTTTGGGATCGGACCGGTCACCATTAATACGATCGACAGTCTTATTCCGGTGTTCATAATGGCAATCGGCGGGATCGGGATGAAGCAGGGATTGTATATATATTTGTTCGTAGTCTTTTTCAAAGGGCTGCCCAAGGATCTGGAAAATGCCGCATATATCGACGGTGCCGGCGCGTTTAGGACATTTTTCTCGGTCATCATGCCGAATGCAGTATCGATCATTGTCACGGTAATGTTGTTCTCTTTTGCGTGGCAGTGGACCGATCTGTCATATCCGAAATTGTATTTTACTTCTCTAAAGGTCATACCGACTGTGATCGGAGAGATATATGTGCGAGTTGGACTTACACCTGACACCATCGGTTCGTCCATAGCTCAGAATGCCGCATGCATGCTGCTTTTATTGCCATTGCTCGTGCTATTCATATTTGGTCAGAAGTTCATTTCGCAAAGCATTTCAAGAACAGGGCAAGCGAATTGATCATAGATAAATAATCGAAAGATCTTGATAAATGGGAGGAGTCAATAGATGAGTAAAAAGCTTAGAACATTAAGTGCATTTATAGCACTGACAATGCTGCTGTTCATTGCCGCAGGTTGTGTGAAAGATCCCGATCCAACGGAAAGTGTTTCATCTTCTGTTTCTGTCGCAAGCACAGCGGATTCGACAGAGAGCAAATTGTATGACGATACTGTCGAGGATATGGGCGGGTATGAATTTACTATCGCTACTGCATGGATGCGTCAGAGAGTACCTGCAAATGCGACTCTTTTTGAAAGATTGTTCCATCAAAGAATGGAAGAAGTCGAAGCAGAATATAAATGTACGATTAAAATCGAGACATTCTATGCCAGTATGGAGGGAATGATCCCTAAGATAATGGCAGGTGATAAGATCGGTGATGTCGTACAGATGATCGGAGATATGTATCTGCCAGCTGCAGGTGCCGGATATCTGAGATCTTGGGACGAAGTTTCGGACATAGTAAATCTGAATGATACGAGATGGCTGCAGGATTACAAGGCTACGGCTTTGAACGGTGAACATTATGTATTAGGTTTCGAACGTCCGGGCGACATCGGATCGATACTTTGGTACAACAAAAACATCCTTAAGTCTGCCGGAATCACAGAGGATCCTGCTCAACTGGTACTGGACGGAGAATGGACTTGGGAGAAATTCCGTGAGATGCTCGAATTAACGACAATGGACACGGATAATGACGGCAACAAGGATATATTCGGATTGATCAGCAATAATTCCTATATCGATGTCGCGTATGCATTGGCCGCTTCGAACAATGCATCCATGGTCTCTGAAAGTGCGAACGGACTAGTCGCGTCATTTAATAACAAAGCTTTCATTGATGCTTTGAATTTCTACGACACTTTGGTGAACACGGATAAGACGGTAAAAATTTATGAAAACATGACATCCGATCTTACATGGAGCAATATGCCGAGTTTTGACACTATAGTAAATGAATTCAGAGGCGGGAAAATAGCATTCATGTCAGGCCGTTTGTATAACGGAAATCAGCAGCTAAGGCCGTTCATCGACAACTTTGATTATGGATTGGTCGTTTATCCTAAGGGCCCTGAGGCAGATGGATATATATCAAACGGAGAAGTCCTCGGAGGATTCGCGCTTACTTCGACAAATGAAGATTACATCAAGAGTGCAAAGATATTCAATGCCCTTGCCCGCCCTGTAGAAGGATATGAAGATCCGCAAGCAATGGCAGACGAAGTCAGAAGCGACTTTTTCCAAGAAAATGATGAGTTGAGTTATCAGATGTATGAACTGGCTGCAAATACTGTTCGTGTGGATAAAGGATATGGTGTTGTTACGCTTCTATCTGCAATGAACCACACGATAATCCAGTCTATATTCTGGAGATTCAATACGCCTGCGTCCGCAATCGACGGCATGAGCGGCGTTTATGACCAAGATATAACCAATACATATGCAAAACTTCCGGAATAGAAAGGAGGAAAGCTGAACTATCCTTATGTTTGGAGTTAATAAATTTATAAATATAAAAGAAAAGGAGATTCGCATGAAAAAAAAGATCATTAGTATTCTAGCAGTAGTTTCGGTTCTATTGGTCTCGACAGTGTCATCGTTTGCATTGTTCACACCAATAGAAGGAGATATCTATTACAACCTCGGAGCAGTTCCGGGTAAAGATCTCGTGATATCTCAAGTAGCATCAGGTATACAATTGCAATTCAAGAAAACAGGTGATATGTGGGCAGCGAGGGCGTCGCTGGAATATCCCTACGATCTGAGTAAAGAAAAGGGCATCTCATCACAAATATCGGACATTGATTGGCCTTTAGCTGATAGTTCGATAGCCTTCTGTATCACAATGACCCAAGGTGGCTGGAGTGACACGCGTTCCATGATATTCAGAGTTGTAAATAGGGACGCCGGAGGAACATATCCGAATGGATATGTTGAAGGTATAATCGGTTTTGGCTCTGAGGAGACAGATCATTCCGTGTATATGTTCATGAATGCAACAGCTTTGGATCAGGCCATTACAGACAGTATCGAATTTTCGTTCAAGAAAAAGAATAACACTCAATGGGCAATGGTTTTGAATGGGCAGGAATTCATCGTTCCGAATTCATTTGTATCGACAAAATTTACTGTGCTTAATCCAATGTACCTATGTTATGGTACTTGGTCTTCAGCCGGAGCGGTCACTTATACAGTATCTAAGGTAGATTTCGACGGGGCCTTTGATGATGTGCCTGCAGCAACTCCTACAACTTCGGTATCGTCTTCCGCACCAGCGTCTTCAGCTCCGGTGTCCTCAGCTCCTGTTTCATCAGCTGTTCAAAGTTCTGTACCGGTTTCATCTGAAATAGCACAATCTTCTGAAGCAGTTTCTAGCGAGGCAGAAGTATCTGAAGAGGTTTCAAGTGAAGCACAAGAATCCCAAGAACCTGCATCATCAGATGAAGACGTATCATCTGAAGTTGCTAGCTCAGATGAGTCAGAAGTTTCAACTGCTGCAGAGTCTGAAGATGATGGCGAAGAAGGAATGAGCATATGGTTCTGGGTATTTATCATATTCTTCGTTCTAGTCGCTGGCGGTGGTGCGGCTTTGTATTTTCTATATTTCAAAAAGATTGCTGACAAAGAGTAAATCGAAAACATCCGGGTACGACAGATACTAATTATCTGTTTATATAAAAAATTTAAGAGGAGGATAAAAAATGAAACGTTTATTGACAATTGCTCTAATCTTAGTAATGACTATCACTTCGACCTGCATCAGTGTTTTTGCTGTAAGAGTTCCTGCATCAACCGAGTGGGAAGATACTTGGGGAATATCTACAGGGACATGGTCAGCAACGGACAACGTTGACGGAACAACAACTATCGCGATCAGTGATTCTAATACTAGTAAGAGAATTACTACCACGCAGTCATACAAACTTGATGGTCTGTATATTCACATTACCGGTGTTACAACAACCGCAATGATGGTCCCTTTGATGCTCACCTCGAGTGCCGGCGGATGGGCCGACGGTGCCGGTATCGTTACGATCGCCGGAGCATCAGTCGTCTATTATCAGGAAATGGTAGATAGCGCAGTTACTACTATGCGTCAAGAGGACACCGGTTGGGCAAACTTTATTGGAGGCAATCCTCGTAATAGTATGTTCATGTATTTCTATAAACAGGAAGACGGCTCATTCAAATATCAATTGAATGGCGGAACATTTACTCTCTCAGCTGATGAAGTTACAAGAATGTTCGGTTCTGCAGATCCTATGGTCTATTTATCGGTCGGTGCATCGTGGTACCAGGACGGACAAAGCACCAGCATCACATTTAAAGAGATCGCATCCGACCCCAACCGTTTGATGTCATATTACGATGTGTACGGAAGAGATTCCATGGTCGTTTCCGAAGACTACTTAACTGACATGACTATCCAGCATGTAGGAAACGAAGGTGCATTCAATACTTTGGCAAAACCTGTAAGACTTGGCGGATTGACATTCAAATATGTAGATGTCAGCCCTGCACAGGCTCCCGGAGATCTGTGGTTCAAATACAGCACGGCGCCGGATGGTGTTTACAACATTACAAGCGCTCCCGGAATCCTGTATATAATCGATGAAGTCGGAAGAGTGCTAAGATACAATAACGGATGGGTCGAAGCAAATACGAGTACAGGAAAAACTTTCCATGATGGTACAGATTGGGGAAGACCAAGTGAGGTCAATATCAGTTGTGTCAAAGAAGCGGGAACAGGTAACTTTATCTTCACATTTACCGGAAATTACACTGATCCAGCAGCTACGAATGTTATCGTGGACACTTTGACTCCTTCTGAAATCAATGCGATATTCGGTTCAGAAAATCCTACAACATACTTGAATTTGACAGCAGCAGGTGATCAGACGATTGGTATTGAAAGCATCACTTTTGATATTCCGGTAACAGGTGTATCTTTGGATCAATCATCTGCGACATTGACTGAAGGTGATAGTTTGACTTTGACTGAAACTGTACTGCCTGCAGATGCTACACACAAAGAAGTTACATGGGAATCAAGCGATGAAGGTATCGCGACTGTGGTCAACGGTGTCGTAACAGCAGTAAGTGCTGGCTCTGCAACAATAACTGTTACAACAGTTGACGGAGGTTTTACTGCAACTTGTTCAATAACGGTTGAGGCAGCTCCTGTGAGTTCGGAAGAGCCGGTAAGTTCCGAAGAGTTATCTTCTGAATCTTCTTCAGAGGATAGTTCGAGCGATTCTGAAACTTCAGATCCGGACGAGAATCCTGAGACTGGATCGAGCAGTGAATTGTATTTCCTTGCAGTTGCGCTCATCATTTCCGCAGGAGTTTTGACCCTTAGACTTACCAAAAAGAATCCAGCGGTCAAATAATGAGGCGTTCAAATAAGAAGTGATTCTTATATAAAGTCGATCGTGCGGATGGGTCTGGATGTTTGCATAAATATTAATGAGACGCAGCAAACATTCGGCTCATCCGCTGATTATTTCAATTAATTTTTTAAGGAGACATTGATGATACACTCAGGACTGACATTGGAAAATAAATGGTATCTGATCGAAAATGAATACGATCTTACGACCGAACCTGTAATAGGTACCCTTTTTACTACCGGAAACGGATATATAGGGGTGAGGGGCAGCCTGGAAGAATTTGGCAGCTTGCGCATACAGGGTGCATATATCAGAGGATTGATCGACGAGATATATGAGATCCCGCAGCCCTTTGCGGATAATATGTATATGAAAAAATACTATTTTGACGAAGACAAGCTGAAACACTTTGAAAAACAAGACAGTATCATCAATTTTGTCGACCTTTTGTTGGTAAGAGTCAAGATCGCAGGAGAAACATTTTTCCCGTGGGAAGGAGAGCTCTTGTCGTGGAAACGTACCCTTGACACAAAGAATTCTCGTTTGATCAGGGAAGTGAAATGGCAGAACAGCAAAGGTCACATCACGGATCTTCGCTTTGAAAGGTTCTCCAGTTTTGCAGACGATCACCTGTACTGCATCAAAGTATCGATCACACCTGAAAACCATAGTGAGACAATTGAGGTGATTTCCGGATTGGATCTGCGGACCAAAACGAACGGGCAGAAAGTGACAAAAAGGTTAGGTGCTGAAATCGTCGGAAATCAACTATTGTACTCGAATCTGTGCGGAGAGACATATAAATTTAAATATTGCACCGGTGTGAGCAGTGACCTGTTCGTCGGTGACCGCAAAATAACTGGTGGTTGGAGCGAGATAGACGATGGAGACCTACTCGCAAGTTCAAATTCCTTCGCATCACAATGCGGAGAAACATATATTTTGGAAAAGAAAATATTCTGTATAACATCTCGCGATACTGATGATGAGCTTGTTCATTTGGCTAAAAAGGAGCTCGAAGAACTCGGTCAGACCAGTTATGCGGAATTATATAAAGCTCATGTTTTTAAATGGAATGATTTTTTTGACGCATTGGACATCAGTATCAAGGGTGATGAAAATGCTGACATATCCTTGAGGTTCAGCAACTACCATACTGCCATTTCGATGCCGAGGAATGATTCTGTTCACAGTCTGTCAGCAAAGGGCTTGACAGGTGAGACATACAACAATTTTGTCTGGTGGGACTGCGAAGTTTACCAAGCACCGATTTTCTACCAGACCCACCCTGAGGCAGCGAAGAATACTATCCTTTACCGCTACAACAATCTGGAATCAGCCAGGCAGATCGCAAAGGAAGAAGGTCTTGTTGGAGCGCGTTTCCCGTTCACATCATCTGTTACCGGACTAGAGACTGTTTGGGAATATGCACGGCATCCATTCCTGCAGATCCACATAGTGTCGGATGTTGGTCTGTCGATCATCAATTATCACACTTGTACAGGCGATGTTCAATTTTTGCTGAAATATGGTCTTGAAATACTTTGGGAGGTCGCGCGCTACTGGACGGTCAAAGTTGAACTTAACGAGGATTTAGATAGGTATGAGATCAAGAACGTTACCGGCACGGATGAACATCACCCGTATGTCGATAATAACGCCTATACGAATTACTCGGTACACATCTTGTTGAAATATGCTGCAAAATTCTACAAAGAGTTCAAAGATCAATGCGGTGCTCTGCTTGCGGAAATTGGGTTAAGTGCTGATGAAGCCTTGGCTTGGGAAAGTATAGCGGCAAAAATCTATCTGCCTATCAATGATGATACAGGCCTTATACCGCAGTTCGACAATTATTTTGACCTGAAGCGTACTTTGGAAGTGAAGGGCGGCAGTACTGCCAAGTCATTCCAGATGAAACAATCCGGTCTTTATAACGAAAGCCAAGTCATAAAACAGCCTGATGTCATGCTCATGTTCTCTTATATGAACATTGAATTCGATGACGAAGTGTATAGAAGGAACTGGAATTACTACGAAGCGAGATGTGAGGCGTCTTCATCGTTATCCTATCCGGTACATTCAATCTGTGCCTCTGATATGGGCCAACCTGAAAGTGCGTACAAGTATTTTCTGCAGTCAGCGCGCCTTGACATGGATGATGAACATAATTGTGCATGGCAGGGGCTGCATTCGGCTTGTGCTGCCGGAGCATGGCTAGCGGTCGTTAGAGGAATCGCTGGAATCATCCCCCGATCGGATAAGATCAAAGTCAATCCGCATATGATCCCTTGGTGGGACGAAGTTACTTTCGAAATTGTTTGGCATGGACAAAAATTATCTATAACTTTAACCAACAAAGTCATGACAATAGACTCTGCTGCTCAAAACACTGCAGTTGTTCCAATAGATTTTAGAGGGAAAAGTACTGTGCTGGAGATAGGCGGATCGCTTTCGTTCGATGTCGCACTAAAAGCTAAAGATGGGATTGTTTTCCCTTGAAACGCTGAACCGCTGAACCGCTGACGCAACTCACGGCGTTCGGTGAACGCTGCGATGCGAGCTACTCGCTAATATCTGATCATCGATCAGATAGAGTAGTCGCCCCTAATGTTCCTAAGCTTTATTGCAGCATCATATGTGCCTGTGATTTCCCAACCGAAATTGAAAGATTTGAAGTGCATATCTGAAATGACCGCACCTTTTAGATATCCGCTTTCCTGTGCGCAAGTAAAAGCTTTGTGAATGAATGGCAGCAAGTTTTTGTTTATCGAATGCCAGCTATTATCCAGCACGCTCTTGTCCCAGAAGTATTTCCCGTCGATCGTATATATGAACATTCCCGTGCCGATTTTTTCATCTGACAATTTACCCCCGTCCCTGTTGGTATATGCCAGCGGTATTTCTACTCTGTCATCGTATACAGGCACACCGAACCAAAAATACTCACCATATGAATCGGATTCCTTGTTCCTGTTTTCTATCGCAAATATCGCGGAGGTCTGAGCTGTGTGATATAGAGGATCATAGTCCTTTTTATTCATATAGTTGATCACTTTTTCTATCTTAAGGTCGCAATTGAAATTGAACGATTTTAACTGTCCAATCGACGGGCTGTCACCAAAGAACTGCTCCAAGAGAAGATGTGGAAATCCTCCTCCGTCTTTGCGGACTTTTTCACCGTATTCGTTCTTACCAAGGATATCGAGTGTGATTGTATTGAATTCGTCGCCTTCCTCGAGGATGACATTGATGCCGTTCGTTGAAGTTTTCCATACACCTTCGCTGAGATTCTGTGGCGTGAAATCTTCTATGGGAAAATTGGTCCACCAATGTGTGATGCGGAAAGATGGCACCGTGCCGTCCTTTTTGAACAATTCGCCCGGGTATCTTATATAACTTGATTCTGGATCTTTATCGCTGTAAGCATACCCAATGCTGTTCTTTAGTTTGGAATCACCAAAAAGATTATATGTTCCACTCATATCGATCCACCTCACTTTATTGATCATTGTATTACTTAATTCTATTCTATGAGAAATTTGCTGCCGCGGCATTCGAATTAGTTTTTAATACGATTTAGCTGCAAATAGGGGCGGGGGTACTTTGCAAGTTTTGGTATTTGATAACGGGATTCCTTTCGAATAAGTATTATGGCTGATGTTGAAAGTAATATTTTATTAAAGGTTATATCATGTATGTATATCAATCGCATAAATATCCACATACAATCATGAGGTACGGAACATGTCAGAAATAAAAGCTGCTATATTCGATTTGGATGGCGTTATCGTTGATACCGCAAAATACCATTATTTAGCATGGAAAAAACTTGCAGATCAACTTGGTTTTGAATTTACAGAACGTGACAATGAACGTTTAAAGGGTGTTAGCAGGATGCGTTCACTCGAAATTCTTCTTAAAGTCGGGAATAAAGAGTTCGATGATGAAACAAAACAAGAATTGGCGACGAAGAAAAACACCTGGTATGTAGACTATATCAGCTCTATCGATGAATCCGAACTGCTGCCAGGTGCAAAAGACTATCTTATCCGCATCAGAAATCGCGGTCTTAAGACGGCTCTTGGATCAGCCAGCAAAAATGCTCCTTTGATAATTAAGAACCTGAATATTACTGAGTGTTTTGATGCGATCGTAGATGGGAACAGTGTTTCCAAAGCAAAACCAGACCCGGAAGTTTTTTTGCGTGCTGCTGATGAATTGGGAGTCGCCCCAGAACAATGCATTGTGTTTGAGGATGCAGAAGCAGGGATCTTGGCTGCTAAAAATGCAAATATGAAGTGCGTCGGGATCGGAAGCGAAGAAAATCTGAGCATGGCTGATCTAGTAATATCCGGACTGGATAAAGCACCGCTTGTTTAAAACAGGGACGGGGGTACTTTGCACCCCAAATCGTGCAAAGTACCCCCGTCCCTGTTTTTTTGAGAACGATCAATGTTCGGTGGAATAAAGCTCACTTATGTTACTGCGATTGCGAATGACCAACAGATATACGCATAGCAGCGCTACAACGCCAAAAATCAGAGGCACGACCCTGTAATCCAGTACTTCTCCCAATGCACCGGCAATAAGGCTTACCAACATCTGTCCACAAGAGATTAACACGACAAAAAGCGCTTCGACTCTTGCCCGGATCTCGGATGGCAGGTATTTCTGGACCGCTGCAGCACGGAGCGTGGCACTGTTCACGCCAAGGAATCCGAGTATAAAACGTATAACTATCATCAAAGGATAGGCAAGCAGAAGCATGATTAAAGTGCCCCCCATTGTCAAGACACGATTTTCAGATTTATCCGAATAGCTCCTTTCATTATGCTGCCTGTTTGTTTGAGTAGTTCCGGGAGAAGGCTTCAGGTGTTAA
>Ga0265294_10004660_pt1 | contig 17062 bp, 13 predicted proteins | sample MunlanPumphouse3_FD_192504 | JGI IMG/M metagenome (GOLD analysis project Ga0265294, IMG submission 192504) | Groundwater microbial communities from a municipal landfill in Southern Ontario, Canada - Pumphouse #3 | ecosystem: Environmental > Aquatic > Deep subsurface > Groundwater | place...
TCAAAAATTTCAAGGGGCAAATAGAACATGAAGCTACCGTATCAAAAGTTAGCGATGATGAATTATTCTATTTGATGAGTAGAGGTTTGAATGAAGACGAAGCTAAAGAAATGATTATCATGGGCTTTATTGAACCTTTCGCAAGAGAATTACCTATGGAATATGCAGTAGAGCTTAACCAACTGATAAAATTAGAAATGCAAGGTGCTATTGGATAAAGTAAAAACTCCTATTAGGGAGTTTTTTCTCTTCTCATATTTCATTTTATTGTTTTTTATGATAAAATGAATAAAAGGTGGTGTTACAGAATGAAACTTGTTATGGCTATTGTCTCTAATGAAGATGCTAATAAAGTAATTAAAAAATTGATTCAGTCAAACTTTTTTGTTACAAAACTAGCAACTACAGGTGGCTTTTTGATGAGTGGAAACACAACTGTTATTGTAGGGGTTCAAGATGATCTTCTCGATAAATGTATCAGTACAATTTCTGAAACATCAAAGAGTAGAACAAAACTAGTTCCAAACGCTATTTCTAGTGAATTTGGAATCTTTTCGTCAATGCCGGTAGAGGTTCAAGTTGGAGGAGCTACGATCTTTGTGATGGATGTTGAGCAGTTTATTAAGGCATAATTTTTTAGAACTGTTTAACCGCAGTTCTTTTTATTACTAAAAATAGTTCTGATAAGCAAAAAGGAATGAGATGCGAATGAAAAAAAGAAAATTGTATCTTTATCAAAGAAACAGTGATTATGAAGGTATAATTACTTTTTTGCAAGTAGATAATCAAGTTACAGTAGAAAAAATTTGTTCTGATTGCTTAATCGTAAAAGTTGATGATGATTATACAAAAAAGGATTTTTCTCAACTCAGAGAGTTTATTGTTGGGGAACTATTAATAGATTTTGTTGGATTCTATGAGCCTTTAACTTTTGATATTGATATTAATGAAATAATAAAGAGTTTAAAAAACTTAAATCCAGGAATTTATGATAATGTAGGGTATATAACTGAAGTATGTTTAGAAAAAAATATAAATTTAAAACAATCACTAAAAACTTATTATTATAATTTAGCTGGCATTGATAACGTTAATACAGTTTTAGGTTTTATTGAAAATAATTTTAATGCTTCCCTAACTTCAAAGAGACTATATCTTCATCGTAATACATTAAACTACCGTTTAGATAACTTCCAGGATAAATGTGAAATGAATATAAGAGATTTCAGAACAGCTTTAGCTTTATTTTTATTATTTAAGAGATAATTGTGCAAATTGCATATAGGATTATCTCTTTTTATTTATTATAATAGTCATAGTGAAATTAATATTTAGGAGGATATATTTATGGCTACTTTAAGTTTTAAAGATATTAACAAAATTTATGATAACGGCGTTCAAGCCGTATTTGATTTTAACTTAGAAGTTAAAGACAAAGAATTTATTGTTTTCGTTGGACCTTCTGGTTGCGGTAAATCAACTACTTTGAGAATGGTTGCCGGATTAGAAGAAATTTCTTCTGGAGAGCTATATATTGATGATTTATTAGTAAATGATGTAGCTCCAAAAGATCGTGATATCGCAATGGTTTTCCAATCATATGCATTATATCCACATATGACGGTTTATGATAATATGGCATTTGGTTTAAAATTAAGAAAGACTCCAAAACCAGTTATCGAAGAAAAAGTTAATAAAGCCGCTGATATTTTAGGTTTAAAGAGTTATTTAGATCGTAAACCAAAAGCTTTATCAGGTGGACAAAGACAAAGAGTTGCTTTAGGTAGAGCGATTGTAAGAGATGCAAAAGTATTCTTAATGGATGAACCTTTATCAAATCTTGATGCTAAATTGAGAGTTGCGATGAGAGCGGAACTTATCAAATTACATGAAAGATTAGAAACTACAACTATCTATGTTACCCATGACCAAATAGAAGCGATGACTATGGCTACTAGAATCGTAGTTATGAAAGATGGTAGAATCCAACAAATCGGTGCTCCAAAAGATATTTATGACAATCCAAACAATATGTTTGTTGGTGGATTTATCGGTACACCAGCTATGAACTTTTTACCTGGTAGAGTTGATGAAAAAGGAATCTTCACTTGTGAAGAATTTAAAGTTAAAGTTGATGCTAAACATTTAAAATTATTAACTGATAAAAACTTTATCGATAAAGACGTTGTTTTAGGTTTCCGTCCTGAAGATGTTCATGACCAACCAGATATGTTAGAAAAATATAAAGATGCTAGACAAATCTTTACTGTAGACGTATCAGAATTATTAGGTGCTGAAACAAATATTCATATTTCTATTGGAAATAATAATATAATCGCTAAAGTAAATGCTAGATCTGATTTAAATATTGGTGCTAAGGTTGACCTTGCTATTAATATGGAAAAATCACATTTCTTTGACCCTGAAACTGAGTTAAGAATAGTAAAATAATTTTATTAAAATTTGAATAATTGATAAGATAAATACCACTAATTTTAGTGGTATTTTTCAATATGATTAAGTAATTATTTATGTTATATTTGAATAGGTGATATAAAATGATAGATTATATTTTAAAACATGATGATAATATGTTATATATTGTGGATAACCAAGAGTTGATTATTAAAGATCAAACTTTTCAAAAATATGTAAATAGTTTTTTGATAAAAAGATTAACCAATTTACAGGCTTTAGAAAAAACGACTAAAAAATATTTTTCTTTTAAATCTAAGATTCCTCTTTATATTGATAGAGAGACTTTGTTATTGTGTATATTTAGTTATAGAACACAAAAAAGCATTTATATTAATTACTTTTCAATCAATAAATATCATTCAGTTACAGAAGGTGTTACAATATCTTTTTTAAACGGTCATGAAATGAAAATACCTAACTATAAAGGCTTTTTATCTCAATTGAAAAAAGCTAGAGAAATTTTGAATACTATCGAGTATTAGATAAGGCTTTCATTCGTAATCAATATCTAATTATATGTAGAAATATTTTACAATTTTTAGTATAATAAGTCATGTAAGAAATGAAATTGATTAGGAGGATTAAATCATGAAAAAGAAAACAATTGAAGATTTGCAAGTTACAGGGAAAAAGGTATTAGTTAGAGTAGATTTTAACGTTCCTGTGGCTGATGGTGTAATAACCGATGACAATAGAATAGTCCAAGCTTTACCAACCATCCAATATTTGATTGATGAGAACGCTAAAGTAATATTGTTTTCTCATTTAGGAAGAGTAAAAACAGAAGAAGATTTAAAAAAGAACTCACTTAAAGTAGTAGCTGATAGATTGCAAGAATTATTGAAAAAGCCGGTGAAATTTATCCCTAAAACTAGAGGTGAAGTTTTAGAGTCAGCTATCAAAGCTATGAATGATGGCGACGTATTAATGGTTGAAAATACTAGATTTGAAGATTTAGATGGAAAGAAAGAGTCTGAAAATGATCCTGAATTAGGAGCTTATTGGGCGAGTTTAGGAGATGTGTTTGTTAATGATGCGTTTGGAACTGCACATCGTGCACATGCATCAAACGTTGGTATTGCTAGTTTAAAAGAAGCAGCTGCTGGATTCTTAATGGAAAAAGAGCTTCGCTATATCGGAGAAACAGTAGAACATCCTGAAAGACCTTTCGTGGCTATCTTAGGTGGAGCTAAAGTTTCTGATAAAATCGGTGTTATTGAAAACCTTCTTAAAAAAGCTGACAAAATCTTAATTGGTGGTGGAATGGCTTATACATTCATGAAAGCTTTAGGCAATAATATTGGAACATCAATATTTGAAGAAGATAAACTTGATTTAGCTAAATCATTATTGGAAAAAGCTAATGGTAAAATTATCTTACCTATAGATGTAGTTGTGACAAAAGAATTTAAAGAAGATGCTTTAAATAGAGTAGCTACATACAAAAATATTAAAGAAGAAGAAATGGGTCTTGATGTAGGACCTAAAACTATAAAACTATTTAAAAAAGAACTTAAAGGCGCTAAAACTGTTGTTTGGAATGGACCTCTTGGAGTATTTGAGTTTGAAGCATTCGCTAAAGGGACAAAAGCTATATGTGAAGCTTTAGCTAATTTAAAGGATGCTAGAACCATCATTGGTGGTGGAGACTCTGCAGCAGCGGCTATTCAAATGGGCTTCCGCGATGAGTTTACTCATATTTCAACTGGTGGTGGGGCTTCTTTAGAGTTTCTTGAAGGTAAAGAATTGCCTGGTGTAACTTCTTTAGATGATGCGCCAGCTTGTGATTGTGGTGATGATTGTGATTGCGAATAAGAACCTAAAAAGAAGAGAAAACTATCGTAAACCAGTTATCGCTGGTAACTGGAAAATGTTTAAAACTAGGGATGAGGCTTTGTTTTTTATCCTTCAAGTTTCAGAAGCTATGCCTTCGTCAAAAGATGTAGAAACTATTGTTTTCGCTCAAGCTCCATTAATGAGATGCTTGATTAAAAGACAAGGTTTGAACTTAAAGATTGGTGCTCAAAATCTATTTTATGAAGATGAAGGTGCTTTTACTGGGGAAATATCTGGTCCGCTTTTAAAGTCATATAAAGTAGAATATGTATTGATTGGACATAGTGAAAGAAGAGCATATTTTTATGAAACAGATGAAATTGTTAATAAGAAGATTCACGCTGCACTTCGCAATACTTTAAGACCGATTGTTTGCGTTGGAGAACGTCTTGAGGAAAGAGAAAATAATTTGACTGAGAAAGTTCTAGAACGTCAAATAAAGGGTGCCTTTGAAGGTGTTAAAGCAATCGATATGAAGAATATCATAATTGCGTATGAACCAGTTTGGGCTATTGGTACTGGAAAAACAGCTACAGCTGAAATGGCTGATGATGCTTGTGGTTTTATTAGAAATGAAATCGAAAAACTATATGGAAAACTTATAGCTGAAGAAATAAGAATTCAATATGGTGGATCTGTTAAGCCAGAAAACATTGAAGAGTTATTGTCAAAAGAAAACATTGATGGAGCTCTAATTGGGGGAGCTTCATTAGATCCTGATAAGTTTATTGCAATGGCAAACGCTGCAGTTAAATAAGTAAAAAATAAAAAAGACCGAATTTTTTTCGGTCTTTATTATTTAAATAAAAAGATTATGGTTTGCGGTTGTTGTATCGCCTAAGTAAGTAGCTACACCTGCGATTTCAACTCCATCAATTAATTCTTCTTTTTTAATACCCATGATATCCATTGACATTGCACAAGCAGTAATTTTTACGCCTAAATCCATAGCGCTTTTAATCATTGTTTCTAAGCTATCAACATTCTTTTTCTTCATAATAGATTTAATCATCTTTGGACCCATACCCAACATGTTCATTTTCGATATTGGTAATTTCTTAGATCCTCTAGGCATCATTGCGCCAAACATTTTTTCAATAAAACTCTTTTTTACTCTAACTTTTTTAGGTTTTCTTAAAATATTTAGTCCCCAGAAAGTAAAGAATAAAGAAACTTTTTTACCCATAGAGGCTGCGCCTTGAGCGATTATAAATGCAGCAATTGCTTTGTCCATATCTTCAGAAAAAACTACTATAGTTGAATCTTCTTGACTAGGCTTAGTTACTGGATTTGTTGGTCTTGAAGAAATCTTACCTTTTAAAATTTTCGCAGTGAAAATATTCTTGTTATCATTTAAGTCTAATAGAGTATTATTAGTTTTTTCTACCCATGACTTAACATCTTTTTTGAAACCTGGATCAGTAGATGTGATTTCTAATACTTCTCCATCATTTAAACTTTCTAAGCTTTTAAACGTTTTAATTATTGGACCGGGACATTGAAGACCTGAAGCATCAACTACTAATTTCGGTGTATATATTATATTTTTTTCTTCAACTTCAACGGATTTTTCTACTACAACTTTTCCTAAATCATCAACTTCACCAGGCATACAATTGTCTGGATGATAGACACTTTGATAAGTTTTAAAAGCACCGTCTAAATTATATGCTTCAAATCCTCTTTGTCTAAGAATTCTCGTTGTATTATAAGCTCTAATACCAGTTTGACAGAAAACAAAAATCTTTTTGTCTTTTGGTATTTCGTTTATTCTATTTCTAATTTCAGGGAATGGGATATTAACTGTGCCTGGTATAGTCGCAAATGTGTTTTCAATATCATCTCTAGCGTCTATAACAAAAGCGCCTTCTTGAATGAGTTCATCAATTTCACTATATTGTACTGTTTCTACTATTCCATTAATAATATTGTCAGCCACAAAACCGAGCATGTTGACTGGATCTTTGGCTGAAGAAAAAGGTGGAGCGTAAGATAGTTCTAAATCTTTAAGTTCAGTTACTTTCATTCCTGCTCTAATAGCTGTAGCTATAACGTCAATTCTTTTATCAACACCTTCCATACCAACGGCTTGAGCACCGTAGATTTGTTCGGTCTCTTTATTGTATAGAAGTTTCATAGAAATAGTAGAAGCTCCTGGGTAATATCCTGCATGACTTCCTGGATGAATATGGATTACACTATAATCGATATTTTTATGTTTAAGAATTTTTTCATTATTTCCAGTGGAACCAACTATTAAATCGAAAACTTTTGCGACACTAGTACCCATTGATCCATCATATTCTTTATTTAATCCACAAATGTTATCAGCTACGATTCTGCCTTGTTTATTAGCTGGACCAGCTAGAGGAATCATTGCTTCAGATTTAGTGATGAAGTCTTTCACTTCAATCGCATCACCAATAGCATAAATTGAATCATCTGTAGTTTTTAGATTATCATCAACCCAAATACCACCGCGCTCTCCTAGTTTTAAACCGGCTTCTTTAGCTAAAAAGTTTTCTGGTCTTACACCAATAGCGAAAATGATAAGGTCTGTATCTAGTGATTTTCCTGATGTTAAAACAATCTCTTTACCCTTGTTTTTAAACTCTTTAACTCCATCAGACAAAACCAAATTTACTTTTTTATCAATCATATGTTGATGCAAAACTTGTGCTATTTCAAAATCAACTGGAGCCATTACTTGGTTAGCCATCTCGACTATACTAACATCTATTCCGAGATGATGAAGGTTTTCGGCCATCTCGATTCCGATAAAACCAGCCCCAATAACTGTTGCTCTTTTTGGTTTAAATTTATTGATATAAGCTTTGATATTATCCATATCTGGAATGTTTCTTAAAGTAAACAAAGTTTCTGCTTCATCAATACCTTTAATTGGTGGTTTAACAGGAAAAGCTCCTGTAGAAATAACTAAATAATCATAAGTTTCTTGGTATTCTTCATTATTTACAAGATTTTTAACTGTAAGAACCTTTTTTTCTCTATCAATATTAATTGCTTCAGAAAAGTTTCTTACATCAATATTAAAGTCTCTTCTCATACCTTCGACACTTTGTACTAATAGAGCATCTCTACTTGTAATTACGCCTCCAATGTAGTAAGGTAAACCACAATTCGCAAATGAAATGAACTCTCCTCTCTCTAGCATGATAATTTCTGCAAACTCATCCATTCTTCTAAGTCTTGTAGCTGCTGAAGCTCCACCAGCAACTCCACCGATAATAATTACTTTTTTGTTTTTCATTTTAATGTTTCACTCCCATCCAAATCAATTGAAAATTTTATAACTAGATGGGTTTAAAGTCAAGGAATTTGCAACAAAACTTTAGTTGATTTAAAAATAAAAAAACCAAAGCTTTTCGCCTTGGTTTTTATGTTTTTTACTTGTTGTATAATTCAACGATTAAGTTTTCTTTAATTTCTGGTAAGAATTCGTTTCTTTCAGGTAAACGAGTATAAGTAGCAGCTACTTTTTCTTCATTAAAATCAACGTACTCTTGACGTGAAACAGCAGCTTCTAAAGAATCTTTTATTACTTGAAGTCCTTTAGATTTTTCTCTGATTGAGATTACTTGTCCTGGTTTTACTCTAATAGAAGCGATAGTAGCTTTTTTACCATCTAAAAGAATATGCCCATGGTTAACTAATTGTCTTGCTTGTTGTCTTGTTCTTGCGAAACCAGCTCTATAAACTAGATTATCAAGTCTTGATTCAAGTAAGAATAAAAAGTTTTCACCTTGTTTTCCTTGCATTTTCTTTGCTTCGATGAATGTTTTATGGAATTGTTTTTCATTTACACCGTAAGTAAAACGAACTTTTTGTTTTTCTTGTAACTGCATAGCGTATTCTGATAATTTTTTACGCTTTTGTCCGTGTTGCCCAGGTGAATAAGGACGTTTGTTTAACTCTTTTCCAGTTTCTGAAACTGAATAGTTTAAACGACGGCTTTGTTTCCATGTTGATCCAGTAAATCTTGACATATATTATCCTCCTTATTATTTTATTACGTAGTAACGTTTTGAGGAGCCTTACAATAACTTATTTTGATTGTTTTGATGGGTTCTTGTTAAGCAGTTAACAATACTACCAAACCCTAAATTTGGAACAATCAAACTATAAATCACCATAAAACAACTGCTTTTTATTACATGCGCACAAAGTATTATAACTTATACACTATAAAATGTCAACTAAAAGCTTTACTAGTGTTTCTAAGTCTTTTTTCAATAAATCATCGAATCTATTTGTCTTTGGACTATCAATATCCAACACGCCAAAAAGTTGATTGTTTTTAATGATTGGGATAACTATTTCTGAGTTAGAATCACAGTCACAAGGAATATGTCCAGGGAACTTATGAACATCATCAACTACTAAAGTAACACGCTCTTTTGCACTTGTTCCACAAACACCTTTCCCCATGTCAATTAAAGTAACAGCGGCTTTACCTTGAAAAGGTCCTAGATATAATTTTTCTCCATCATATAGATAAAAACCAACCCAGTTTAAATCTTTAACATTTTCCATGATTATAGCCGATAGATTTGCGAGATTGGTTATGATATTTAACTTTTTATCAATAAAAAGTTCCGCATGAGTTAATAACATTTCATTATTCATCTAAAAACACCTCTTTTCAAGGACATATTATAAAATATCATAAGATAAAACACAACTTATATGATAAAATAATAAAGGAAAGAAGAGTGATAACATGTACGATTACATTATGATTAGATATGGAGATTTGATATTAAAAGGAAAAAACCAACATATTTTCCGTCATAATATCAATAATCAAATAGCACATAAAATGTATGGTTTACCAGTCGAAATAGAATTTCAACACGATTTGGTTTTTATAAAACTTAATGATGTCGAACCAAAGGATGTTATCGATAGATTAAACTATATATCAGGTCTAAGTTCATACAGTAAAGCAGTTAAATGTGAATATAATTTAGATATAATTGCAGAAAAATCTATTGAGGTTTTAAAGCACGAGATTAAAGAAGAAACAACTTTTAAAGTAGAGACAAAAAGAGCGGATAAAACAATAAATTTAAAAAGTTTTGAAATCTCAAAACTTGTTAGTAAACAAGTTCTTAGATCTGTACCGAATCTTATTGTAGATGTCAAAGATCCAAAAACAACTTTGAATATTGAAGCAAGAAGAGAAGCTACATATATATATACCGATAAGATCCCTGGTATTGGCGGATTTCCAACATCGACAGGTGGAAGAGCTATGCTGCTTATTAGCGGTGGTATTGATTCGCCAGTCGCTGGATATTTAACAATGAATACAGGTTTAGAAATAGAATGTGTTCACTTTGAATCATCACCTTTAACACCTATAGAATCAGTCCAAAAAGTTATAGATTTGGTAACTGTATTATCTAAGTATGCACCTAGTTCAAAAATCAAACTACATTTAGTCCCATTTAGAGAAATACATGAATTGATTTTAAAAGAGATACCTGAGAGCTATACTATAACTATTATGAGAAGAATGATGTATAGAATTGCGGATAGTTTAGCAAAGAAAAACAATTGTAAAGCGATTGTATCTGGAGATTCTATTGGCCAAGTTGCCTCACAGACTTTAGAAAGTCTTATTACAGTACAGAAGGTTACAGATTCGCTTGTAATTAGACCTTTAGCTACTTATGATAAAAATGAAATCATTAAAATAGCAAAAAAAATAAAAACATATTTAATATCTAGTAAACCATTCTCTGATTGTTGTACTGTTTATGTCCCAAAAAGACCAGTTATAAAACCAACTGATGAAAGAGCAAGTACTTTTGAACAAGCATTTGATTATCAGAAATTTATTAAAATAGCGTTAAAAAATACAATAACTTTAGAAATAAATGAAAGGAAACCACTGAACATTATAGATAAAGGTTTCAGTATGGAAGAGATATTTGATGAAAAGACTAGAAACGGAAAGACTGACTCTTAGAGAATTCAGGATTGAAGATATCGATGATTTTTATGATTATGCAAAACTTGAGACAGTTGGGCCAAATGCAGGTTGGCTTCCTCATCCTAACAAAGAACACAGTGTAAAGATTCTAGAAATTTTCATAAAAAACGATGAAGTATGGGCCATAGAACTAAAATCAGAAAATAAAGTTATTGGTTCTATCGGTTTACACCATCGTAGTTTATTAGATTACGGTATGATTTATGAAGTAGGATATGTTTTATCAACAAAGTATGAAAAACAAGGATTCATGAGTGAAGCGCTTAAAAGGGTCTTAGATTTTTGTTTTGATGAAATGGGACTTAGCAAATTATTTGTCGGTCATTTTCTTGAAAACAAAAAATCAGAACGATTAATTAAAAAATTTCCTTTTAAATACCTTAAAGATATGGATTACGAAAGTAGAGATTATGGATTAATAGTTAGTAAAATATATATGATGAAAAAAAATGAATATATAAATTGGAGGAAAGTGATATGAAAAAGTGGAGTTTAGACAAACTGTATTTAGGATTTGAAGACCCTAATTACAACAAGGACTTAGAAAAATTAGATAAGCTAATTTTAGAAATTAATTCTCAAGAAATTGATTTCTCTAGCTACGAAAACAAGTTAACAAAGCTTATCCGTTTTATGGAAAACGACATCAAGTTTTCAGAACTTATAGGAAGACTATATCGTTTTGCATCTTTAACAGAATCTGTAGAAAGCACTAACCAACAAGCTGTAAAAATGAGTAATATTCTAAGAAGAAAATTTACTGAGTTAACAAAAGTAAATACTGTGTTCAATAAATGGTTAGCTAATTACCCTGATTTAGACAAGGATATTAAAACAAATCCATTCTTAGAAGAACATAAGTTTTATTTAAACGAAATAAAAGACAATGCATCGCATATGTTATCTGATGATTTAGAATTAATGATCGCAAGATTAAGACAAACAGGTTCATCAGCTTGGGGAACTTTACAATCATTGTTAACTTCTACTTTAGAAGTAGAGTACCAAGGTGAAGTTATTACTCTTTCTGAGGTTAGAAATCTAGCAAAAGATCCTAGTTCAGAAGTTCGAAAAGCAGCTTATGAAGCAGAACTTGCGGCATATAAAAAAATTGATAAGCCAATTGCGGCTGCATTAAACTCTATCAAAGGCGAAGTAAACACTTTATCAAGTGCAAGAGGTTTTAAAAATCCTTTAGATCAAGCATTATATAATTCAAGAATGACTGAAGAAACATTAAATGCAATGCAAGATGCAGTAAAAGAGTATTATGATGTATTCAGATTATACTTAAAAAGAAAAGCAGAATTATTAGGATACAAAAACGGACTTCCTTTCTTTGAATTATATGCACCAATCGGAAGTTCTGGAAAAAGATTTACGATTGAAGAAGCTAACGAATACGTTTTGAAGAATTTCAAAACATTTTCTAATAGTTTATATTCTATGGCCAAACGTGCTTTTGATGAAAATTGGGTAGATTATACTCCAAGAAAAGGCAAAAGAGGTGGAGCTTTTTGTTCGAATATTCATCCGATTAAACAAAGTAGAATAATGACTAATTTTACAGGCTCTTTTTCAGATATGATTACCCTATCTCATGAGTTAGGTCATGCATATCATGGAGAAGTTATTTTTAACGAAAGTAGCTTGAACAGTTCTTATACAATGCCTGTAGCTGAAACAGCTTCAACTTTTTGTGAAACAATAGTGAATAAAGCAGCTTTAAAAGACGCAACTAACGATGAAGAAAGAATCTTTTTATTAGAATCATCAATACAAGGGTATACAGCTGTAGTGATTGATATTATGTCTCGTTTTATCTTTGAAAAAAATGTCTTTGAAGGAAGAGAAAAAACAGTTTTTGATGCAGATGAATTATGTACACTTATGATTAATGCTCAAAAAGAAACATATGGGGAAGGACTTGATTCTAATTACTTACACCCATATATGTGGGTTAACAAACCTCATTATTACTCTGGTGGATTAAGTTATTATAATTTCCCTTATACATTTGGATTATTGTTCGCTAAAGGGCTATATGCTAAGTATCTAGAAGATAAAGACACTTTTGTGGCTAATTATGATAATCTTTTAGCAGCAACAGGGAAAAATAAAGTAGAAGACGTTGCTAGATTGATGAATATAGATGTTACTAAAAAGGATTTTTGGGTTAGTTCTTTAGAACTTTTAAAAGAAGACATTAATTTATTTTTAAAATTAACAAAATAATTACCAAAAAAACTACCTACTTCTTTGTTTATATTATTGAAAAGGAATTAAAGGAGGTTAATAGTAATGAAAAAGTTTTTAATAGCGTTTTTTTTAGTACTTACAAGTTTAACTTTTTTAGGTTGTCAGCTTAAAAAAGAATTACCTACAGGAGATAATGTCGGCTCTTTTTCTTCTTATGATCAATTAAGCGAATACTTAAGTCAGTTTTATCAATATGACAATAATCAGTATTATGCTTTTAATGCTTTAACTGGAGACGATTTAGCTGTACCTGAATCAGCTACTGATGAGAAAACCAGTGGTGTTAATTTTGATAGTGAGACTAGAGATCATTCAACTACTAACAATCAAGTAGATGGAGTTCAAGAATCAGATACGATAATGACAGATGGATATTATATATATATTTTATCAGGCGAAAAGTTTTTCATGATTGACGCTGAAACTCTAGATATTATTTATACATATGAATTTTTAGAGGGCTACATTAATGGAATGTATCTTCATAATGACAAAGTTGTATTGCTTGGTAGTTATTATTATGTAGTTCAATCTGAAGAACCTAACTATAAGGAAAGTGAAGATGATTTATCTAGCGACTATGGTTATGATTCAATGTATCCTTACTTGTATTACAATTATCATTATGGAAGCAAGATTGTTGTGTTAGATGTAAGCAATGTTGAAAGTATTACTGTTTCTAGAGAGTTAATTTTTGATTCTACATATATAACAGATTCTAGAATGATTGATGGCTATTTATATTTGATTATGAATAACTACTCTATTCAATACTATTACAATGAGGAAAGCTTTATTCCTAAATATATGGATAGTGTAGTTAGTGATGAATTAATCAAGCTTCCTGCTGGAAGGATTTTCTTCATGCCTAATGATGGCGAAAGTTTCTCTTATTTAATGCTTGTATCTTTTGATGTAACAAATGATGACCCTGCTTCTGTAAAAGCATATTTAGGTAGCACATATCAAATTTACATGAGCGCAAATAACTTATACACGATAGTATATAAGTATGACTATATTGAAGAAACTCAAAGTTATACACACAAAACTCTCATTATGAGATTCGCTATCGAAGATAATGAACTAAGCTATAAAGCGATGGGGACAATCAGTGGATCACCATTAAACCAGTTTTCTATGGATGAGTATGAAGGGGTATTTAGAGTTGCGGTAACCGATTATGTTTATGAGGAATATAATTTTACTATAAACAATACTTTATATTTAATGGATGCAACAACTGATGATGAAATGACTGTTATTTCAAAATTAGAAAACTTAGGAAAACCTGGTGAAAGAATTTATGCAGTTAGATTTACCCAAGATACAGCTTATGTTGTCACTTTTGTTAATACAGATCCGTTATACAAACTTGATTTATCTAATCCTGAAGAACCAGTTATTTTAGGTGAACATTATGAAGATGGGGTAAGTGATTATTTACATGTCATCAAGGATAATCTAATGATAGGAGTCGGAAGACAAGCTGAGACTTCTGTTCAGGGATGGACTAATTTCGTAGGTGTTAAAGTTGCTTTGTATGATACTACTGGAGACGTTCCTGTTAACTTAGAAACATATCTTGTGGAAGGTGAATATTCTTATAGTAGGGTTACTTATGATCACAAGAGTTTTATGTATTTCACACCTGAAGATGCAGATTTTACATATATTGCAATTCCTGTATCTGTGTATCATGATAATTATTATCGATACTCACAAAAACTTTATGTTTTTAAAGTATTCCATAGCGGAGATTTGGAATTAGCAGCTGAGTTACAACATATGGATTCAATAGATCAATATTTTGATTCAATAGAAAAGTCAGTTATGATTGAAAATTATATTTACACTATGTCATATTCGCAAATCCAAGTTTTTGATATGAATGATAATTTCAAATATTTGGATAAAGTGATAATAAATCAAAGTTATTATAGAGACTATGCATATGTGGAAGAACCAATTAGTTCTGAATTGATAGATTAATTTAATGATTTTTATAAGTTTAAAGAGTGATTTTGGTAAATCACTCTTTTTCTTTAATTGATTATTTATAATATAAGTCTCATTATTTTATAATGAGTTATAGATTTTTAGAGAAACATGTGATATTTTATGTGTGTAAAAGAAAAAAAATTACTCAAACTTAAAAAAAGGAGAAGGGAGTCTTCGTTATGAAAAGAAAAATTCTAATTTTTCTGCTTTTCATCTTTGTAGGTTTTTTTGCGGCTGGATGTGATTTCTTTGGTGGAAATCAAACCCTACCAATCACATTGCCTGAATCTTCAACGACGGAAACCGGGGAACAAAGTAGTACTACGACTACAATACAGTCAAATTCTAGTTCGACAATCACAACTGTTATTACTTCGGGTGAGTCATCTTCATCGACCACTCAACAAACGACTAGTACTACACAACAATCTACTACAACAACTGTAGAACAAACAACAACTACGACAACTCAACAACAAACAACAACTACGACTACTGAAGAACAAACAACAACTACGACTACAGGAGAACAAACAACAACTACGACTACAGGAGAGCAAACAACAACTACGACTACAGAACAACAAACAACAACTACAACTACTGAACAAGGAACCTATTACAATGTTACATTTATTGATTGGGATGGTTCCGTTATAACTTCTATGAGTGTATTAGAATATAATGACGCTACCCCACCAGCTGATCCAACTAGAACAGGATATCTTAATTATATTTATGTATTTACAGGTTGGGATAAGTCATTTACTATGGTTCAATCAGATTTAACTATTCAAGCAACTTATGAATTGCAATATAGTTCTCAATCTGATTATACTCATGAAAACTTATTGATGCTTATTGCTACTATGTATCAAAGCACAGATGAAGCTTACTTAGAAGAAGAAATTGACATGATGATTTCTATGACTGGAGCTTTATCTGAACATGAACTTTATGATATGATGATTATTGTTGATAAACTAGTTACTGGATTACCAAATGTAACTGATGCGGCTGATTTCCATAGTTTAATGAGCTATGTTACTACATTAGGGCTCAACGGGGAAATGGTTGCGAATGTTGGCTTTAACATGATGAATGGTGCTATGACCTCAGAACTAGCTTTCTATCAAGAAGAAATCATTTATTATCAAACAAGAATCACAAATGCTCAAGAAGCTTTAGATGAAATCCCTTCAAAGATAGCTATTATCGATCAAGAAGTAGCTGATTATTGTAATGGGCCAGCAGCTATGTACGCTACTGAGTGTTTGGCTTATTATAATCAAGTTAAGACCTTGATTGACTTAGATACTAATCATCAATTTTTAACTTGGAAATTGTATGAGTATGAAATCGATGAATGGGATTATAATGATATGGAACAATTCTACAATGATTACTATTATTATACTTATATTGATGTTGATCCATATCAAGCAGGTCAAGCTTATCAAGTTTATCAAGAAATTCTTAGTTATTATGATTCTTCTCAACAAGCTTATTTGACAAGTATTTTTGAAACCTATGAGCTATATTTAAATGCGGAAGCAGTATTCTTAGACACTGATTTTTCAGCAATAGAAAATTATGATACTAATGGTGATTATATTATTAGTATGTTATTTAACTATTTGTACAACGGTTGGACAAACGATCAATATGAATACGAATATTCATATCAAAATTTATTGTACAATAAAGCTGACTATGAAACTACTATTCAAGAGCTTACTAATAGAATTCAAGAGATGAATCAAGAAATATTGATGATGACTGATATCATGGCACTTATGGCTGATCCAGAAATGGAAGAAGACATCAAATTAGTAATAGAAATGGTATATGACGGTTTCTATGCAATGCTTGGTGAAATCGATCAGGAAATGTTTGATTTCATGATGAGCATGATGATGTTTAATGATTATTATGTTGTGCCTAAAGAAATGATGAGTGTTCAAATGGACACTGGAATGGGAATGCTTTCAGGCATGTTATCTTCATTATCGCCAGAGAAAGTGACTTATCTTCTTAATTCTTTAGGAGACATGATGTTAGCTTTTGAAGCTACGATGACTTTAGAAGAAAAGACATTAATAGCTGATATGTTAATCAATATTATGCCTTATATGATTGATGATGATAGTTTGACTGAAACTATGATAGCTAATTTAGTTAATCACTTCTTGCCAATGGTATTTAATGCGGGAGATGACATAGCTAGTTTCTTAAGTGCTATGACAGTTCAAAAAACACAAGCTATTATTGAGTTAGTAACTATTATCGCTATTAGTGATGATAATGATCAGGCTTTAATTAATTTAGCACAAACACTAGATGTAGTATTCGGAGATGGTTCTTTAGATTTACAAACACTTGCGGGAACAGTTTATGAGCTTTATACCGTAATGACTTATGGAGCGAATGCTCCAATAGATGTAACTACAGAAAATGCGATTAAGGGAA
>Ga0265294_10004661_pt1 | contig 17057 bp, 13 predicted proteins | sample MunlanPumphouse3_FD_192504 | JGI IMG/M metagenome (GOLD analysis project Ga0265294, IMG submission 192504) | Groundwater microbial communities from a municipal landfill in Southern Ontario, Canada - Pumphouse #3 | ecosystem: Environmental > Aquatic > Deep subsurface > Groundwater | place...
GCGGGCACATCATTTGCTAAAACACTGCCCGGCACCTCAGTGCCCAGACGAATCGCTCTGCCCGCACGACCGCCGAGAAAGAGGGTCAGTCCTTCCTCAGCGATGCTGATTGCATCCACTGGACAAACGGCGATACAGTCACCGCAGCCAATGCAACGGTCTGAAACAAAGATGATTCCCTCATCATCGACCGCAATGGCATCTTCTTTGCAGACCAATTGACAGGCACCACATCGGCTGCATTCATCCTCATCAAACCGCGGATAACGGTGACCCATGAATCCAATGTCATTGAACTGCACCCGTGAACAGTTATTCGGACAACCTGCAATGGCAATCTTGAGCTTTCGTGGCAGAGGGCGGCCACCTTGCTGTTCTTCAAGCAAACGGGCCATCGCAAAGGTATCATAGCACCCATGCCGGCAGACGGTCCCTTTGCAGGCAACGACCGAACGGACAGACGAACCCGTGCTGCCCAATACGAGACCTGCCTCAGACAGCGCTGCGGTGGCCTCAGGCACATCCGCTCGCGGTATGCCGGGCACCTCAATATTCAGCCGGGCGGTCGTGCAGACGTCCCCCCGCCCAAACTTCCGTGCCGTTTTTGCCAGTGCTTCAAGCTGGTCAGCAGAAATAATCCCTGCCACCGCCTTCACCCTCAGGGAGACCACACCTTTTTCGCGGAGGGGAACGACACCCGGTCGCTTGTTTTTCTTCCCGAACGTCATGATATACTCAAAGGATGGGAATTCACAGATAATCAATGATCCCCAAAGGGCATCTCTGATAAGAGCCATGCATATCCTTATCCCCATTCAGAGGTGATATCCGCACCATATATATGACAGATATTCCCCTTGGCGGAGGCCAACAGCGGCGTCGCAACCCGCCGACACAATGCGTTTGCCCTCAGTGCGGTTATGCCATTGAAAAGACTGCCGGCGTTCCCTGCCGGAGCCTGAAGTGCCCAAAGTGCGACGTGCCTTTGATGGGCAAATGAACCGACAAAATAATGCGAGCACCTTTTATTTTAAAGTAAAAGAGCCTCGACACTCCATTAAAAGCAGGAGACACATCAGGATTCCTTACATAGAGAGTTGGATGACAAAACTCTCTAAACCGGAGTTCCTCGGCGGTATATATGACTATGAATAATTCGGAAACAACACCTAAGCGCTCTGGAGATAGACCGGGACGATGCATCTGCCCCCGATGCGGATATACCGCAGAGCGATCCCCCACTGTCCCATGCTGGAGTATGAACTGCCCCAAATGTGAGACACGTCTTACCGGAGGGGGGCCTGAATAACACAGAAGAGACCGCTGTTCTGGAATGCCCAAAGGTGGTTGGCACAACCAGTGTATGGAATAACTTTATGTGCTGGTATCCGGCCACCAGTTAGTGTCCGAAAAATACCCTCACGTCACATTTAACATCTGAGATCAGTCTTAAGTACAGTTTCCCGACATATTTCTCTTTTTTTTGTTTATCTTGGAAGTGGCTAAAATTCCGATAAGCCTCCGCCAAACCACCCAGTGCGAGGCAAACCTTAAATATTTTCAGAGTCTGAAGAACTTCCTTAATGGCGGCAGAACATGGGGAACCAGGAAAAATCAAACCGGCCGAAGAGATAGAACAGTTGGAAAAAAACCTTTCTGAGCAGACTGCTCTCGCGGAAGAGCGATTAGACCGGCTGAAATATCTCCAGGCGGAGTTTGACAATTTCCGGAAATGGTCTGAAAAAGAGAAAAAATCAGTCATTACCCGTGCAAACGAAAACCTGATAAAAGACCTCCTCGTCATCCTTGACGATTTTGAACAGTCGCTGCCAGCGCTTGAGAATGAAAAAAATCAGGAGGGAGTCAGGATGGTATACCAGAAAATGATGAAGATCCTGTCAGATTATGGATTGGAACCCATTGAGTGTATGGGAAAAAAGTCCGATCCGCTTCTCCATGATGTGATCTGCAGGATGCAATGCACCGATGAGTCCGGCACCATTGTTGAAGAGATTGGGAAAGGGTACTCCCTGAAATCAAAGGTTATCCGGCCATCGAAGGTAATGGTTGCAGAAAAGATTTCGAAAGATGAAGGTGAGATAAATGGGTAAAGAAAAAATTATCGGGATAGACCTGGGAACATCCAACAGTGCGGCGGCAGTGATGATGGGCGGCAAACCAACCATCATTCCCTCAGCAGAGGGAGCGACCGTCTCCGGAAAAATGTTCCCTTCATATGTAGCATTCACCGCGGATGGCCAATTGCTTGTCGGAGAACCAGCACGCAGACAGATGGTAAGTAACCCCGAGAGGACGCTCACCGCCTTCAAGCGAGAGATGGGTACAGATCACATTTACCATATCAATAAAAAGGATTACACACCTCAGCAGATCTCCGGATTCCTGTTAAAAAAGATAAAACGGGATGCAGAAGAATTCCTCGGAGAAACGGTAACAAAAGCGGTGATCACGGTCCCCGCATACTTTAACGATAATCAGAGGACTGCCACAAAGGATGCAGGAAAGATTGCCGGTCTCGACGTGGTCAGACTGGTGAACGAACCAACAGCGGCTTCGATGGCGTACGGGCTTGACCGGGGCGGAGAGTATAAGATCCTCGTCTTTGATTTAGGCGGCGGAACGCTTGATGTAACCATCATGGAGTTTGGCGGTGGAACGTTCACGGTTCTTGCCACCTCCGGCGACACAAAACTCGGCGGGAGAGATATGGACGATGCCGTGTATGAGTGGATTGCCTCTGAATTTAAGAGACTGGAAGGGGTTGACATCAGAAATGATAAAATGGCAGTCAACCGGGTGAGAGAAGCAGCTGAGAAGGCAAAAATAGAGCTTTCAAACGTGCTTGAAACCGAAATTAATCTTCCCTATGTCTCTGCAACCCAGGAAGGGCCAAAACATCTTTCGATGAAACTGACCCGTTCAAAACTCGAACAGCTGGTTGAACCAACCATCAAACGCTGCCTCGCGCCATTCGAACAGGCATTAAAGGACGCCAAACTGAAAAAAGACGATATACAAAAGGTGATCCTGGTCGGCGGGCCAACGAGAATGCCAGCTGTCGGGAAATTTATTGAGGATCAAATTGGGCGAAAGCCGGAACGCGGTATTGATCCCATGGAATGTGTTTCGATAGGTGCTGCTATTCAGGGAGCGATTCTCGGCGGCGAAATAACCGACATGGTGCTTCTGGATGTGACCCCTCTGACGCTGGGTATCGAGACCCTCGGAGGTGTCCGCACCAAACTGATTGACAGAAATACCACCATCCCCACCAAAAAAAGTGAGATATTTACGACCGCAGCAGACGTCCAGACATCGGTCACGGTGCATGTGCTTCAGGGTGAACGGCCCATGGCAGCGGATAATGTGAGTCTCGGGCAGTTCAACCTCGTTGGTATCGCCCCCGCACCACGGGGGATTCCACAGATTGAGGTCACTTTTGATATCGATTCTTCCGGCATCCTGAATGTGTCTGCAAAGGATAAGGGCACAGGGAAGGAGCAGAAGATGACGATCACCGCCTCAACAAAACTCTCGGAGACGGATGTCAACAAGATGGTGAATGAAGCCGAAAAGTTTGAAGATGAGGATCGGAAACGGAAAGAAGAAGTCGAGATAAGAAACTCGGCAGACTCCCTCATCTACACCTCAGAACAGACCCTTGCCGATCTCTCAGACAAATTATCCACGGAGATGGTTGATAAAGTGAAGGAAGCGGTCACGAATCTCAAGGTTGCGATGGAAGGCAAGGATACCAGTGCAATCAAATCCGGAACCGACCGTCTCCGCAAAGCCCTGAGTGATGCAGGCTCCGCGGTATACCAGCAGCAGGAACAACAGCAGCAGGCACAAGGACCACAGGGAGGTCATGCAGGTAGCGGAGAACAGGCACGAGGGGCACAGCCGAAAGGCGATGAAGATGTCGTTGATGCCGATTTCGAGGTTCATGACGAGAAATAATGAGTCGTAAATGAATGGCTAAAAAGGATTACTATGAAACGCTGGGTGTTGGTAAGGACGCAGCGCCGGACGATATAAAAAAATCGTTCCGCCAGCTCGCCCGGAAATATCACCCGGATCTCAACCAGGGCAGTAAAGAGGCAGAGGAGAAGTTCAAGGAGATCAACGAAGCCTATCAGGTGCTCAGTGATCCACAGAAGAAAGCCGAGTATGATCAGGTGGGATCTGAAGCATTTACGCCCGGGGACTTTAGTGGGTATCAGACGCCAAGTTATGACGATCTCTTCCGGGACTTTGGTCTGGGGGATATCTTTGACGCCTTCTCCGGAAGGTCAGGGCGGACCGGAAGACCGCGAAGCCGGGCAGGGGCGGATCTCCGGTATGATATCACGATATCCCTGACAGACGCATTTTATGGCACGAAAAATATCGTGGAGGTACCGCATGATTACGAATGTACGACCTGTCATGGGACAGGTGCACAGCCCGGATTTATGCGGGACTGTCCCACCTGCCGGGGAACCGGCGAAATCCGGAGGGTGCAGCAGAGCGGACAGCAACAGGTGATGGCCATCGCTCCGTGCCCGGACTGTGGCGGTCGGGGAAAACTTATCGGAAAAGCCTGTGAAACATGCCAGGGGAGCGGAACAGTCCGAAAAACGAGACGGCTTGAGGTCTCCATCCCGCGGGGTGTCCGGGACGGCCAGTCTCTTAGGATTGCAGGTGAAGGAGAGCCCGGCATGCAGCAGGGCCCGCCGGGTGATCTGTACGCGGTGGTTCATGTGCGGCCTCATCCGTCATTTGAACGGCGTGGGCCGGATCTTTACAGCAAGACCAGCATCGGACTGAAAATAGCGCTTCTTGGGGGAGAAATTACGGTGCAGACACTGACAGGCACTGCCCGTCTGACCATACCGCCGGGAACACAGAGCCACACGAACTTCCGGCTGAGGGGTCAGGGAATGCCCATATTAGGATCGAACCGGCGGGGAGATTTGATGGTGAAGGTCATAGTGACAATTCCCAAAAATCTGACCGCGAAACAGAAAGAGCAGGTTGGTGAGGCTTTTTCAGGCCTCACCTGAATATCACGTTTTTGGGAGGGTTGAACCAGAAATGGGAGAGAGCGATATCCAAACCAAAAGGAAAGAAACGGTGTCTGGATTAACTAAATTCACATATTGAATTCCCATCCATCAGCAGAATAAAAAATGTGGGATTGATGAATAATACAAAATGATTAGCAGATCGGTGTGATACCCAAATCATTCATAATGGATGACATCGGAGAAAAAACAGAATATCCTACCTTAGACCCCCAATGGGCACCGGTCACATGTACCCGGTGTTCTACATCTTTATAGTAAACAGGAGCTCCACTATCTCTCCTGATGTGGCCTGATAATTTGCCAACCACTGATTGGGAATATTAAATCCGTAATAGGAGTTATAAAAATCACCCTCTCTGATCACGCGGCCGCTCGCTATCCCGCTTGTAATACCCGACATTGTCACTCTCATATTTTCCCATGGAAAACTGTAGCTGTACACATCATTCTGCGCCCATGAAAACTCAAAGATATTGTCGTCAACATTGGAATACGATATCCAGGCTGAATCCGAGCTGGTGCCGTATGAGGATATGGTTATTGTCCCGATAGAGCTCGATGAAGAGTGCTATATACTGCATCTGCAATATCACCGAGGCGCCCGCTGATAATGATTCCATTCTGTCCATTTCTTGTTGCTGCAAAGGCGGTGGCATCTACATGCCCATTCGCAACACATTGTATTCCTCCTATTACCGGTCTCCATCTGTCATCCCGATCCGATGACAACTCGAAAATCGCTTCAGACGTAAAAATAACCGGGACATTCGCAATGCCTGCTTTCACTGCAGCTGAATCAATAAGAGAATACATTTCATCAAGCGTTTCTTGAGGTACATCATCAGATTTCTCATAAATGGCAACAACGATTGTTCCGAGGAGATCGTGCCCATAGCCGATGATCGGTCCATCGGGATAATAATATTTCTTCATGAGGGGGCGTGTATCGTCCACAATCATGTTGAGTTTACTGTACCATTCCGACATCGCCTTCTCATCCGGAATGGTCTTCATAATTCCCTTACTGATGACATCCCCGTTTTGATTGTACACCGGTACATTACCATATGCGACAATGAGACGATCCGTGTAATCGGCGGATACTGCCTCATACGCTTCATCATTCATTTGGTAACCGGAAACTGCACCAGACAAACCAAAGAATAATAAAACAACAACAAATACGGTCACATTTTTAGTTATTCCGTTCATAATTTACTCCTGCCAAAATCTGATTTAGATGAATATATACATCAAATAATTTTGACAATGGTAAATAGGAGAGGGTGAGTTAAAAATCAGTCAAAAACGTTAGATCTAAATTGAACATAATAGTATGGTATAAATACTCGCATTACTTTTTGAGGTACCATGCTACAATGATTACCGTCTGTAACAATACTGCTATTAGAGCCACTAAAAAGAGCAGGGAAAAAGGATCATCTATTAAGTGGGGATAGAGGGGTTTTACATGAAGCCGCGGAATAGTGTAATAGGTATATAGGGCTGCAAAAGCTGTTGTGTATGTTAGCAGAGATGAGATGATAATAGTAAATTTCGTGTTTTTAGGAGGATTCAGGAGTGCATTCCCTTTTGGAGTCAGTTCATAATATATCCACTTATGATTTGAATCAATGGATTTAATGAGTCCTGTATCGTCCAGCCGTTCAAGATGATGATGAATTGTCGAGGCTTTCAATGAAAGTTCTTTTGCAAGTTCAGAGTTCGTTTTCCGCCTTGTATTCAGTGATTTTAATATATCTATTCTTGTATCAGAGGACAAAACTTCAAATAATTCTTTATTGAGTATTACTCCTTTCTCGTCCATCACTATTGGTAGTGTATGGCAGAGATACATTAAGTCTCCGATGGAATAGCAATCCGGTGCCTCGCTGATGATGGAGGACTCGTCCGGGGGTAATTACAACTATTTCATTCCGGTTTTTCCCAGATAGGATAGAATAAGGACGCAGGAGTTACTCCTGCAATTCTTCAAAAAAAGTATGTGGTGTGTATATGTGCTTCATGAAAAAGCACGTATCACGCCGTCGGGTCTGCGATACGTCCCATAAAGAGCAGCATCCCGGTTTCATCATCGGTGATCTGGAATATAAACGGGTGATCTGCACGGAATATGGGAACGATTATTTCCACCGGCATCGAGGTTACCCCCATCTCAACCGAAGTTGCCGCAGCGGCCTCGGTTCCCTCTTCGTTAACATCCACAAAAGCCTTGTGACTAACGCTGCTGATGGAGAGATTTCGTGTTCCATCCATGCCGGAGAAGTCAGCGTTTTCCCCAAACGCCGTCGGCATCCCCATCTTTTTCAGGGTATTGGGCAGGGAATAGGTTGTCTCAAGGCTGAACTTCGGGAAGAAGACCTCTACCTGCTTTGTTTGCATCGATGCAACTGCATCAACAAGTCCTTTTGTGCCAAGAGCGCTTTCTGCTGTGGTGATCTTACCGTCTTTCGGGAGGAGAACGAGCATGGAGAGTGCTTTGCCGCTTTCGTGTTCATACGGCATTCTGAGAATCTGCAGATCATCAGTTTCTGCATACCCATAGCGGGCATCCTTATCATTTCTATACATCATATCAGCGGTGACAGACGTCCCACCCTCGCTCAGGAAATCGTCAGGACAGGTCTCATTTTCATCAAACTGAAGCACCCATGTTCCCTTAAAGTAGACCGCGTTTGTGATCACCAGACGGGTAAGAGGCGTGATAGCCCCTTCAGGAAGGAGGTTTTTGATTCGGTCTTCAGTCTGGTCTTCTACCCACTGGTTGATTGTCTGCCGGGACGCATCAGGTGCAGAGATGAAGTCCATATTCCTGACTTCCGCTGCGTAGGACTGTTCTGCGATTTTGGTATATGCAGGGAGGAACGGATAAGATTTTTCGGCCCAGAGTCCATTTGCCGTTTTGAGCGAATACGCGGCATCAGGAGTGTTCAGACCTGAAATAATGTCTCGGTAGCCGTTTTGCCGGACGGCGTCATTTTCCGGGAAATGAAACACGGAGCGTATTTCATCGGCAGTTTTTCCCTTCGCCCCTTCGTAGGTCAGCGCAAGAGCGGTTGATATGCTGTACGGCGAAAAGAAAATATTTTCATTTGCATTTTCTTTGTCGCCTTTTAGCGTTTGGTAGAGATCGTATGCAAATTGGGTATTAGCTTTGGCAACAGCGTCTGTGCTCTCAGATGGTGCCGGAGTCACCACCGGGGTGACGACCGGAGTTTGGGTTGGGGTTGGGACAGGATCATCGTCGGATGCAATACACCCGGCAAAAAAGGTGCAGGCAAGGACGAGACATGCTACAATCCCTATTAGGAATGTACGTTTATTCATGGTCAACAATGGTTTTCAACGTTATATCATTATACTGATAACTACGAATCCGTTCGCACCTATCATACAAAAAAGGCAATGGGGAATTTGATGGTGAGATGTGATGGTGAGATTCGATGGTGGAAGTGCCCATCGCTTTCACCCCGTATCTCACACTCGTCCCGCCAGGGGGAAATATCTCACCGGTGTCTCATGAGGAAGCGGGTCTTAGGCGGTCGGATCTGCCACCCGTCCCATGAAGAGCAGCATCCCGGTTTCATCGTCAGTGATCTGGAAGACAAACGGGTGATCCGCACGGAAGACAGGAACGATTTCTTCCACCGGCATCGAGGATAAACTCACACCAACCGCAGTTGCAGCAGCGGCCTCGGTTCCTTCCTCGTTGACATCCACAAAGGCCTTGTGAGTAACGCTGCTGATGAAGAGATTGTGGGTTCCGTCCATGCCGGATAAATCAGCGCCCGAACCAAACGCAGTCGACATCCCCATATCTCGGAGAGTATTAGACAGGGAGTAGGTGGTCTCAAGGGTGAACTTTGGGAATGAGACCTCTACCTGCTTTGTTTGCATCGATGCAACTGCATCATCAAGCCCTTTTGTGCCAAGAGCGGTTTCTGCTGTGGTGATCTTACCGTCTTTTGGAAGAAGAACAAGCATGGAGAGTGCTTTGCCACTTTCGTGTTTATACGGCATTCTGAGGAGTTGCATACCATCTGTTTCTGCATACCCATAGCGGGCATTCTTATCATTTCTGTACATCATATCGGCGGTGACTGATGCTCCCCTCTCGTTACGGAACTCTGCAGAGTGGGTTTCATTTTTATCAAATTCGAGTGCCCATGTTCCCTTAAAGTAGATTGCGTTTGTGATCACCAGACGGGTAAGAGGAGAGATAGCCCCTTCAGGAAGGATATTTTGGATTCGGTCTTTCGTCTGGCTTTCTACCCACTGGTTGATTGTCTGGCGTGACGCATCAGGTGCGGTTAAAAAGTCCATATTCCTTACTTCCGCTGCGTAGGACTGTTCTGCGGTTTTGGTATATGCGGGGAGGAATTTATAGGTTTTTTCTGCCCAGAGTGCATTTGCTGTGTTGAGAGAATACGCAGCATCAGGACTGTTCAGGTCTGAAATAAGGTCTCTGTAGCCATTTTGCCGGACAGCGTCATTTTCGGGAAAATGAAACACCGAGCGTATTTCATCTGCGGTTGTTCCCTTTGCTCCTTCATAGGTCAGCGCAAGAGCGGTTGATATGCTGTAGGGTGAGAAAAAGATGTTTTCATCCGCATACTGCTCGTCGCTTTTTAGCGTGTGGTAGAGATCGTATGCAAATTTGGTATTAGCTTCGGCAACAGCGTCTGTGCTCTCAGACGGTGCTGGAGTTACCACGGGGGTGGCGGCCGGAGTTTGCGTTGGGGTTGGGATTGTGGCAGGATCATCGTCAGATGCAATACACCCAGCAAAAAAGGTGCATGCAAGGACGAGAGATATTACAATCCCCATCAGGAATGTCCGTTTATTCATGGTCTACAATGGTTTTGAAATTTATATAACTATAATGATGACTACGAATTCACTCGCACCTATCATACAAAAAAGGCAATGGGGAATTTAATGGTGAGATTTGATGGTGAGGAGTGCCCATCGTTTTCATCCTATTTCTCTCACCCACGGGGGGAATATCTTATCAGTGCCTCATGACTAAGCACGTATCATGCTGTCGGGTTTGCCATTCGTCCCATGAAAAGCAGCATCCCGGTTTCGTCATCGGTGATCATGAAGATAAACGGGTGATCTGCCCGGAAGACCGGGATTGGTTCTTCATTTCCCGACGATCCATATTTCATAACAACTGCTGTCGCAGCAGCGGCCTCGGTTCCCTCCTCGTTGACATCCACAAAGGCCTTGTGGATGACATCACTGATCGCAAGGTCACGGGTGCCATCCATGCCGGAGAAGTCTGCGTTATCTGTAAAGGCAGTCGGCATTCCCATCTCTATCAGGGCATCGGGCAGGGAGTAGGTGGTTTCAAGGGTGAACTTCGGGAATGAGACCTTGACGCGTTTGGATTTCATTGAACCAATCGCATTTGAAAGCCCTTCAGTTCCGAGAGCATTCTCTGCGGTGGTGATCTTACCATCCTTTGGGAGGAGAACAAGCATGGAAAGTGCCTTTCCACTTTCATGTTCATACGGCATCCTAAGAATCTGCAAGTCTTTTGTTTCTGTGTATGCGTAGATGGCATCCTCATCTGTTCTCTGCATCATATCAGCAGTGACTGATGTCCCTTTCCCGGTACGGAACTCTGCTGGTTGGGTCTTGTTTTCATCAAACTGCAACACCCATGTTCCCTTAAAGTAGACCGCGTTTGTGATAACAAGACGGGTAAGAGGAGTGATAGCATCTCCGGAAATAAGGTCTTTGATTCGCTTTTCTGTCTGGCTTTCCACCCACTGATTGATTATTTGGCGGGATTCATCAGGTGCGGTTACAAAGTCCATATTCCTGACTTCCGCTTTGTAGGACTCCTCTGCGGTTTTGGTATATGCCGAAAGGAACGGATAGGTTTTTTCGGCCCAGAGTGCATTTGCCGTTTTAAGCGTGTATGCGCCATCAGGACTGTTCAGGCCTGAAATAAGGTCTCTGTAGCCATTCTGCCGGACGGCATCATTTTCCGGGAAATGGAAGACCGAGCGTATTTCATCTGCGGTCGTTCCCTTTGCTCCTTCATAGGACAGCGCAAGAGCGGTTGATATGCTGTACGGCGAGAAGAAGATGTTTTTATCTGCATTTTCTTTGTCGCTTTTTAGCGTATGATAGAGACTGTATGCGAATTTTGTATTAGCAGAGGTGACATCGTATGTGATCTCTGATGGTCCCGGAGTTTGGGTTGGGGTTGTGACAGGATCATCGTCGGATGCGATACACCCAGCGAATAAGGTGCAGGCGAGGACGAGAGATACTACAACCCCCATCAGGAATGTCCGTTTATTCATGCAGAATAATGGTTTCAACGTTATATCTGTATACTGATAACTACGAATTCGTCCGCACTTATCATACATAAAAAAAGGAGAGGGGGATTGGATGGTGAAAAAGGTTCATCGCCCTCACATCACCAAAGAATGTCTTACCTGTGCCTCATGAGAAATGAGGTCTCAGGCAGTTGGGTCTGCCATTCGCCCCATGAAGAGCACCATCTCGGTTTCGTCATCAGTGATCATGAAGACGAACGGGTGGTCTGCCCGGAAGACCGGGACAGGAGTTTCTACCGTCATCCCACGGCCTATAACCACTCCAGTCGCAGCGGCGGCCTCAGTTCCTTCTTCATTGACTTCCACAAATGCCTTGTGAATGACGTCAGAGATGAAGAGGTCACGGGTGCCATCCATGCCAGAGAAGTCTGCCCCAGACCCAAATGCGGTTGGCATCCCCATCGTCGTGAGGGTTTTAGGCAGAAGGTATGTTGTTTCCATCGTGAACTTCGGGAAGAATACTTCCACCTGTGTTTGCTTCATCTCCGCGATGGCATCTGCGAGTTCTTTCGTAGGGAGGGCGGTTTCTGCCAGAGCGAGATCGTCACCCTTTGGAAGAATGACCAGCATTGAAAGCGCCTTTCCGCTTTCATGCTCATACGGCATTCTGAGGATCTGTAGGTCATCTGTTTCTGCATACCCATAGTGGGCATCAACATCTGTTCTCTGCATCATATCAACCGCAACAGATGTGTCCTGTCCAGTACGGAATGCCGCAGATTTGGTATTATTTTCACTAAACTGGAGCACCCATTTCCCCTTGAAATAGACCGCGTTTGTTATCACAAGAGTCGTGAGGGGGGTGATGGCCTGTTCAGGAATGAGGTTCTGAATGCGGTTTTCGGTTTGGTCTTCCACCCAGCGGTTAATTATCTGCCGCGACTCTTCAGGCGCAGTGACAAAGTCCATATTCCTGACTTCCGCTGAGTAAGACTTTTGTGCGGTCTCAATATATGCCGGAAGAAGCGGATAGGTTTTTTCGGCCCAGAGTGCATTTGCCGTCTTTAGGCTATAGGCGGAGTCCGGACGGTTCAGACTGGCGAGGAGGCCCTGGTAGCCGTTCTGCCGGACGGTATCATTTTTCGGGAAGTGAAAAACCGAGCTAATTTCATCTGCGGTTGTTCCCTTTGCCCCTTCGTAGGTCAGTGCAAGAGCGGTGGAAATACTGTACGGCGAGAAGAAGATGTTTTTACCCGCATTTTCTTTGTCGCTTTTTAATGTCTGGTACAGATCATATGCAAAGAGAGTGTTTGCATTGACAACTTCACCGGCTACGTTAGGAGAGAGATCGGCCGGGTCGGGCGGTGTGTCGTCTGAAGTGATGCACCCCGCGCCAAGTGCACAGATAAGGATGCCGCAGAATAGCATCCCGGTAAGAAAAAGCGGATTCTTCATGCAGGGTAATTCCGTCTGATTTTATATATTGATGGCGATAACTACGAATTCTTTTGCACCTATCAAACAAAAAAAGGGAAATCAGAGAGGGGGGCCAAGGAAGGTGAAGACACCCAGCATCTTGAGGCCCTATAGAGCATCACCTTAATAAAGGCCTATTCTAGCTATTGTGGAGATAGATGGTGTGTCACCCGATAGCACCCATACCATCGTTCACTCAGTCTCTTTTACTCGTTAATATCCCACCGCGTAATACCACCCCTCCTCTTCACGAACCTGCACCGGCACCCCGAAATGCTCACCAATCCGTTCACCCGTGAGCATCTCTGTTTTCAAACCATCATAACAGAACCGTCCGTCCTTCATGAGAATCACACGGGTAGTCTCCGGGATGATATCATCGAGCCGATGGGTCACCATAATAATGCCGGTGCCCGCCTGCGCAATCTTTCTCAGAGTGGCACGGAAGATATGGAGGGCATACAGGTCAAGACTTGTCGTCGGTTCGTCAAGGATGAGAGTTTTTGGGTCATGGACAAGTGCACGGCCAATAAGAAACCGCCGGGCCTCCCCGGAGGAGAGCGTGGTGACCAGCCGGTCGGCAAGGTGGGTGATCTCGAGAAACTCGAGTATTTCATCGGTTTTCCGTTCCATTTCAGGCGTCGCTTCATGCCAATAAAGCCCGATACTCGAGAAAAATCCCGAGAGAATAACATCACGTCCGGTGATCTCGCAGGTAAAAATATACTGGAGTTCATTTGACACAAGGCCAAAATGTGACCTAAGGTCAGAGACGTGCCACACATCACTGCCGCAGACCCGAAATCGCATCCCTTCTTTCCAAAAAGGATAATACTCACGCATGATTGTCCGGATAAATGTCGATTTACCAGCACCATTTGGACCGAGAATAGCAACATGCTCCCCTTCCTGAATGGTCACCGTGAGAGAATCAAGGAGTTTCTTCTGGTCTTTCATCACAGTTACATCCCGATACTCAAGGAGCGGGGGACGAGAACCATTGTTTGAGGCGGTATGTAGGGTATGCATGGATGATCAGTCTGATCTCTCTTGAAAAACAGCGCATATCAACATATCCCCTACCAATGCGTCAATAACCATAACCATCATTCATATCGTGCAATTTTCCCTCGCGATACCCAGATATATTTAAGTGATAAAAAGAATGGTATCTTTTAATATGAAATCACGCCAGGAAGTCGATCTCGTCGCCATCGCAAAGGATGCAATGGAGAGATTTAATTTTAATCCCGAATTTCCCCGAGCAGTTATCAGAGAAGTCAATGCGATAACAGAGGATTTTCAGGACGACGAAAAAGGTACCCGTGACCTCCGCTCCCTCCTCTGGTCGTCCATCGACAATTTTGACTCGATGGATCTCGACCAGATTGAATATCTGGAAGCAGGGAAAAACGGAGAGACTGTGGTGAAGATTGCCATCTCTGACGTTGATGTCTATGTGCCAAAGAATTCGGAAGCAGACCGATATGCCGCATATAACACCACATCCGTCTATACCGGCGTCGTTACGTTTCCTATGCTTCCCGACCGGCTTTCCAAGGGGATCTCATCCCTTCTGCCGGGTCAGGACTGTAGGGCAATCGTCATAGAGTACACCGTTCTGCCGGACGGAAGCACCCGGTGCGGGGAACTTTATCGGGCCATTGTCCGAAACAAAGCCAAACTCATCTACGAAGAGGTAGGGGAATGGCTGGAGGGAACCCGCGAGATTCCTCAGTCAGTTCAGGATGTGCCGGGACTCGAAGCACAGCTCCACTTGCAGCATGAGACAGCACAGAGGCTAAGAGGCTTCCGCATGGACCAAGGTGCCCTTGATCTCAGAACCATTGAGGCAGAGCCGTTGATGGAAAATGGCACGGTCAAAGATCTGGTGATCCAGCGACAGGACTTAGCCCGGCAGGTGATTGAAGAGTTCATGGTCGCTGCCAACGGCACAACGGTTGCCTTTTTGGAGCGTGCCGGACTGCCCATGATTGAACGGGTTGTTGTTACCCCGAAATACTGGGATGAGATTGTTGACACGGCGAGGGAATTAGGCTGGAAACTGCCAAAGCATCCGGATTCAAAAGAGCTCTCCTTGTTCCTGAAAAGCGAACTGGAGGCAAACCCGGAGACATTCCCTGACCTCTCGCTGACCATCGTGAAACTGATGGGATGCGGGGAATACCTGGCCCGCGACCCCCGGAGAAAACCAATCGGCCACTTTGGGCTCGCCGTCACTGATTATACCCACTCAACTGCACCGAACAGGCGTTACCCTGATCTTATCATCCAGCGGTTGGTTAAATCGGCTCTTGACCGGGATGAATGCCCGTATACCTACGATGAACTTGAGAATGAAGCGGAATGGCTTTCAGAGCGTGAAAAAGGGGCTAAGAAAGTCGAACGGTTTATGCGCAAGGCAGCAGCAGCAGTGTTGATGCAGGATAGGGTCGGGGAGACATTCGAGGCCTTTGTTACCGGTGCATCGGAAAGAGGGACGTATGTCAGACTTATTAATCCGCCCGTGGAAGGCAAGGTAATGCGGGGTGGAGGAAACCTGAAAGTGGGTCATAAGGTCATGGTGCGTTTGATTAGCACCGACCCGTATAACGGATATGTCGATTTTGAATGTATGGGTACGCGACCAAGTGTGCGAAGGTTCGGATAATCCTCTTTTTTTCGCCGGTACGGTGACTTTGGTTCCCTTTTTGCGTCACTCAGTTGCCCTTCTCTGATACGCGTCCCCATCTTCACTCACTTACAATAGGGACGATACGGCACATGAACGAGTGAGAACAGTATCACCCGTCATCCCGATATGATTCCGGAATACCAAGTTTCCATACCAGAGAATGCGATACCCCAGAAATACTCACTCATTTCTTGATGCAAATACCCAATTTCCGTATGACACCCAATGAGTGAGTAGTTACTCATTTAAGCTAAAAGAGAGAATAATTATTGATTACGGAGTAATGCACGCAAAAAGCAGGGAGGGATTTGAGTGAGCAGGCATTTATCAGAAGAAAAACGGAAGGCTTTGATGGAGGCAGCAGTAGACCTCTTTTCAACGCAGGGGTTTCATGCAACCCCGACCCAGCAGATCTCAGAGCGTGCCGGCGTTTCGGCGGGGACACTCTTTCGGTACTTCCAAACAAAAGAAGATCTTATTGATACCCTGTACACCTCCATTCACCGTGCAATTGCCAATGCAGTGAATGAAGCAATCCGCCCGGAGATACCTGTTGAAGAGCAGATCAAAAACGTGAAGCGGCAGGTGCTTCACTGGATGTTTGAAAATCCGAAAGAAACGATCTTCTTCGAACAGGTCACCTCAACCCCAAACATCACGGAGATGACCAAAGATAAATTGCTGATCCGCTTCTCTGCTCTTGACGAACTTTACCAGAAAGCTGTATCGCGTGGAATCCTGAAAGGGATTAACCGCGAAGTGTTTCTGGCTAATTTTTGGTATCCAAACTTTATGCTCATCCACCTGCACTCCTTTGGAAAACTCCACAGTGACATTGAGGAGACCATTGAACAGTCAGTTGCGTCAATGTGGTGCGGGATGGAGCAGAAACAATGACTCTGACAAAAATACGAGGATATCCGGCATAATCCCGGCCAATACGTTTCAGACATACTACATATACAGGAAGTGCATCAAATGGACAAATTACAGGGATATCTAAAAATGCTCCGTATAAAAGACTGGATTAAATTTTATCCGCTCTTTCCGCTGGCAGGAGCATTCCTTGCAGCAGGCGTTGCACCTGACCTTATCACGGTCTTTGTACTCTTCTTCTTCATCACCGGATACGGATTTGTAATCAATAATCTGTTTGATGCAGAGATAGACCGGAAACACTCGGGAAAGGCAAAGACGGGGAAAAATCCGTTGGCGGATAACGTGCTTTCAAAAGGCGAGGTCATTGCAATGTGTGTGGTGCTCGCGGGTGTGCCCCTGGCGGCATCCCTTTTCATATCACTGCCGGGATTTTTATGCACCCTCCTCTGCATCATCGCCCTGACCCTGTACTCCGCACCACCGGCGAGACTGAAGGACCGGTTCGCAGCAGATATCATCTGCCATGGTCTGATGTTCGGTGGATTCCCGTTCCTTGCGGGGTATGCACTTGCCGGTGGCGGAATTCCGGAAATCTTC
>Ga0265294_10004663_pt1 | contig 17052 bp, 18 predicted proteins | sample MunlanPumphouse3_FD_192504 | JGI IMG/M metagenome (GOLD analysis project Ga0265294, IMG submission 192504) | Groundwater microbial communities from a municipal landfill in Southern Ontario, Canada - Pumphouse #3 | ecosystem: Environmental > Aquatic > Deep subsurface > Groundwater | place...
ACAGGGAAAGAATGAAATGCTCATCGGTTCTGCCATGGCAAGGGAGTTGAACCTATCCATCGGCGACAAAGTGACGATGCTTACCACCACAGCCGCAAGAGGCAGCAATGCCATTACCCTGCAAGTTGTGGGTATCGCAACCTTTCCAGTAGGATCCTTGAATACAAATATGTTCTGGGCCCCATTGGACAGAATGCAATACTTTCTCAGAATGGAAGGTCTCTCACAAGAGATTTTGGTTTTGCTTAAGGATGGAGCCAAGGAATCATTAGTTGCTCAGGAAATTCATGACGAGATCTCCCAATCTTTGGGCATCGAGACAGATACCCGTTCATGGAAGGACCTGAACATCATGTACAGTATGTTGCGCATCATGAAAGTAGCCTATTACTTTGTAGCAATCTTCTTTTTCCTGTTGGGAAGCACCGTTATCATCAACACCACCATGATGGTGATCTTTGAGAGGATGAGAGAGATAGGAACCCTGTCAGCGTTGGGAATGCAAGGAAGTGAGTTGACCAAACTCTTTCTTCTGGAGGGGTTCTTCATCAGTGTGATAGGATCGGGAGTAGGAGTGATCATTGGAATGATAGGTAACTATTATCTCAGTAAAGTCGGGATAAATTTTACTGATGCAATGAGCGGAATCGACTTGGAAGTCTCTTCGATCTTCTATCCGCAGGTCAATATTCTCAAATCGTTCTTTATCTGGCTGTATGCAGTAGTCATTTCTTCTCTTGCAACATTTATTCCTTCTCGCCGTGCATCAAAAATTGAACCTGTGGAGGCTTTACGATATGTGTAAGCATGACAAATCCAAAAAACACCTACTCTTTCCTTTACTCCTGCTATTGGTTTTTCTTCCTTCAAACCTCTCAGCTGTCAGCGCTGAAGAGATTATCCAGAAAATGGATGAACTGGCAACTTTTGAGACCTCTTATTCCACCGGATCCATTCAAACCAAGGATCGTTTTGGAACGAAGACCAGTACGTTCAATGCGTGGTCCCAAGGGGAATCCGATTCCTTGATCGAATTCACCAGTACTGCAGAACGTGGTCAAAAAATATTGAGGACAAAGGGAAGTCTCTATCTGTTTTATCCTGATGCCGAGGAGTTGATCAGGTTGCAGGGAGCTGCACTGAGGCAATCAATGCTCGGATCGGACATTTCCTATGAGGACATGACCGAAGAGAAAAACACTCTTGACAACTACAAGGCGGTTTTGGAAGGTACGGAGGCTTTCAAGGATACCATGTGTTACGTCATCACGTTGACAGCTACGACCCGCTCCGTTGCATATCCAGTCCAAAAGCTCTGGATCGACACTGAAAACTACCTTGTCTGGAAAGCACAGTATTCAACAGCCCAAGGCCGGTTACTCAAGGAAATGGAGGTCTTGTCCACCCTTGAAGCAGGAGGAAGAGTCATTGCTTCCGAGACCAGGATTGAAGATAAAATGAAACGTGATTCACATACCTACATGCGTCTTGATTCTCTGGAGGTAAATCCTGTGTTGGATAAAAAAATCTTTACATTGGAGAATCTGACATGGTAAACAAACATGCTGGCATCTCCTTATTGCTATCTTTTTTCTTGGTATACCCTCTTTCCCTCTTTGCTAGTGAGAATCCGGTAGTGAGCATGACCATGTTGCCTACCCTCGCGTATCGAGCAGATACTGATGTATGGATGGCAAGGATGCCCGCTTCCCTCTCTCTAGCCATCCCTTCTGCAAACAAAGGAAACGTAAGAGGTGAAGTGGTCCTGAAGGCATCGACACCGGTGACGATTACGTCTTTGGATGATGTGGTGCATAAAGCCTATCTGAAAGCTAAGTTCCCCTCCTTTCGTTTGACCATGGGAAAGACTAGGCTCTCTTGGGGTGATGGAAGGGTGTTCAATGCTGCAGATGTTCTCTACGGTAGTAGTGACACTGCACTTGATTTCACCCAGACAGAGCTTCGCAATATGACGACCTGGATGGTTTCAATCAATTATCCCATCGACTTCTTCTCCTTTGCTGAAGCAGTAATGATGCCCTCAGATACTACAGACCCTACTGATATGACCTTTGGTGGGCGTTTTTATGGAACGATTCAGGATATCAAGGTTGAGGGAGGCTATGCTACGAAGAGGGAAAGCGGATCAAGGGTACATAAACCTTATGTAAGCTTCCAAGGTTCTTTCGGCCCTGATTGGTATCTTTCCAGTTCCCTCACCATTCCTGTAACCGGAGATATTGCACAATCGACCCTTACTTCATGGTTGGCAAGTGCAGGTCTGTTCCAGTATGTTCAGCTTGAAAACGACAGGTCCATGACCCTCAGGCTGGAGTTCTTGTTACGCCCCTTCGGAGATTGGGATCTTGCTTCGGCTTTGGATAATAAGAACTGTGCACTTTTGCTATACCCTGAGCTAAATTATGCGATCTCCCCTTCTCTGGCATTGAGCTTCCAGTCGATACTCTCTCCTTTAGACCTGTCCAGTAAAAGCACCATAGGCTTCTCCTGGAATGTGTTCGAAGGTTTTTCGGTCTTGGGATATGGATCGGTAACTAGTGGGGAGGCTGGAGATGTGTTTAGCTGGAATGCAGCTGACTCCTTCTCTCTCTCAGTCGGAACTTCCTGGGTATTCTAGCAATAAACAAAAGGAAGGAAAAACCTATTCTAGCCTCGCAGTCTACTTTCCTCTCGAGGACCAATGGATGCGTGATGAACTTCCAGAAGAAATGAAAAAACCAAGCAGCAACTTCTATTGGGAGTTGCAGGAGGTCCATATGCAAGAGACTTTGTCTGCATACAGACCTCTCTGGTTCTCGGGAAAATGGCTTGAAGAACTTAAGTATGATAAGAACATTCTCATCTACCGAACGCAACGGTTTGAAGCATTGCTCTGTGACTCAGAATGGATGGTCCTCTCTTCATTGGTGCAGCTAGCAAGATTGAAAGAACAAGGAGCCCCCATCATCTTCAAGCAATGGCCCAAGGAACCGGGAAAGATCAAGCATAGTGAATATGCACGGCTGCTTGCACGACTTCAATCCTATGAATCTACGGAAATCTCTGTAGTGCATCCTATTCTGCAATCCCCACAGACTCTTGATTATTGGTGTAGGAAAGTTGGAGATGACTACTATCTGTTCATTGCCCATCCACAAATGCGCAACCTCAGCTACCCCTTGGAATATGGATACAGCAAGAAAATCAAAGAGAAAAATCTTGAAGCTCACTTCCATACCGAAACCCATGATTACCGATTATTCCTTGACTTTCCAGCCCAAGGAAGTCTGTTGATAAAGGTTTCTGATGCAGAAAGACTTATAACGACCATCGAACTGCCGAGTATTGAGCACGCTTAGGATCTAGTTCTTCAAAGAACCCAACAGTAAGACCTTGCAATATTGCAAAGCCTCCTCTACCAAGTCGAATGAACCGGAACGTATGTTCCAGTCCAAGAGAAGGCCTCGTATCGCCCTATTGAAATAAGTTGCCAGCTGTTGAGCATCAAGGGTATTCATAAACTCCTTCGACAGCTGGCCCTCTTCAATGATTTCTACAATATACGTATGCCAAAAACGATGTTTATCAACAATGACCTTGTCAGACCCTTCTTTGAGCACCTGATTGGCATACAGCACCTTCAACGTCTCATACCCTATGGTATCCCGAACGTAGAGCATCTGGTACTCAGTAAACTTCATCAGTTTTTCAGAAGCGGTTGGTAACTGTACAAGACGGGGAGCAATACTACGGTAGTACGAATCAATAGCCCAAAACTCTTCCACAATGATGTCACTCTTGGTTGAAAAATAGGTATAAAAACTCCCCTTCGCCAACCCAGCATTGGAAGTGATCTCTTCAATGGTGGTCTGTTCAAAACCCTTACGCTTAAAAAGTGTAAGGGCACTCTCGAATATCAAGCTTTTAGTCCGTTCCGCCTTGGTTTTTCCCTCGATCATTGTTTTGCCCATCTCAGATTTCCTCTACTAGAATTTTCCCCGGATTCATGATCATAAGAGGATCAAAGGCTTTCTTCAAGGAGCAGGACAGAGCATACTCATCAGCAGACATAAGCTCACTCAAATACTTCTTGCGTTTCAACCCAATACCATGTTCTCCGCTGATCTTTCCACCCAGTTCACCTACGATAAACGCATAGAGCTCACTGAGAAGCTGTTCTTCTATTTCATGCCACCTCTCTTGGGAAGTCTCTGGATCCTTGACAACAGTAGCATGAAGGTTTCCATCCCCCGCATGTCCATAGCAAGGTATGGTCACCCCGTACTTTTCTGATAGTCGTGTAAGTTCAGGAAGGACCAGAGCGATCGAATTGATGGGAACCACAACATCTTCAAGGCTCTGCACAGGGCTATACACTTTCAGAGCCTCGGCAATGTTCCTTCTCACCGACCAAATACGCTCCTGTGTGTTCTTATCCTCGGCAATATAGACCTCCATCGCTCCGTTCGCCTCACAGAGATCGCCGACCGAGATCATATCCTGCTCCACTTGATTCTCATTATTCCCATCCAACTCAAGCAGCAACATGGCTCCCACACCTTCCAAAGGCAACGTCTCATTCAAATAACTGCAGGACATTTCGATGGAAGTCCTATCCATGAATTCAATACTGGTGGGGATGATTCCCGCCTTCATGATGAGGGGAACCACATCGATGGCTTCCTGGGCAGTCTTGAAAGGAACCAGTAAATCTGATTTTGCCTTGGGAAGCCCGAGCAACCGGATGGTGGCCTTGGTTATGATTCCCAGCGTACCTTCAGAACCGATATACAGCTGCTTCAAGTCATACCCACTCACATCCTTGGTGACCTTTCCCCCCAGGGAAAGGATTTGGCCCTGAGGAGTCACCACTTCCAAACCCAAGACATACCTTCCGGTCACCCCGTACTTTACCGCCTTTCCACCCCCTGCATTCTCAGCGATGTTTCCTCCCAAAAAACACGTTTCAAGACTCATGGGGTACCCAGCGAAAAAGAGGCCTTGAGAAACAAGCTGCTCGTTCAACTCATTGGTGATGATTCCTGCTTCTGCTGTAACGGTAAGATTCTTCTCATCGATTTCCAAAACCTTGTTCATCTTCTCAACCGACAGGACAATGCCCCCATAGAGAGGAATTGCACCACCAGAGAGTCCTGATCCCGCCCCTCTTGGAGTGACCGGGATGAGGTTTCTAGATGCAAGTTTCATGATTGCAGCAATCTGTTCAGTTGATTCTGCAGTTACCACCGCTTCAGGCATATGACCGTATTCTTCAACAGAAGTCTCATCATGGCTGTAATGTTCCATCCGATCACAATCAGCAAGTACGTTATGGGGACCGGCAATTGCGACCAATTCTGCAAGTATCTCACTGGTTATCTTGTTGTATTTCATCATTCACCATCCATTTCAGCAAGTCGTCTCAACAGTTCAGGTACGATGGCAAATAAATCTCCCACCACAGCAAAATCAGCTACCTGGATGAGATTTGCATGTTCATCGCTGTTTATTGCAACAATACACTCTGATGTCTTTATTCCCGCCAGATGTTGCACCGCACCAGAAATACCAATTCCCATATACAATTTTGGGGAAATGGTTTTCCCTGAAAGCCCTACCTGGTGAGGATAGCTTTTCCATCCACGATCCACTGCATCGCGTGAGGCTCCCACCTGAGCACCCATACTGTGTGCCAACGTTTCGATAAGGTGGAAATTATCACGCTTCTTCAGCCCTCTTCCTCCGCTGATCACAATATCAGCTTCTTCCAGGGCACCATCGACATCACTCTCTTCCCGAATCCCCAAGACCTGCACCCTACCATCGTACCAAGCAGGATCCCATTCCACGTTCACTATCGTTCCCGTTCTAGCAGTATCTATTTGTAGCTTTCTGAAGGATTTAGGACGTACCGTCGCCATTTGGGGTCTATGGTGTGGAGTCTTGATGGTGGCCAGAATATTTCCACCAATGGCAGGTCTGGTCTGGAGAAGGTTCTCCGTCTCCTCTTCTATGGCCAAATCAGTACAGTCAGCAGTCAGTCCGGTATGCACTTTCACCGCCACATACGGTAAAACACTTCTGCCCATCGTTGTAGCTGCACTAAGCACGATATGAGGGGCGTACCTTTTGATCAAAGCTTCCAACACATTTGCATGTGTTTCACAAACCATCTCTTCCAAGCAGGGAGCTTGGACGTAATAGACAATATCTGCACCATGATGAATCAAAGTTTGCAGCTCCTGCTCACACATGTTGTTTCCTAGTACGATTGCACAAAGATTACTTGCAAGGGTATCAGCTAAAGCTCTTCCTCTTGCAAGCAATTCATAGGAAACCTCCTTGAGTTTCCCTGCATGCTGTTCACTGAGCGTCCATACATCTTTCATTGGTCCTTCCTCCTGGGAAGCAGATTTTTATCGGCAAGAAACTGCAACAACTGGTCGACGGCTTCATGGGTAGAAGCTTCATCGGTCGCCCTCACTACCGTGCAGGTACGTGTAAGTTTTGGACTCTCAATCCTCACCACGCGGGTGGGAGAACCTTGCAAACCAAGATTGTTTGGATCGCATGCCAGTTCCTTGGCTCCCCAGAGAGGGATTTCCATCTTCATCGCCCTTTTTTTCCCTTTCAACGTAGGAAGACGAGGTATGGCAATTTCCTTGACTACCGTTAGAACTGTAGGAAGGTTCGCCTTGACCTTCACATATCCTTCCTCAAGCAAACGCTCTGCAACAAGATAGGAATCTGTAATCTCTTCAATATGGGAAGTGTAGGTTACCAGGCTCATACCCAACCAGGATGCAAGGCCCGGCCCTACTTGCCCTGTATCACCATCGGTTGCCCGTTCTCCTGCAATGATGAGATCGACTTTGTCCAACTTTTCAATCGCCTTTGAAATCGTGTAGGACGTAGCCCAGGTATCGGCACCGCCAAAAGCCCTGTCCGACAGATGAAGAGCTTCATCACACCCCATGGCTATGGCTTCCTTGAGGACCTTGATTGCTTTTGCAGGGCCCATGGTTATCACTGTTATCTTTCCACCATGACGTTCCTTGATTTGCAACGCTGTTTCCAAGGCATAAAGATCGAGAGGATTCACGATGGCATCAGATCCGGATCGGATCATGGTACCACTCTCCTTGTCCATCTGAACATTACTTGTTTCAGGGACCTGTTTGATAGGAACTACAATATGCATATGACCACCTTTTCACCTAGCTTACGACGAGATCATCCTCCGGTCAACATTTTTTTGACCGCGGTCATTTTTATTTGCACAGAAGGCTTTCCCTTCACAGTTCCAACAATACTCAACGACTTTCACTCCTTTTTGTTTAAAATTTTTTTTCATACTTTACTCAATATACCTAAAATTTTGTTTTATATTTTTCTTGACAAATCTTCTTAGTGCGGCTCAGAATTACTTATCTTGGAAGAAGTTTCCAAGAACAAAGGGAGTCTCACAAATAAAAGGAGTGATTCAATGAAAAGAAACGTTGTCATCTGTTTGCTCATTGCTTTGGTTCTTGGTGGCAGTCTGTTTGCTGCAGGTACTGCAGAACAGAAACCTACAGGAACACAAGAAATGACCGTACTGGAATTCTGGACCTGGCGTCCCGAAGATGTAGATTTCTACGCAAGTCAAATCGCCAAATTTGAAGCGGCCAACCCAGATATCACCGTGGTGCAGACCGCCCATAAAAACACGGAGTACAACACCATTTTGTCAGCATCCCTTTCAGGTGGATCTGGTCCTGATGTGTTCCAAGGCCGTGCGTATGGTGGACTGGCAACATTTGCTGATTCCGGCTTTCTTGAACCACTTGAACAGTGGATGCCCGAACTCAAGAACTATTCTGCTACAGCGCTGCTTGGGGCTACTTCCCCCACCGATGGAAAAATCTATGGAAGTCCTGCTGTGAGCCAGACCGTTTTCATGTTTTACAACAAAGCAATCTACAAGGAACTCGGACTCTCCATTCCAAAAACCTGGAATGAACTGATTGCAAATTTTGAAGCTGCTGAAAAAGCCGGCTACATCGGGTTGGGAAATGGTGCTAAAGATGGATGGACACTGGAAACCATGCTCGGAGGAATGGGTGCAGGGTTCTACGGTGGAACGGAATTCTACAATGCAGTCGTCAAGGGAGATAAAAACTTCCAAGATCCTGCTTTCATCACCATGGTAGAGAAGATGAAATCCCTTACCAAATATATGCCTGACATGTACATGGGAATCGGCTATGAGGACATGAGGTCAAATTTCATCAATGAACTCTCTCCTCATTTGATCGCTGGTTCGTATGAAGCTGCATTCTTTAGAAGCCAGAACCCTGACCTCGATTTTGATATCTTTGCGGTTCCTGGAGAAAAAGCCTCTGACCCTGCATACGTTTCAGTATATGCAGACATGAACTTTGCAATGAATGCAAACTCCACAAAGAAAGATGCAAGCATCAAGTTCCTGAAGTTCCTTTCTTCCAAAGAGTTCGGCAAAGCCATGGTAACGGATATGAAGATGGTCACCTCCGTCCCTGGAGTTGATGCATCAGCCGATCCATTCATCGCCCGGGTACTTGAGCTGCAAAAGAATGCAACTCCCTACCTTTTCTTGGTTGGCTTCCGCTATAACCAACCTACTGGATCTTCCTTGTGGCAAGCAGCCGCTCAGGGCATCATGGCAGGGACGTTGACTCCTGCAGCTGCCGCAAAGCAGATTCAAGACGGTATCGCATCCTATTACAAACCTTTCCAGAAATAGACATATTTACGTTGCAATTACATGATCCATAGAGGGTTTCCCTGTATGGATCATGATTGCCTGCAACAAGGAACTGCCATGAACCAACGTACATTGATCAAAACCTCTTGGATACTGTTGTTTATAACTCCAGCACTCCTTGTTGTGGGTGTTTTCATCCTGCTTCCTCTTTTCATGACGCTGTTCAACAGCCTTTTCTCCTGGAACCAACTGATCAGGAATGAATTCATCGGATTGGAAAATTTTCGTCGACTTTTGACGATGTATCCCTATAGTGAACGGTTCCTCAATGCATTGCAAAACAATGGGACGTGGTTCATCTCAACCATGCTCATCCAAAACTCTTTGGGACTCCTCTTAGGGTATCTGTTAAGCAGAAACATCCCTGGAGCCCAAGCTTTCAAACGAATCTTTTTCATCCCCGTTCTGTTCTCCATCGTTGCTGTTGGATTCTTGTGGGGGATTTACCTCAAGCCGACCGGGCTTTTGAATAATTTTCTTGATCTCATTGGACTCGACAACCTCAAACGGGCGTGGTTGGGTGCTGAACAGTTGGCAACCCCGTCTCTTATCATGGTAAACATCTGGCGTTGGGTTGGTTTTCCGACCTTGGTTTTTCTGGCCGCCATTGATGGAGTACCTCAGGAGTGTCTGGAAGCCGCGTATCTCGAAGGAGTGAGCGAATGGAAACTGTTCTGGAAGATCATCTTCCCCTTGATCATTCCGGCAATTACGATCATCACCGTGCTTACGGTAATTGGGAGCCTCAATGTCTTTGAACAGGTATATACCATGACAGGTCTCGATGGAGCTCCCAACTATTCCACCGATACGATAGGAACCTTGTTTTATCGAACTGCCTTTGGATCAGTAGATGCAGGAAGTCCTGAAATTGGAATCGGTTCAGCCATCGGATTGATCATCTATCTCCTTACCTTTGCCATCTCCTTGGTTTCAATATTCTTCACCAAAAGAAAGGAGGTGCAGCTATGATAACCGACTTTCGCTATAGGGGTGCTTCGCTAGCAAAAAAGCTATTCATCACACTGATGATTGCCATCATGCTCATCTATGTTGTGCTGATTATTTATCCACTGTTCAACATGGTCATTTCATCCTTCAAAACCAACAGGGCCATTCTTTCAAAACCTTTTGCACTTCCCGATTCCCTTGATTTCAAAAACTTCAAGACAGTCTGGATAGACAAGGGATTTTCCCGGTATTTTCTGAATAGCATTTTTGTGACCGGGGTTGCCATGGCCTTCGTCATTTTGTTTGGGTCAATGGCTGCCTATGGTATCGCCCGATATACCTATAAAGCAAACACATTGGTTTATATGGTGTTTCTCAGTGGCATCATGCTCCCCTTGAAGGCTGCCATCATACCCTTGTTTCTCCTCATCAAAAAAATGGGACTCATCAACTCCCAGTTGTCCATCATCATGATTTTCATGGCAATGGGAATTCCCTCCACCGTCTTCATCCTCTCAGGTTTCATGAAGTCGATACCTATTGAACTCGAATATGCAGCCAGGATTGATGGGTGTAATGATTTTTCCATTTACAGAAGAATCGTCATGCCGATGGTAGCCCCCGCAATCGCCTTGGTGACCATCTACAATTCGGTCCCTATCTGGAATGATTTCTTTTTCCCTTTGATTTTCCTTCAGTCCAATGCAATAAAGACCCTTCCTGTGGGATTGAGCACATTCTTTGGACAGCACAGCACCAACTGGAGTCTTTTATTCACTGGTCTTACCATCGCTATTTTGCCCATGCTCATCCTCTATCTGTTCATGTCTAAATATTTCATAAAAGGAATGACCGCGGGAGCAGTCAAATGAGGGACACCAACATGGATACATCAATCCCGACTACAGAACAAAGAAATCCTGCGTCTTTTCGCATCGATACGAAATCGACCTTGGAAATTCTAAAAATCATCAACACCGAAGATAAGAAAGTTCCTTTTGCCGTAGAAAAGAAACTTGAGGCCATCGCAGCATTGGTAGATGATGTGGTGATCTCTTTTACCAACGGAGGTCGGTTGTTCTATATCGGTGCGGGAACATCCGGCAGATTAGGGGTTCTGGATGCTTCTGAATGTCCACCAACCTTTGGGGTTCCCCCTACGATGGTACAGGGAATCATCGCTGGAGGCACTGCAGCGTTGACAACGGCAATTGAAGGTGCAGAAGATGATCCTAAGGCAGGGATAAAGGAACTGGAGTTAAGATCTTTCAATAAGAATGATGTATTGGTGGGGATCACAGCCTCAGGTCAAGCTCCCTATGTTCTGGGAGCGATGATCCATGCAAGGAGTTTGGGAGCAAAGGTAGGTGCGATATCATGCAATGAGCACTCCAAGGTGTTTGACCATGCACATCATAAGATTTACCTGGCCGTTGAGCCTGAGATCATCACGGGGTCAACGAGGTTGAAATCAGGGACTGCCCAGAAGCTGGTGCTCAACATGATCACCACGGCTGCGATGATTCGTATCGGTAAGGTTTACAACAATCTGATGGTGGACATGATGCCGCTGAACGCCAAATTGGTTGACAGGGCAAAAAGACTCATCATCGAGGTAACCGGCTGTGATCAAAAAACAGCTGAAGAACTCTATATCCAGTCAAACGGGAATGTCCGGATAGCAATTCTCATGGGGATGCTCGACACTTCCTCCCAAAAAGCAAAAGAGTTGCTTACAAGAAGTGGAGGAAGCATCAACAAGGCCCTTGATTTGGAAAAAACAGAGGATATCTGACCGATTATTCTTGATCAGCCTTTTTCTCTCCTATCTGAGTATTTCACCTTCAGTGGAAAGCGTCACCACTGCAAGTGGGATGATTTTCTGGGAGGCTTCAATGGCTCGCTTGACTGCATAGTCCAGCCCACCACAGCAAGGAACTTCCATCTTAACGACGGTAATGCTGCGTATATCATTGTTTGCAAAAATCTCAGTGAACTTTTCTGCATAGTCACCACTATCAAGTTTGGGACATCCAATGAGTGTCACATGATTCTTGATGAAGGTGTTGTGGAAGTCTGCATACGCATAGGCTGAACAGTCAGCTGCAATAAGCAAGTCACATCCATTGAAGTACGCTGCATTTGGCGGCGCCAATTTGATCTGCACCGGCCACTGACCCAATTGGCTGGTCGGTTTTTCAAGATTGACCTTTTCTGAGGGTGTCGTTTTGTGCTGCTCCTTCATTATCTTGATCTTGCTGCCAGGACAACTGAAAGCAGGCATTTCTTTTTCCATGTTTTGGGCAACTGCTTCATGGTTGAAAGAAGGAGCTTCACGCTCTTCAAACGTAATGGCCCCGGTAGGACATACAGGAAGGCAGTTCCCTAAACCATCACAGTAATCTTCCCTTACCAACACAGCCTTACCATGTATCATTGCAATGGCTCCTTCCTGGCATGCTGATGCACACAGGCCACAGCCATTACACTTTTCTTCATCTATCGTTATCATTTGTCTGATCATGAGTATCCTCCATTGTCTGTATACTTCTACCATGATAGTATGGGGGCATGATTTAATATGTTGTTTTTACAACAAAAGGAAGATTTGTGGATACGCTGCCGATTTTGATCAAGAATGTACTTTTCACCGGATTCGATGCTTCTGATATTCCTCATCTGCTCTCCTGCCTACAACCAAGGGAGGCTTCATTCCACAAGGACCAGATCATCATCAATGAAGGTGATGTGATCGAAGACCTAGGAGTTGTTCTCAAGGGTTCTGTGAATATTGTCCGCAACGATTTTTGGGGAAACAGGACCTTGGTTTCGAAGATCGGTGTGGGAGATGTGTTTGCAGAGGCCATGGCTTGTGCACACCAGAAAAGCGAAGTTTCAGTCATCAGTTGTGAAGAAAGCACCATCCTTTTTTTAGGGGTGCATAAAATCATCACCACATGTCGTCGAGGTTGTGTTTTCCATCATACCATCATAGAAAACATGGTCAGACTGCTTTCCCAAAAAAACCTTGGGCTCATGAAGAAAATGAATCATATAACCAAGCGAAGCACCAAGGAAAAGCTCCTTTCCTATCTCTCTGAGGAAGCGAGGAAAGCAGGAAAAAGAACGTTCAGCATTCCTTATGATAGACAACAACTTGCAGATTATCTCTGCGTTGAACGAAGTGCAATGTCGAACGAACTGAGCAAGATGAAAGCACAGGGACTACTTGATTATTCACGCAATGTCTTCCAGCTCAAAGAAGAGAGGTAAGGAGAAATGATGCGTCTGGATACCTTTGTTTTCCGTACATGGTGGCAGAGGATGGTACGCACCGTTGCATAGGATTCAGCACATGCCTACCCCCAAAAGGGGTAAGGCATGTAGGCACTCCAACGAATGAATCTATTCCTTGATTTGCTCAGGAGCTGATACGATGTCAAGCGTGTCACAGACGGTATCCAACAAGAACAGCCGCACGCTGTGCATGTCCAGTTTCCCTTCATAGAGCCCAAGATCTTCTCGTTCCTCTTTGGTATAAATATAGGCTCTCAACTCTCCAAAATTCGACTTGGTACTGTAATCTTCCTGTAGCTCCCGAAGCGAGCATCCCAGCTTAAGGGAAAGGGAACGAAGGTCTTCCTGTTCGAGAGAGACCACAAGAACAAGCGAAGTACCGCGTTTCACTCCGATAGCATAGGGGATATAGACCAGATCTTCTCCACTTTTACAACGTGGGTTCTTGAGAATCGTACATACGAGATCCCCACATTTCCATACTTCATCAGGCAACACCCCATCGCTGACATCCGGCAAGGAGTGCCACGTAAGGGAATCAATTTTTTTCAGGGTAGTAGCATCCAACAACATAGGAACCTCCAGAGGTCAAGATATCCTTTCACCTTGGCACTGTGCAAGGGCTTTTTCTATTGACCTAACAATACTTCTATTTTATCGTATCAACATGAACAATCCAATAGTAATGGCTCTTGTAGCAAACCTTGGGACCTGGGCGATGACCGCCATTGGCGCTGCGTTCGTTTTCTTCTTCAAAACCATCAAGCCACATGTGATGAACTCCATGTTGGGTTTTGCCAGTGGAGTTATGATAGCAGCAAGTTTCTGGTCTCTGCTCTCCCCTGCCATTGAAATGGCTGAAGGAGGTCCTGTACCTGCTGCATTGGTTGCCGCCATTGGATTTCTTCTAGGTGGTGGTTTTCTCTGGTTGAGCGACCATTTGCTCCCTCACGCACATATCGGTTCAAAAAAAGATGAGACTGAAGGCATCCCCACCCATCTTAGGAGAAGCATCCTCTTGGTCCTCTCCATCACCCTGCACAACATACCGGAAGGACTTGCGGTAGGCGTTGCTTTCGGTGCTGCTGCAATCGGTGATTCCCAGAGTGTAATGGGCGCCATTGTTCTTGCGATAGGTATCGGTATTCAGAATCTTCCCGAAGGAGCTGCGGTTTCCATTCCACTTCGAAGAGAAAACCTCAGCAGAACAAAAAGCTTTTTCTATGGACAGGCATCAGGAATCGTAGAACCTATCGCAGGCGTACTGGGAGCCCTCTTGGTTGTACAGGTGACCCCCATTCTCCCCTATGCTCTTGCCTTTGCAGCTGGTGCCATGATTTATGTGGTAGTTGAAGAATTGATTCCAGAAGCCCAAGGAGCTTCAGATGACCATTCAGGAACGCATTTTGCTACCATTGGATGTATGATTGGGTTCACCATCATGATGATTCTCGATGTAGCTCTCGGCTAAATCCTCTGCAAAAGATTCTCTATGGTAAGATTTCCTAAGGAAGCGATTCCGTGGGCTTGCACTTGAGCTGCGATAGCTTCTCCTGCTGTATCATGCTCGTCGGCATTGATGGTTTCCATACCGTATAGTGAAGTCACCAGGTCCTGGACCTTCATATTCTCCAAAGGTTGCATGGGGATGAAACACGTGTGCCCATTGTTTGTTGGGGTAATGAACTTCAATTGGGTGAGCAAATCGAGAAATCCATATAAGCGAAGGTCAGGAATTGCAAGGCGTTCCATCATTTCTTTGGTGGTGGTCCCACCTTTTCCACTTCGGAAATTGCTTCCTAGAAGCATCATGATGTTGGTTCCCTCGGAAAGTTGCAGCGCAGGGCTCTGGGGAAGACCTTTATAGGTCTGACTCTCTGGTCGGAACTGATGAACATACGCCAGTTCCACACTATAAAAGATTACTGCCCAGAATACATAACAGAGAATGAGAAACAGAAATACAGTGGCAAACGAGCCGTATATAACTGAAAAGTTTGTAGCCATTCCTGAAAGCTTGGTCATGGTCTTCCCAAATACCATGATCAACACCACACCGGCAAGAGACCCTATGAAAGCAGAGGAAAACATCACCTTGGTATTGGGAATGAAAAAGATAAGCATGAAGAAAATGGTCCAGGTAATGAGGATGGGAGCTGCAATGCTTACTAGTTTCGACCAACCGGCAATGTCAACTCCTATCAGGTTCAGATACCAAGCATTCACTATGGACTGGATGCTGATATAAGCAGCAGCGAGCAAGCAGGAAACGATGAGGAAGGTTACAAAACCTGCAAGGCGTTTTATTGCATTCCTGTTCCGGGAAGTACGGAAGAGTTGGTTGATGATTGACCAGACTTTGTTGATCAAAAGCACCATGGTAATAAGAAAAGATACCAAGCCCACTACTCCAAGACTGGTAGCATTTGAAGTGTAGGTTGTGAGTAAGCCCATCAATTGGGCACCAGCTTCATGACCTACCAAATCCACAAGCCATTCTTGGATGAATGTGATGATGGGTTCCAAAACACCGAATGCACCAAAAAAAGTGAAGATGAAGGTCAAACCGGGAACAAGCGCCATCAATGTAGAATACACCATGCTGGAAGCAGATTGAAACACATTGTCTCGCAATGCTTGGTTAAAGGCCAATACAGCGAGTTTACACGCTGCGGTGATGCGTACCTTAAACTTTTGTAATAATACCATCAGCTCACACTCTTTGTTTGATCCAAGAATACACGTAATCCATGGTAGTTTTTCTATTCGTCTCATTCAGCAGCTCATGTCGAGCTTCCTTTACCAAGTGAAAGGAAACATCAGCAATACCTGCATCCTTATAGAGTTCGTACACCTTGAGAATTCCCTTGCCATACTTTCCGACTGGATCCATGGATCCACTGATGACCAACAAAGGAAGGTCCTTGGGGAGTTTGTTTGCATGGTCCGTCCTATTGGCGAATTCAATGCCATCAAGCATGTCCTCATAGAATTTGGAGGTGCAGACGAATCCACACAAAGGATCATCAATATACTTCTTTACTTCTGAAGCATCTCTACTGAGCCAGTCGAATGGAGTCGTTGGATTGTTTATTTTTTTGTTGTAGGTGCCGAAACTCATTTTGTCCATCAGCTGATCCACATACTGGGATCCGTGTTTGCGTACATGGGACTGCGCGATTTTTTTACCGATTTTTCCCAACACACCCATGGAACAACCACTTCCCATGATGACGACACCATCATACAAATCCGGATGCTGTACCATGACGGTTCGAGCCAAGAAGGAGCCCATGCTGTGCCCCATTAAAAAGAGAGCCATTTTCGGAAAATCCGAAATGATCATATTGGAAAGTTCATACGTATCTTCAGCTATACGTTGCCATCCATCTTTCTGAGCGAACCAACCAAGGGTTTCTTCACCTTTGGTTGCAGTCAGACCATGTCCACGATGATCTTGTGCATATACTGCTATGTCGTTTTCATTGAGAAAGGACGCAAATCGGTCATATCGCTGGCTATGTTCTGCCATGCCATGGAGAAGATGTACTACCGCTTTCACTTGGCGTCCTTGTGGTATCCACAAGCGATAATACAACACATGCCCGTCACTACAGGTCAATTCCCTGATCTCCGACATAGGCACCCTCCTAACAATAAAATTTATACAATTCTCGTATCATAATAGCAGTATTGTGCGCACTGAACAAGAAACTTCTAACCCAATAGATCAAATTCCCAAAGAATACGTATGTATGATAGAGTATCGCCATGGATACCCTCTTGTTCAGTTCAGATTTACATGGCTCATTGCCTGCATTGAAACTCCTCATAGTGAAAGCGACCAAAATACAGGCCAAGGCATTGCTGATTGCTGGAGATCTCTGCCCTCCAGACAACCCTGCGTTCTTTCTCACCTACAGCAACAGTGAAATACCCATCATTCTTGTTCGGGGGAATTGTGACAGTGCCTATGATTTCGACTTAGCCCATATTCCACTTCCTCCGGTTACCCGCAA
>Ga0265294_10004666_pt1 | contig 17046 bp, 15 predicted proteins | sample MunlanPumphouse3_FD_192504 | JGI IMG/M metagenome (GOLD analysis project Ga0265294, IMG submission 192504) | Groundwater microbial communities from a municipal landfill in Southern Ontario, Canada - Pumphouse #3 | ecosystem: Environmental > Aquatic > Deep subsurface > Groundwater | place...
CACTACCTCTGAACCTTCTTGCTCAGCCACAGCTCTCACCTGCTTCACGAATGCATTTTCTTCAACAATGCCTTCCTCATCTACGTTGCAGACATAGATAACCGGTTTGAGAGTGATCAAGTGAAGGTCAGAGACCAGTGCAAGTTCATCCTCATCAAGTTGTAGGCTGCGTGCACTCTTTCCCTGCTCAAGGCAATCTTTGAGCTTTGCAAGCACTGGAAGGGATTTCTCCATATCTTTCTGTGCTTCTTTGCTCAGCCGATTCAGCTTCGATTGTTTTGCCCATCGGTTTGTCACCGTATCGAGGTCAGCGAGAGCCAACTCAATATTGATGGTCTCGATATCCCCCAATGGATCGATCTTATTGTTAACATGAACGATATCGCTGTTTTCAAAGCAGCGAACCACGTGCGCGATTACCCCAACTTCCCTGATAGAAGCGAGAAACCGGTTACCCAGCCCCTCTCCCTTGCTTGCACCAGCTACCAACCCTGCAATATCGACAAATTCGAACGTTGCAGGAATAACCCGCTCAGGCGGAATCAGGGCGGCAATCTTGTCCAGCCGCTTATCAGGAACGGAAACGATTCCCACATTGGGATCGATGGTACAGAAAGGATAATTCGCTACTTCGGCAGGAGCTGCCGTAAGTGCTGAGAATATTGTAGATTTTCCTACGTTGGGGAGCCCAACTATGCCGCAATTAACACCCATGATTTACCTCATTATCGGCTCAATGTGAGCCAGCTAACGAAGTGTATCACATATTGACTTGCTCGTTAACCAGCCCTATAGTCAACACCAATGGGTAGTACACATACAGAAGACACTGAAAAGAATGTTTCCGGCCTCGATATACAAGATGAACGACAGAGAGCACTGCTCTTGGTCCTTGTAAACAGTGAAGACACACCGCAAACCACACAAAACCGTGCACAAGAACTGGAGGCCTTGGTAGACACCATGGGCCCACTTACCATTCATACTGAGCATATCCCGCTCAGGAAGGTGCACAGTGCAACCATGATCGGAAGCGGTAAGGTGGAACAGATCAAGGCACTGATAGAAGAAAAAGAGCCTGACCTGATCGTGTTCGACTGCCCGATCAGTCCTCGTGTGCAGCGCAACCTGGAGAGCATTCTCTCCATCTGTGTGATAGACCGTGATGAAGTCATCCTTCAGATCTTTGCAGACAGAGCTGCTACCAAGGAGGCAGTACTGCAAGTTGAACTCGCACGACTTGAATATTCGCTGCCCAGACTAACGAGAAGATGGACAAGTCTTGGAAGGCAACATGGTGGAGTGAAGGGAACCCGCGGAGAGGGTGAAAAACAGCTTGAACTCGATAGACGGCAGATTCAGGAGAAAATTGTCAGCTTGAAAGCTCAGTTGGAAAAGGTAGTGCAACAACGCAATACCCAACGCAGCCAGAGAATGAATACCAACATTCCTACGGGTGCCATTGTTGGATACACCAACAGCGGCAAGTCCAGCCTGCTCAATGCCCTAACCAGTGCAGGGGTCCTTGCAGAAAACAAGCTCTTTGCGACCCTGGACCCCACCACCAGAAAGGTAAAGCTCCCAGGAGGGGAAGAGATTCTGCTCTCCGATACGGTCGGATTTGTCAGCGACCTACCCCACCATCTTGTCCAGGCATTCAAGAGCACGCTCGAAGAGGCCCGTTTCGCAGATTTTCTCATCATTGTCTGTGATGCTGCCCATCCCAATATGCTCGCAAGCTATACGACCACCGTTGAGGTACTTGAGGATCTTGGCTGTACTGATAAACCAGCCATTGTGCTGGCAAACAAGATGGATATGGTACGTGACTCTTTTGCTGTCAGCAGGCTCAAGTCACTCTATCCCGTGGTAATCGAAACATCCATCAAAGAGGGAACCGGTCTGGAGGCCCTGCTTGAGCAGATTACCAAGACCCTTGGAGACCTCTATCCCACGGCAACCTATTTCCTCCCCAACTCCCGCCATGACCTGGTTGCACATATCCACCGCCACGGGCAGGTTGAATTCATTGACTACCAAGGGGAGGGAATCTTGGTAAGAACGAGAATCCAGCCTCGCTTCCAAGGTCCGCTCAGTGAGTTCCGAAAGGCATAAAATAGGTGCCACCGTGAGAGGTGGCACCAAACAATACCAGTATCTGGTAGCTTTAGAATCTCCAAAGAGCTCCCAAGGCTCCATACCATCCGAAGAACTCTTTCGATTCCTTAATGAGGCGGAAAGCCGGCCCTGTTCTAAAGTAGAAATCAAGCGGGAAATCATTATTTTCCAAATGATAGGCTACCCCTACTGGGACAATCGCTGCAAGATTAATGTCACTACCAAGATTTAATGCAACGCCACCACCAACGGTGACATCAAAATCGGCCTTTTCAATGCTGAATTCAGCTACTTTATAATTTGCAGCTGCGTCAACAGCGAACGTACCATCAAAAACATCAAAGCCAACGTTTCCAATGACATCAAAGTCATTCATTCGGTACTGCACACCAACACCGGAGTTGGTTCCGAGGTTCAATCCAACGGCAAGGTCAGTCTTTGATGCTCTCTCTGCTGCTGTAGCAGGAAGCAGCACCATAGCCAGTAAAAGTACAGCAAGTAATACTTTCTTCATACGCACTCTCCTTCTGTAGGATGAACTCCTACCAATAATTTTGTTATATAAACTATACCATAAGCAAAATTTCTTGAACAGGCAAACATATAGGTGGATTTGGATAAAATCTTAGGAGCTTAAACTACTGGTGTTTTTTTCCGATTCTGTTTACCATACATTAAGAGAGGAAGTGTAAAAAATGAATAGACATCTTACCCTTCGTGGTGCCCTTATTGCTCTTGTCGGATTGCTGGTGATTACCGCCAGTTCCATGTATGTAGCGCTCAGAATGGGAGCACTACCCTGGCCAACCATCTTTGTAACGGTGGTCAGTCTGGCAGCCATGAAACGGGCAAAAGGTTCCACACTCCAGGAAATCAATGTAACCCATACCATCATGAGTTCAGGGGCTATGGTTGCAGGGGGATTGGCCTTTACCCTCCCAGGGCTCTGGATGATCGACCCAGATGCAAATTTTTCTACCATCAGCCTTATCATCCTGACTGTGGTTGGTGCTATTCTGGGAACCTTGTTCTCCGCACTGTATCGAAAGAAACTCATCGTTGATGAGGCTCTTCCCTATCCAATGGGTATAGCAAGCTATAACACCTTGCAAGCAGGAAGCAAAGGTGGAGCAGGGGCGAAGACGCTCTTTGCATCCATGGGAGGATCGGTTATCTTCACCGTCTTTAGGGACGGGTTTGGAAAAATCCCTGCCTTGCTGACCCTATTCAAGGGAAGCGCATTAATCCCAGCCTTCTCCATCTGGGTCAGTCCCATGGCAATGGGAATTGGGGCAATCATCGGACCCTTGTTTGCCCTTCTTTGGTTTGGTGGAGCTATCTTTGGATACTACATCCTGACCCCTCTTGGAATTCAAGGCGGTCTGTTTGCCTCAATGGCAGAGGCTGATGTATTCCGCTCCAACCTGGGAATTGGATTGATGATCGGAACAGGGCTTGGAGTCTTCTTCAAGGCAGTAGGATCCAAACTGCTTGCCCAGAAGAAACTTGAAGAAAAACCCAAGGCGACATTCAATAAAACCACTCTGGTTGTAGCATTGGTACTGCTTTTCTCTGTAGTTTTACTCTCACTTGGAACAGAACTTGGTCTGATCGAGGCACTCGTCCTGATGGCAGGCATTTATCTTGCCACCTACCTCTCGGGCATGTTGACCGGCCAGACAGGCATCAATCCCATGGAAATATTTGGTATCCTGGTATTGCTTGTCATCCAGCTTATCGCCAACCCCTCCCTTATTGCTTCCTTCAGCATTGCTGCGGTAGTAGCAGTTGCCTGTGGTTTGACCGGTGATGTCATGAATGACCTAAAGAGTGGTTATCTCCTGAAAACCGATCCAAAGCAACAAATTCTTGGCGAGGGTATCGGGGGAGTCATCGGTGCAGTGCTCTCCGTATTCGTCCTCTTGATCATGAAAGCTTCGTTCGGTGGATTTGGAACTGCTGAGTTGCCCGCCCCCCAGGCAGCGGCAGTAAAAGCAATGGTTGGAGGTCTTGGCCATATCCCTGCATTCCTTATAGGACTCGGAATCGGTCTGGTGCTCTACCTAGCAAATATTCCCAGTGCAACCCTCGGTCTTGGTGTATACCTGCCAATTTACATCAGTTCCGTGATGGGACTCGGAGCGCTTATCTCCGGTGGTTTGAAACTGGCTCTCAAGAAGCGCACCGAGGCAGCAAAACTGCAAGATAAGACTGGATTGGTCGCCAGCGGTTTGCTCGGTGGTGAAGGTATCACGGGAGTAGCAATCGCTATCATTTCAATGCTGAAATAGGTATACTAAAAGCATGGAACAAACAAATACTATGCCACGCTCGCTCTATGGGCTGGATGCAGAAGCTATTGCAGAAGTGCTTTCCCTTCCCAGGGCCTTCTATGGAAAACAGATTTATCAGTGGCTCGTCAAGGGTGTCACATCCTTCGACGAGATGACCAACCTTCCCAAGGCTGAGCGATTACGTCTCAAGGAAGAGATGGGGAGTGCTGTCTCATCAACAGTTGAAACCAGCGAGACGGATGAGAGTGGAGCCACAAAGATGGGTATCCGTCTCCACGATGGAAGAGTCGTCGAGTGTGTACTGCTTATAGACAAGCGTGGCCGGCATACAGCATGTCTTTCCAGCCAGGTTGGGTGTGCAATGGGATGCACGTTTTGCAGGACAGGTACCATGGGCTTGCTGAGGAACCTTACTGCCGATGAGATCATCGAACAATACATTCACCTCCTAGCGGTAAGTGACCAGCCCATCACCCATATCGTGTATATGGGAATGGGAGAGCCCTTGGCAAATATCAATCCGGTAATCCAATCGATCCACTACCTACACGAAAAAGAGAGCTTCAACATCAGCCTGAGAAGGATAACCATCTCCACCTGTGGAGTGGTCCCTGGGATCTTGCGACTTGCAGAGCAGAAGCTCCCAGTAAGGCTTGCAGTCTCCTTGGTGAGTGCCGACAATCGCCTCCGCTCGAAGATTATGCCGGTAAATGAGAAGTGGGATATCATGGCTCTGAAGAAGGCCTTGATGGTGTACCAACATGTTGGAGGGAAACGATTCACCATCGAGTACTGCATGTTGCGTGGGGTAAATACTGATGAGTTCAGTGCCAAGAAACTGGCTACCTATGTAGCAGGAATGAATGTCGTGGTGAATCTCATCCCCTGGAACCCCGCTGAGGAACTCCCGTACGAGACCCCAAGCGAAGATGAGATCGATACCTTCTGCCGTGAACTTGACCGATACCGTGTCAATTATACCAGACGACGATCACGAGGAAGGGAAATAAATGGGGCATGCGGACAGCTGGCGGTGCCCATCAATAAAGGTCTCGACTACGAGTTGATGATCGATGATGAGGATGACGAATAACCAGTAAAACCCTGAAAAAGGTAAGAAGCCCTGCAAACCAGCAGGGCTTCTCTTATGTACATCTTCTCCAAGAAAACTAGGTATTATTGAAGAACAGCCTTGATCCTTCTCACCCCTGCCGAGGAAGATTGCTCCTTGAGAATCTTGAAGTGACCCATACTGCCGGTACTCTCCACATGGGGGCCTCCACAGACCTCCTTGGAAAAATCCCCGACTGAGTAGACTTTCACCTGCTCCCCGTACTTGCTGTCAAAGAATGCAATGGCACCTTGTGCTTTTGCTTCCTCTACGGTCATGGTCTCACAGGTTACCGGTAGATTGCGCTTGATCTGTTCGTTGACCATGTCCTCAACCTGTTGTATCTCTTCCTTGCTCATGGCAGAGGGATGCGTGAAGTCAAAGCGGAGTCGCTCGGTTGTAATGTTGGAGCCCTTCTGCCCTACATGCTCGCCAAGCACCGTTCTCAATGCCTTATGGAGCAGGTGGGTTGCAGTGTGTAGTGCAGTGGTCTTCTCGCTATGGTCGGCAAGACCACCCTTGAACTGCTTGTCTGCACCACTTCGGCTGATCTCCTGATGCTTCTCGAATGCAGCATTGAAACCTGCCTCATCAACGGTGAAGCCATGCTCCGCAGCCAATTCCTTGGTAAGCTCGATAGGATAACCGTAGGTATCGTAGAGTTTGAAGGCGGTTCTTCCGCTGATCTCCCGGTTCTTGCCCTTGAGCAGGTTGGGCAGCATTTTCTCAAACTCCCGCTCACCCTTTGCCAGGGTCTCGGAGAACTTCGCCTCTTCCTGAGCCAGCTCCTTCAGGATGAACTCCTTGTTCTCCAGAATCTCAGGATAGGGCTTCTTATAGAGTTCGAGCACGATAAGTGCAAGCTCTCCCAGGAAGGATCCCTCGATACCCAACTTATGAGCATGACGGACTGCTCTTCTGATCAGACGGCGCAGGATGTAACCTTGCCCCACGTTGGAGGGTGCTACCCCTCTCTGGTCGCCAAGAATGAATACGCTGGTGCGAATATGGTCCGCTACAATACGTACTGAGGTATCAGTCTCCTCATCATTACCATATTGTTTTCCAGACAGTTTCTCGATTCCTGCAATGATTGGGGTGAATACCTCTGTCTCATAGACAGATTTCTTTCCCTGAAGGATTGCAATGGTACGTTCGATTCCCATACCGGTATCGACGCACTTTCTCTCCATCTCACTATAGGTACCGTCACTGTTCTTCTTGTACCCCATGAAGACATCATTCCAGATCTCGAAATATTTCCCACAGGAACACCCGGGGCGGCAATCAGGACCACACGCTGGTCTTCCGGTATCGATGAACATCTCGCTGTCTGGACCACAAGGACCGGTTTCTCCTGCTGGTCCCCACCAGTTATCCTCTCTTCCGAGATAATAAATCCGTTCTCGTGGAATTCCATACCCTTCCCATGCAGATGCAGCATCCTCATCACGAGGGACTTCATCATCCCCTGCAAAGACAGTCACAGACAAGAGGGAAGGATCGATGCCAAGGACCTCTGTGAGGAACTCATAACTGAAGGCTATTGCTTCCTTCTTGAAGTAATCCCCAAGGGACCAGTTACCCAGCATCTCAAAGAAAGTGAGATGGTGTGGATCCCCTACTGCTTCGATATCTCCGGTTCGGATACACTTCTGGTAATCGGTAAGGCGGGTGCCTGCTGGGTGTTCGCTTCCCATGATATAGGGTACCAAGGGGTGCATACCGGCGGTGGTAAACAGGACCGTTGGGTCGTTCTCGGGAATCAAGGAAGCCCCACTGATCTGGGTATGATCCTTGGATACGAAGAAATCAATGAATTTTTGCCGTAATTCGTTGGCGGTGAGCTGGTTTTTCATAATAGTTGATAGTAGTCTCCCCGACGTTTTCATGTCAAGGATGTTCAGCCCCCACTATGCGTGTAGTGTTCAATGAAAGCAGGAAAATTGAGAATCATATTGCTTTTCTCTTTCTGAAAGAGGAGGTGTTCGAAATCACGTTGTTTCTTTTTTAGATCAACACGCGAAATTCGTTCTTTGAGAGCTTCTTTCAGCATGGCAAGATTCTCAATATGATGTTTTGAAGTGAGATATGCATAGTCGGGCGCTGTTTGGGAAAGTAGAAATTGTGCATCATAAAAATCTCTACCTTTTGCTCTTTGCAGAAGAGCTGAGAGTTTCATTGAACACAGCGTTGCATCTGGCGGAACAGGAACAGGAAAGAAAAAACCACAGCTTTGGATAAAAGCGCTCGTAACCGGATAGGTGTAGCCTTGATCCTGAGCTTCAATTTTTATGAGAAATCTTGCATTCCTATAACCGCTAAATTGAAGTGTGTAGAGTAGTTCAGGGAAATAGAGACTCCTTCTAAAAGCCTGCAGCCCTTCGTGCTCTTTCTCTTTCGGTATTACCTGATACCCTAGACGCCGCAAATATACCAGAATGCTATCAGTCATATGCATGAATTCAGTCTGTGTCATATCTACGCAGTCAAAATCAAGATCTTCACTAAAACGATCTATATGCTTAATAAGGCGAAGATTGGTACCTCCAATGAACACCATATGCTCGATATACTTTGTTTGTGACAAAAATTCCAATATCTGGCATTGAATATATTCTTTAAGCAGATACGGTTGCAGTTCATTCAAGTCTCGTAAATATGCAGGAAAGTACTGTAGCAATACACTCTTATCGATCATAATCTATACGCCTCCCGTAATTTCTCCACCCTCCGATTGAGTGACTCAACGCCATACTGTTCGGTATAGTTGGTAAGACGATCAATCTTTAGGATGTCAAGATCCAACCTTAGTCCCAACATATCTTCTATTGTATGGTACTGTGGATAAAGATACAGAAGATCCAAAATTGCTTTTTCCGGATATGCTATATGCACTCCCCAAGACGGGTGAAACGCTGAAGATTCTATGGTATAGCCAAAAAATGAAGAACTACGAATCGTGTGATAGGTAAACTGGCCAAATTCATTGGTAAAATACGCTGTTTTTCTACTAGAAACACTCGTGACCTGTACCACAGCCTCTGGAATCATACCCCAAAAGGCAAGCGCACTATGTATGCTGATGTATGAGGGTTGATACATCTTGTTTGCAAAATACAATTGAGCATCGCCAGAGCGAAGATATTCTGGAAATGTATATACATTTTGTTTCAAACGAATAAGTTTATGCTCCTTCACCCAGCGTCCAATAGTATTCCGGCTCACCGAGAACCGTGCACCTGACGCTACTTGCTGAAGGGTAAAACAACCCATCGGTGAAAAGAGTTCCTTGAATTCCAGATAGGAAGCACGCTCTTTTATTTCCATAACGCACTAATTATAGTGCATTATGGAAATATAACAAGATACTAGTGCTGTGAAAGGACTCTTACTCCTCCAAAGCAAATAGATCGAGCTGTATTGCAGTATCCTTGAGTCTTCCAACAGTTCGTTTTGTCTCCATCGCCTTCTTCAGAATACGGGGAAGGTCTTCACTCTTCCTGATCACAAAGACCCTGCTTTGGCCTGCAAACTTTCTGGGCCAAAGAATACTTCGGTTCTCTATGCTGCTTTGGTAGATGAAGAGATACTTTTTCTGTTCCAAGGCAAAGGAAGCCTGCCGTACAGCCCCTCCCCCATCACGGTCCTCTACAACCACAGAAGCAAGACTCAAGGCACTCATCAGGCGATTACGAAGCAGAAAATGCCATTTCTGGGTGGTGGTCGAAGGAGCAAATCGACTTACTACCACTCCACTCTTGGCTATTTCAGCTTGTAGTTCTGTGTGCTCCCTTGGATAACACTGGGAAAGCGGGGTACCGATAACCGCCATGGTAGGAGCACCAGAGGTTAATGCTCCCTTGTGGGCCACCCCGTCAATCCCAAGGGCAAGTCCACTTGCAACCACATACCCTGCTTTAGCAAGTGCATGAGATGTCTGTAAAGCCAGTTTTTTCCCTTCAAGAGAGGGCGATCGGGTCCCGATGACAGAGACCGAAGGAGCCTTCAATAGGGATATATTTCCCTGTACATAGAGAAAACGCGGAGAGTAGGCAAAAGTATTCACCTGGGATGGCCAGAAGGGACTGTGTTCATCAATAACCAATACTTTATCACCCATCTCCTCAAAGAATGGCCGACAATGATAGTAGGCTTCACTGATTTTGCTCTCTTCCGTTGCCAGGAAGGAGGCATACTCTTTGATATGCAAAGGGAGTGGATCAGTCACATCAATGCGAGAGGAAGCCCATGAAAAGGCTTCCCCTGCTTTTGATTCTGCTCCACCGCAGGCTCTCACGAGTGTTTCATAATGCAGGGCCCTGACTGCTGTTGCATCCATGCCTTGACTCTACCACTGTTGTCCTGTTTGGGCAATCGAGCGAAAAACTGGCTTTACCTGCAAAGAGCTTCAGCGATATCCCTCATCCCTGAAAGGTGTTCTTCAGTTGGGTTCCAATTGACCTTCATCTCAGGTTCCACAACAGAGAAGCCTGCCTTTGAAAGTTCCTCACGTAGGATACCTACCCCTTCTCCGCTCCAGCCATAACAACCAAACACCGCAGCGCTTTTTTTCTTGAACTGCAACTCAGAGAGGAAGTGAAGCCAACCACCGACTGAGGAGAGTATCGACTTACCGACAGTGGGAGAACCCAAGGCTATTGCCTTCGATTTAAACACCTCAGTCATGATATCATTCTTGTCTGTCTGGCTGATGCTGAACACTTTCACTACGGTATCCCCATCCAGAGCCTGGATCTCTCCAGCCAAGGCATGCGCAAGCTGTTTCGTGCCGTCCCACATAGTGTCATAGACAATGGTGATCTGGTTCTCCTGATAGGAGTCAGCCCAAGCAGCATATGCGTTGACGATTTGCATCGGGTTATCGCGCCAGATGGCGCCATGGCTTGGTGCTATGATATCGATAGGGAGGTTCAAAGCCACAATCTCTTCAATCTTTCGTTTTACCAGAGGCGAGAATGGGTTGAGTATATTCGCATAATACTTCATTGCTTCAGTCCAGAGCAAACACTGGTCAGCCTTGTCATTGAAGAGTTCCTCAACCGCATAGTGCTGCCCGAAGGCGTCATTCGAGAAGAGAATATTATCACCGGTCAAATAGGTTGCCATGCTGTCAGGCCAATGCAACATCCTCATCTCAACAAATACCAACTGCTTTCCGTTACCGATATCCAGGCTGTCACCAGTTTTTACCACTTGGTAATTCCACTCAGGGTGGTGATACTGCCCGACAAGGGACTTGACTGCATTGGCTGTACAGTAAATCGGGAGGTTGGGCACTTTTTCCATGAGATACGGAAGCGCTCCACTATGATCGACTTCCCCATGATTGACAACAATGAAGTCAAGCTTCTCCAGGTTGATCTCTTTCTCGAGATTTTCCCGGAACTGTTTGTCATAGGGTTTCCAGATGGTATCGATGAGAACGGTCTTCTCCTCTTCAATGAGGTATGCGTTCTGGCTGGATCCATGATTTACTGAATAATCATCACCATGGAATTTCTGCAACTCCCAATCAATCTTACCAATCCAAGAGACATTGTTCTTTACCAGTCGCTTCATGCATTTACTCCTTCTGCATACTTTGGAAATAGGATGCTGTTCTCTTTATAGATGTGCAAGAATATATCCTCCACCAACTGCTTAAGCAGCGAGTATGTTGCCCGATAGGTTGCACACCCATCAGAGGGAGCGGTGAAATCATTTGTTGCCTTGATCAAGCTCTTGATCAAATCACCAGCTGCCTCATGCTCCGACTCCAGCGAGACAACCTTATCATAGGCTTCTTTTGTAGCCTCGCTCTGCATCAGGGGGAACACTTCCTCTTCCTCTTGCACAAAGTGTAGCATGAGTTCAGTACGAAGTGTACTGAAGAGGGTATAAACTTCTCGCAGTTCATCCTTGTGTCTTGGATAATGGGCTGAAAGCAAGGTAAGTAGATTTCCATCGATGGATGAGAGCAATGCTCTTTCATCCTTATGGTGTGTTGCCAAGAGGTGAGAGATGAGTTCACTCAATCCCATTGTATATATATCCCCAGCAATCACCTTGCTGTGTTTTTCATCTTGCTCTGCAATAAAGGATTCCAGCTTCTTGAGCGTGGACTTGATTTCATACCCTTGCTCCTCGAGTGATTCGTATAGGAAGTGGTCACCTCCACAACAGTAGTCGATATGGTGTTCATTGAGGAAAATGGTAGTAGAAGGATTATGTTTAACCAGTTCTGAAAGTTTGATGTTCTGCATTTTGTGACTCCTTGTTTCTTGTTTTCAGTCACAGTGTACAGAAGCATTGAGCACTCAACTATGATTCAAATCAACTTTCAAAGGAAATTGCTTCCAATTTTGCCATATCAAGAATCTTGAGTTTTCCTTTCCCCTCCACACGGAGAATCCCTTCATCTTTCAGGGAGGACAGCTTTCGGTTTACTGTCTCCTTGGTCAGATGAAGTGCACTGCCAATGTCATCCTGGGTAAGATGCAGTGTGGTCCTTCCGGTTTTCCGATACCGTTCAAACAAATACATGCAGATACGTTTCTGTATATCAGAGGTGGAGAGCATCTCAACTTGCAGGCGATACTGGTCAAGCTTGGCATTCAGGTAGGTCATGGATTTCAGAGCGATCTCAGGTTTCTGAAGGATCAGATGCTGAAGCTCTTCCGTCTTGATCATACAGATCCCGAGGGACTCTGCTGCTACTCCCGTTTCCCTGGCGACACTGGAAAGAAAGAGCTGATCACCTCCATAAAAATCCCCAGGAAAGAGCGTATCAAGAATATACTCTGAGCCATCACTGCCATAGCGAACCAATTTCAGGGATCCCTTCCTGACTAGGTAGAGACTGTCTGCCCTATCACCTTCACGAAAGAGGACAGATCCAGGGGCAAGCTCAATCTGTCGGATCAAGCGTTGCACTTCCTGGATTTGCTCATTCTCCAGATTCTGGAAAATGGGTATATGATGCAAACACGGTTCACTACCGTTTGCACAAAAGTTACACTGGTGTGTTGCTTCCAAGATTTAATCGTCCTCGTACAGCTCGTTGACCGTCGCCCAGGCATCTCCATCACCTAAGCGCAGTCCCCTCAGCAGTTCATATTGATGAAGCAATACCGTAAGGTGCTTCTTTTTAACTTCTTCGGGATCTTCAATTCCCACCACAGCCTTCAATTCTGCACTCTGGGAAGGGAGGGCCATCACCCGATGATACTCCTCGATCATCCTTTTCTTGGTCAGGTGGTAAAAATCCTGTACATCCAGAATCAAGGGGGGCATGTAATTCCGACGTTCCAAGTCCTGTGCGGTCTTTTCAATCTGGGCTTCACTTGCATCCGGTCCCAAGCTTTCATAGGTTGCCTGTAAATCATCCATGTGTTGTTCCTCCTACCCCTATGATACTGAAGGTTGGGCTAAAAAGCAAAACGAATAAGAGGGTATGAAATATTTGAGACCAAACATCATTCCATAGTTTTTCTGTAACTAAATACCCAAACATCAATATTTTTCCATTAATCCCTCATCTTTAGCATCCTCAAACGATACACTCTGTAGCCTGAAGATGTCTTCACTCTCTGCTTCTATATGCCACCTCTCACTACATACTGCGTGCAGGAATGCCGCATCATGACTGATACACACCAATGATCCTTCCCAATCACAGAGAGCCTTCTGTAAGGCTAGGCGAGATGGAAGATCCAGGTGGTTTGTGGGTTCATCAAGTAAAAGCACTGAGATAGGTTCCTCGAAAAGTAGGCTGAGCAGAAGTTTCTTCGCCTCTCCGGGGCTTGCCAGAACCGAGGAGCGAATAAGAGCAGGGTCGCTTCCAAGTCTTGTAAGGCTGGAGAGAACACGTCCTTTGGTTGTAGGGTCCATGGCATGCAGATCCTGCAAGGCTTGTTCGCATGCAGAGAGTTCTTGTTCTTGAGGAACATAGGCTACCGGAATTCCCTGTGATGTAATCAAGGAGCGTAGATACTGCATGAAGGTGGACTTGCCACTTCCATTCTTTCCCGTGATGGCAACACGATCCAAAGGACCAATCTCCAGCAAATCAAAGAAGAGCTTTCTCTCAGGGCCCAAGGGTAAACTGCCCGTAGGAATACGGGCGATCAGGTCTCGCTTCAGGGGATTACTCCCGATGGTAATGCCCGAGACGGGTCCCTGCAGGTCCAACTTGTTGGCCTCGACAAGACCACCCTGAATTTCTTGCAGCGAGGAGTGTAGGTGCACTGCTCTTGTTTCCATCTGAGCTTTCAGCCTACCTGCTTTCCCGTCTGCACCGGAGAGCCGAGCTCCATCAATCTTGGCTTTTGCATCATGGTCTTTGGCATCGATATTCCGTTTTGACTTTCTGCTGTCCTGAACGCTGGCTATCTGGCTTCTTCGCTTCAGCTCTGTAGTAATTCGTGATACCTGCTTCCGAGCGTTTTGGAGTGTTTGTTGCGAGGACTTGGAAATCCTGCTTGACTCCTGCAATGCTACTGAGGGTCTACAGTGCAGTACCCTGACATAGGGAGCATGGACAATGACCGTATTGGTGCAGAGCCTGTCGCAAAGTGATCGGTCATGACTGACCAGGATCCCGATGCCCTTGAAGCTTTCCAGAGCATCACCGACCATCTTGATCGCATCCTCGTCCAGATGGTTGGTTGGCTCATCAATGGTAATGGCTTGAGGCTCCTCGTAGAGGGCACAGCCGATCTGGGCACGTTTCCTCTCTCCATGGCTCAGTGTTTCCCAGCGATAGAACCAGTCTCGATCAATCTGCAACAGACCATGGAGCCTGCAGGCTTCCCTGTCATAGGCTCCAGTAAAGGTCTCGAAGTTTGGAGGAGGGTCATCGGTCCTCTGTGCTACATAGGTAGTATGTTCGGGACGGATAACTGTTCCTTTCTCTGGTTTCAGAATTCCGCTTGCAAGTTGCAGCAGGGTACTTTTACCGGCCCCATTTGCTCCAAGAATCGCGGTCCAGCCAACAGCAAAGGTCAGATCGATGTTCTCAAAAAGAGGCAGTGTTGCTTGTGGATATTGGAATCGTAATGATGATACATGAATCGTTGTCTTGCCCATGATTTTGGTCTCCCTTATCGGGGTACGGGCATATTTCCGGTAGAGCTAACATAACTATACCAATCGAATACACCGAACCCCTCATTTGTGTTGTGAGTGTTCTACTTGTGTGATTCGATTAGTTCTTCATTGCTGTAAGGCGCTCCATGGTTTGTAGTATTTCTATCTTTTTATACCAGACTATCGAAGGATTAGCAATGCTGGTTCATTTGTATCTGTTGGCATACTCTGTGAAGTAATGTGTTTTCCTATTGTGATATACACTTATTATAATATTGTATTGTAATTACTTACACTATTCTCTATTTGTAATGCTGGTTGTCTCTCCATTCCATTATGAGCATACTTGTAAGTGAAGAGAGGGAGCTAACCGGCTGAGCATCTGAGCACTACTAGCAAGCGGTCGGGGATTCCTCTCTTCATCTGTTCAGATGCTCCTGCAGGAACCCCAAATTCCGTAAGCCCATTCAAGATTATTTCGCTAGCGCTACATTCAGCGAATGGTTTCCACCAAAAGCAAAACTCCCCATCCTTATAGGACAGGGAGCTCTCTGTTTTGCCGCCTCTCAGAATTGAACTGAGGACACAAGGATTTTCAGTCCTTTGCTCTACCAACTGAGCTAAAGCGGCGTCAACGTCATCTTGTATACCCTAATTCTCTCACACTTGTCAACACCTTTTGGGAAAAACAGGGGAATCTTGCCCAAACAACCCCCATCTGTTACAGTCTGGTTGTCATGAACACCACACAACCGGTACTGCTTTCAGTCGAACATTTGAGCTTCTCCTTTTCCAAGGACAAGCAAATTCTTGGGGACATAAGCTTCTCAGTCAGCCAAGGAAGCTTCACGCTTATCAGCGGGCCAAATGGTGCTGGAAAAAGCATCCTCCTGCGTTGTCTCAAGGGTTTACTGAAACCTAGCGGTGGATCAATCTACCTCTCGGGAGAGGATGTAACAAAGAATCCGAAAAAAAGACTTCACTCCATAGGTTTGGTGTTTCAGGATGCTGATACCCAGATAGTAGGGCAGACGGTGGAGAAGGACATCCGTTTCGGTATGGAAAACCTCTCTGTGGATGAAACCGAACAAAAGAGAAGACTGGATGAAGTCCTTGCCCTGATGAACCTCCAGAACCAGAGAGACCAGCGTCCTCGTACGCTCAGTGGAGGGGAGAAAAGAAAACTCTCGATAGCTGGTATTTTGGTCATGGACCCGAAACTGATCATTCTTGATGAGCCGTTTGCCAACCTCGACTACCGCTCTGCAGTAAGTGTATTGGAAACACTGCTTGCATTGCAGCAAAGTGGACACACGATCATCATCGTCAGCCATGAAATCGACAAGGTCCTTGCACATGCTGACCAGGTACTTGTACTGGAAGCAGGACTGGTTGCTGTACAAGGGACAAAACACTCTGTGTTTGAACACCTGGAAGACCATGGCATGTATGTCCCGAAAACAAGCAATGTTGAGGACCTGACATGGCTGAAGCACTGATCTTCCACTACCGGAAACAAGAGAGATTTCTCAACCACTGCAACCCGATGACCAAGTTTCTCTCTGTCATCGTCCTCTGCCTTGCCCTGATCTATATCTCACTGTGGGGCATTCTGATAATTTTCTCTGCCTTGCTGATTGCTGGCATTTCCCAACGCTTGCCGCTTAGGCAGTATCAGAGAGAGCTCAGGTTCTTCTTGGTCCTTCTGGCCCTGATCACCATCATGGAGTATGTTTCCAGCAACGACTGGCTACGCACAGCCTCTGCATTCTTCCGGTTCAGCACCATCATACTCTCAGGCATCCTTATTGCAGACAGTACCGCCCCAGATGACCTAGCCAGGTCACTGGGGAGTCTATTGGACAAGGTCCCCTTCATCAATGGATGGAGAATAGCAAGCAGTATTGAACTCACGCTCTCTCTGCTTCCCATGATATTCGATGCCTCCCTTGAAGCGAATACCGCGAGAAAAGCAAGACTGGAAATCAGAAGGAATCCTTACAGAACCATCATAGGACTCTCCACCAGTATCTTTCTCTTGTTGCTGGATAAGGCAGAGGACCTTTCACTTGCCCTTGAAGCAAGAAACTACGACCCGGACATGCCGCGCACCCGCCTTCGTTATGGGAGAAATGACGCACTGCTCTGTCTATTGGTTATGCTGATCACTCCCGCCAGCTTCGTGGTATAATAATCCCATGCAAGACAAAGAGAGCTTGAGGGCACAGCTGCTATTTCAAGAAAAAACCTTGCGAGGAACTGGCTTCACTGGAGAAGACCGCTTGAGTTGCTCTGCATTGCTCTCTAGTGCGCTCTACAAAGATGCCTCTTGGATCTTTGGCTTCTTCCCCCTTCCATCTGAGGTTGATATCAGAGTCGTTCTGCATGATGCAATAGCACACAAGCATCTTGCCTTACCACTTTGCAGGCCTG